>ERZ650304.118-NODE-118-length-51076-cov-7.514455_pt1 | contig 51076 bp, 71 predicted proteins | sample MGYA00376240_ERZ650304 | MGnify/ENA primary metagenome ERZ650304 (study PRJEB26733, sample SAMN07839271) | wastewater metagenome | biome: small river; feature: stream; material: water | place: USA: North Carolina | collected 2016-03-01 ...
TGTGTTTTTGCGCCGTATACGACCTTTGTCAGGAAGGACCCGTCGATTTGACTTGGGGTCTTTCTGGTGGTAGAGGACGGCTATAACCTGAACTGCTCGCCCATCAAGCGCTTGTTGATACTTGAAACGACGATGGGTATCACCCGATTCTTTGCAACGCCGATCAGGTCGAACCGCTTGCGCATCTTGATTGATGTGCGAATGATGGCAATTGGCGTCAGGCCATCTTCGTTGAGCTTGATGTCAAAGCCGGTCGGCCGACGTTTCGAGCCCTGAAACTTTGTGCGGAATGTCTTCTGCACCCGGGTTCCAACTGCAACGCCGCCGCGCTTGGATGTGTTCATCGGCGCTTTCACGTAGAGAACACCGTCCTTGATGATCGTCAGCTTTTCACGACGCAGCCAGTCGATCATTGCGTAAAACTTCTTGGCACCCATCCTGGTGCCGAGGCGCTGGTTGATCGGGATGAGGATCGCCTTGGGCGTTGTCCTCGGGCCAATCGTTCCGCCAGTTGTATGGATCAAGAACCACTTTGCCAGGTTCTTGATAATCATTTTTGCCGGGCCGCGATCAGCGAACACGTTGATCCGCCAACTCTTGCGCAACTTGCCAGCGCCAACTTTGCGCATATCGAAGGCCCGGTCAATTTCCTCTCGCATGACGCGATCGGCGCTTTGACGGGAATCCTTCATGCCGTCCTGAATCGCCTTCAGAACGCGGCCGCGTTTTTCTTTCGAGAATGCAGCCAGTTTGTCAGGCGCCAACAGCCCGGAGAGACTCAGGCGCACATCCATGCGCACCCCTTAAACGAAAAACCCCCGCACACGTGCGAGGGTTTTGCTGAGTGAGAAAGTCTCACGGTGACAGAATTAGAACACATCAGTCTCACAGCATGGCAGTAAAATTTATTCCACGTGAAACAACCTTATTCTTCAGACTCATACAGCGCCAACATCGCATGATGCGCCTTATTAAGCCGCCGGAAATACGTGGCTTTCGAGATACCAACCGCGGCCGCACGCTCGTTGCTCATCCCTGTACCAAGATACGCCCACTCAATCACCAGGCGCAGTTCCGGCTCTGTTTCGCCGAGCTTGCGCACCAGGCGATCTGTCAACCAATCCCGCTCAGGAATAGCCGGCCCTGATTCGCCGGTGGCTTTGATCGCAAACTCAAGATAAGTACAATGCCTTGGCAGGCCAAGGAACTTCCCGCGCCAGCCACCCGCCACAGCTGAGGCCCATTGCTGGAGACGCTTCACCACATCTTCGATATCCATGTCACCGCTCCTTTTTTGCTTTGGCCACCAGCGCCTTGATACGGGCGCGCTTGGCCGAGATATCGAGATACCGGCGCGGGATCTCCGCCGGCTGCATGGGCTGCGCCATCGCGCGCTCGATCACCCGGCGCGCTTCATACTCAGCATCAGACTGGCGCGCCCGCACCAGCTCATCGCCTAGCTCGATAGGGTCGGCCGAGTAAAACCGTGCCGGCAGAATTCGGCTCATCGTTTTCCTTTCGTCGGAACGGGCAGCGCGCTGGTGCCGATATGCACGCCGCGCGGCAGGTGGCACTGCGGCCGGCCGACCACCTGGCCGTTCTCCACCGCCCAGAACGTGCCGTCCACCAGTCCACGCTTCATGGACGCGTTCATTTCCTGGACGCCAAACGCCTCCCGCAACGAATCGATGAGTGCCGCCGTTTCCGGCATGGCTTCTCGCTTCGAACTCATTGCCGATGCTCCTTGGGACGGATCAATGGGACGGCGGAAAGCCGCGCCAGTGCTAGAGTTGTCCCAATGTCCCAGTCGTCCCATTGAAATGCCTCACGCGCGCGTATACGCGTGCGCGCAGCCGCACCCGCACACTCGCGTGTGTGCGCACACGTGCACACGCGTGTGCACGGAAAAATCCCAAAATCAATGGGACATTGGGACGGATTGCATTTTTCAGAGGGAAAACAGCCGTCCCATTGATCCGTCCCATTGAATTGCGCAACGGGACGGAGGACGGATTTCGCGGCATTTTCACAACGCTTTTGCGTCAAAAACAACGCTTGAGGGCTAGAACGGCACATCATCGCCCCCCGGTGTTTCATCCAACGTTACCGGCTGCCCGGCATTTGTACCGTCCCCAGACTCGCGTGGTGCACCATCCTCTGCGAGTGGCTGCGGACGCTCATAGAACCAATGGCGCGATCCGGTGGACGATCGTTCGCGATGCCACCCAATGCGGGCCATGATGCTGCCCACGCGCCGTGCGGCCTGCTGGTCGCGCCGCGCCATATCCAGCTTCAGGCAATTGGCCATGATCTCGCTGGCCGTGACGGTCTCGTAACGCTGGCCGCCGACGTGGTTGCCCACCGCATCCAGGAAATCGACAATATCGGCCTCCCAGAGGTCCTGCACAAAGCGATCATCCTGCTGCTCTTCAAAGATCGGCTTTTCGTGCGGCTCCACCCACCAGCGTTCGCCTTCCTTGTAAAGCTGGACGGCCTCGGCCCACAGCTGGTCAACGATCTCTGAAAACGCGGCGATATCGACCACGCCACCGGTCTGCACCGGCCAGAAGCGCCGATTGCCGGTTTCGTCCTTCAGATACACGCCCAGATTGACCGTACCGCCAAACACGCAGCGCCGTGGGAACTTCACCAGGCGCCGGCCGTACGGCGGCCGGAACAGATCCTCGCGATGCGTGATAAATCGCTTGGTCTCGGACGAATCCGCCTTGTTCATGCCCTCCAGTTCGGCCATCTCGATGATGTGCCGCCCCTGCAGGATCAGCAGCGAATCCTTGTCCTGAAAATTGAGCCTCGCATCGGTAAAAAACTCACCGCCCAGCGTGCGAAACAATGTGGACTTCCGAAAGCCACCTTCGGACTCCAGGATCAGCATGTTGTCCATCTGGCAGCCCGGCTCGTAGACGCGCGCCACGGCCCCGATCAACCAGCGCTGGCCAACCCACTTCAGATACTGCTCCAGGCGGGCCAGTTCGTCGCCACGTTTGCGCCGCGCCTTTCGCGACTTCAATGCATGGCACCAGTCGATCAGCCACGTTTCCACGCGCGACACACCATCCCACTTGATCGATTCAAACTTGTCCCGCAGCGGATTGAACTCAAACCCATGCGCGGCCAGCAACACCGCGCGGATCAGCGTATCGCCGCCGGGCTCACCGATGCGGGAAGACATCCACAGCATCGTCCGGTGATCGTCCAGGTCATTCCACTCGCCCAGCGTGCCGCCTTCATACGGCGGCGGCTTCAGCTTCACCACCGTCTCGGCAAACAGGTCATAGCCCAGCACACCTTCCCACGCCGGATCGTTTGTCAGGTACAGGAAGGCGTTGTGCATCGTCGGCTTGACGTTGCCTGTGGTCGGCGAACGCTGCAGCCGCATGCGCCACATCTCTACCGGCGGCGGCTCCGGTGGCGCACCGGTATTCGGTGGCTCAGCAGATGAGCCACTACCCACCATATTGTCGGGGCCAATAAGTTGGTCCGCCGGAGGCCCGCTATCGCCGTCAGGCTGCTCAGGGGTGGAAATGCTTTCCGACGCCAGAGCAGCTTCGCAGCCGGCAACCAATGTCGCCAATGCCTCCGCAATCTGCGGCCGCGCGGCCTCAATGCCGTAGGCCAGGTGCAGATCATTGAAGTCGGTCCACTTGTCCTGCCGGTCGGCCGCCACGGGGAACAGCGGCACCACCATGAAAGACTTTGGAACGGCCGCGACCACGGCCATCGCTTTATTCACGCCCACATTCACCGGGACGCCGTTGATTTCCGTTTTCCAGTCATCATCGGCACAGATCAGGATCGGCGAATCGGGATAACGCGCACGCAGGATATTGGCCACCGGCAGCAGGTTGCCGGCATCAAAAGCCAGGTACACCGGATACAGGCGGTCCGTCGCAATGCGGATGGATCCGCCCGTGGCATAGCCCTCGGCCAGCAAGATCGGCTGGCCGGGCTCGGGCGGCTTGCCCAGTCGACAGGCCGCACCTTCTTTGGCCATGTTCTTGTTGAAGCGCTTGGTGCCATCCGGCGCGATCTTCTGCAGCCCTACCAGGCGCCCGGCGTTGCCGTCGTCATAGGCCATCATCGGGATCAGCAGCGTGCCGTCCTCGGCCAGATGGCAATTCTCCGGCAGCACACCCTTGCGCTCGAGGTAGGCCGAGGTGATGCCTTTCTCACGCGCCTGGTCGACTGTATACGCCGATCGCCACTGGCCGCGCGCCCGGTTGGCCGCGTAGGCCGCCCGCTCTGCCCGCTTTTCGCGTTCTGCTTCCTCGGCCGCGCGTTGCCGGGCCAGCAGCTCCTGCCGCTCCTCGGCGCCGATGTCTTTCCAGTCCACCTCGATCTTGGAACTCTCGACGCCGCCCCACATGCCATAGGCGCCCACAATCACATACTTGCCCGAGCGCGTGCGCAGCTCGTTCAGCTTGTACCAAGCCTTCTTGCCTGGCCCGTAGCGGGTGAACTTGCCCACCCCCACCTTCGGGTGGCCGGGCGGGAAGTCAGGCATGCCCATCGCGCGCATCTGCGCGACGGCGGAAGCGAGATCGGTCATACGTCCTGGGATTTATTCCGGCGCTGGAGCGTGCCGCGTTTAGTTGTAATTGACGGTGCGCGCGAGGCCTGGCCGGGATGGAATGGCGTCAAGATTGGCAATTGCGCAGGAGACGACCCAGAAACGCCCATGCCACGCGACGCCTGTTGCAAGCGACGTGGGCGCCCAACATTGCCTGCTCGGCCATCGGCCACCAATGAAACCGTTTTGGCCCACAGGCACCGCGTGGGGTGTTTGCCACCCACGTTTACAATGGCTCCGGCGCGCCGCAAGTTCCAGATGGTGTACTTGACCGTCTCCCAGTCAAACCCGGTAGTTGTCTCGATTTGTCGCGAAGACCACGGCACGCCATGCACGGAACCGTCCACGATCAGCGGCAATAAATTCAATATCTGCTGTCGAATCGCCTCAGCCACTACTTGCCCCCCTTCAGGTTGGCCAGCACGCGGGTGAAGATCGACGCCTTGTTGTGCGATTCAATCGTCTGGTGCACGGTGACGGCCGCCGATAGCAGCGCGGCATGCATTTCATGCGGAGACAGCGGTTCTTCAGACAGCACCGCAATGGCCTTGGTGGCCGCGTTGGAAACCTTGAGCGCGTCCATCACGCCACCCCCGTTCGTGAATCCACAACCGCCTTCAGCTTCTCGTGCGACCGCATCATCAGGTCATCCACGGCGGCCTGAACATTGTTCAATCGGCAGCCGGTCTGCCCGGCCAGCCAAAACAGTTGCGGCAACGGCAACGCGCGCAGCCACATCTCCTGGTCACACAGGTGGGCGGCGCTCATTTGCATACCGCCCAGTCGTGCTTCTTATCCAGCTGCCGCGCGGCTATGAATAGACGCTTCTTTTCCTTGTACCCGTTGTATTGACTCAGCCCCCGCTCGACGCAAGTTTCCCGCGGACGGCGGTCGTACAGCGCCTCATTTGCCTTGGGAAAGTTCTTGTAAATGAAAACCCTAGCCGGACACTTAAAATCGATGAACTTGATGCGCGCAACAACCGCCAATCGCTCTGCAAATTCAACCGGGGTTTCCTCTTCTTTTCCGTAGCACGGGCGCAATCCTCTCAATACATCACCCAGCCTTTTGTTTGACTCCCAAGCATCAACAAGAGCCTCCACGAATGCCCGCAACAGATTGCGATCAGCGTCCGTCATTTTCATCACGCCACCTGTTTCAGAATCGCCGGATTGTGTTTGGCCAGCACCTCAAGCCGGCACATCACGGCCGACTGCTGGGTGGACAGCTCTTTCAGGAAATCGACCAGCGACTTGGCCTCATCAATAGCATTGCGCTGCCGGGGCCGTTCGTGATGCGTTTCGTCGCACAGGAAATACAGCGGATCGAACCGCTGGTTGAATTCGCACACCACGCGCACATCGGACAGGTCCAGCTTGTGATCGCCATCGTGCTTGGTGCAGTCCTTGAGGCGCGCATAGGCGCTCTCGGGCTTCATCGAAGGCCACAGGCGCGCCGCCGTCGCCTTGTAGCCCTTGCCGCCTTCAATTGCCGCACGCAGGGCGTGAAAGTGGTCATCGTAGAACGCGGGAACGGTATCCATGGCAGCCTCCAAAACAGCGGCCCCTAAAAATTAGGGGCGGCTAGGGGTGATTGTTCGCGGACAAAAAAAGAGAATGGCCGGCATGAACAAACCACTGCCCATGCCGGCCACCGTGTTGCTCTTCTTGCCGGAGATCAATCCGGACCGGCTCGCCGCGAAAAAGGTGCGGCTAAACGCGCACGACCGCCTTCCGTCGTGTGCCAAGGGGGTGGACCAACTCACCCTGGAGGAGACTTCAGTCACGCCGCACCAGCCGAACGCAAACCATCTGGCAACCCGTCATCGGGGTGCGGGTACAAATCTGGCCGCAACTGGTGAGGTGTCACTTGAAACAGCACCGCACGCGCAATATCCAAAACGCGATCCGGGGGAATCTGGCCTGTTTTCCGCCAGCCCTGAATGGCCTGCGGGTTTACATTCACCAACCTCGCAAGCCGAGACTGCGATTCAGCAATCTCAATGGCTTTTTCAAGGTGGGCCAGCCCGGAAGGGCAACTGTCGGCGGAAATTTGCGCTGAATCCATGACTTCATTGTAAAGAAAAACCTTACATGATTGCAAGTTTTTCTTTATCGCCTATGCAAAGCAAAAGTTTCATGCTGTGCGTCATGAGCTATGGCACACAGTTAAGGGCCGCGCGCGAGGCGCTGGGGCTGACCCAAGAGCAGGCCGCTGAGAAAATCGGTGTTTCGCGGGTGGCGTACGTTGACTGGGAGCAGGAGAATGCCGCCCCCACCAAAAAGCACTGGCCTAACATTGAGGCTGCGCTGGGCGTCCGGCTGACACTCAGCGCCCAGCAGGAGCAGGCCGCCTACGGGCTGGAAGATCAGTTCTGCTTTATTGCCCGCCTGGACGTAGCTGTCGCGGCCGGCGCCGGCAGGGACAACGAGTCTGAATCGCTGCAAGGCATGCACCCAATGCCTAAGCACTGGGTGATGGCAAACGGCCTGAGCGTGGCCGCCCTGCGTGTCGTCAAGGCCGTGGGCGATTCCATGTATCCCAGCATTAACGACGGAGACATCGTGATCGTCAATACCGGCGATCGCAAACTGCGCAGCGGGCAAACCTTCGCCTTCCGCACTGAGGATGGATGCCGCTTCAAACGCCTGTACAAGCAGATGGATGGCCGCATTCGGGTGGTGTCTGACAACCCCGACAAGATCAACTATCCCGACGAATGGTTGACGCCAGGCATGGAAGCCGAGATTATTGGCGTCGTCGTCTATCGCGCAGGAGACACATAGTGGATTTCATCGTAATTTGGCTGGCCTTTGCCATTGTCACCGCCATCATCGCCAGCAACAAAGGTCGCAGCGGGCTGGGGTGGCTGATCCTCGGCGCCATCTTCGGCATATTTGCGCTCATCGTCATTGTGGTGATCTCGAGCGTAAAGCCGCAGCCCGTTGTTGCCGGCGGCGAAGTGGCCACCGCTGAAACGCATGTGCGTTGCCCCGAGTGTCGCGAGCTGGTGCGCAATGACGCCAAGCGCTGCAAACACTGCCAAGCCACGCTGACCCCGGCAGCCTAAAATGCCCCGCTTAAAGTTTTTCTTGACATGATGTAAAGATAAACTTTATATTGCCTCCATCACGGCCACCCCGGCCGCTCTCGATGGAGGCAACATGGAAACAGCAGCACCCGTCTGTACCGCCGAGGCTTGTGCCCCGGCCATCGGCCGCGCGCCGTACGCTAATCAGGCCCAGCAGTGGCCTTGCGGCTGCGCTTTCGCCCTGCTGAAGGAAGGCGCGCTTCCGCCAGGCTGTAAATCGCCAGAGCGTGCTCAGGCCGCGCATCTTTCTCAAACACCGCGCGAGCTGCAGCCCAGCACACATCAAGGGTATCCGTCACGTACACCAGCGACTCCTGCAGGTCTGACGGGATCACCCGCTTCTGGGCTTCCAGCTTCTTGTCAAACGGGTTGTCTGTCTTCATCGGCCGAATCTCCTGTCGTTGGGGAGAATCAGCGTAGCACGGCCGAGGTGGCAGCATGAGCGCCGCCACCGTACTCCCGTACATCCCCGGCCAAAACTACCCTGATAAAGGCGGCATCTATGCCGGCCTGGTGCTTGGTGCCGCCGGCCAGCCGTCCTGGCACTTGTTCGTGCCCACCGACCCCGCAGCCGAATTCACCGACATCGCATGGGGCGGATACGGCCACAAGGAACCGGCCGCCGAATCCTTTACCGATGGCGTCGCCAATACCGCCGCGCTGATCGCCTCATCGGCCGACCACCCAGCCGCCCGCGCCTGCGCCGCGCTCACGCTTGCCGGCCACAGCGATTACTACCTCCCCTCCCGCCACGAGCTGCAGCTTTGCTACGCCTACGCGGCCGAGTCTTTCAACAAGGACGACTGGTACTGGTCCAGCACGCAGTACGCGGGCCATTCCGGCCTCGCCTGGTACCAGACCTTCAACTACGGCGGCCACGGCATCAACTACAAGGACTACCAAGGCCGCGCCCGCGCTGTCCGCAGAGAGTTGGTCATTTAGTCATTCAACCATTCAATCCTGAGGACAAACATGCGGACACAGATATTCCAGCGCTCGCTGGTTCAGGTCGGTGGCGTGCGCCCGGGCGCAGGCACCAAGAAGCGCAACAAGCGGGCACGCAAATTCGGCTTTGCCGATTGGCCGGCGCTGTTGGCACATTTGATGGACAAGGCGGGCGGCGATCGCGGGCTGTTCCGTCGCTTGCTGGGCGGCTACCTGTGATCGGCGCCTTCCACAAACACGCCGTGATCGACCGCGTCCGCGATCACTGCCTGTCGCTCCACGATACCTCGGCCGAGGCGGCGCTGCAGCTGCCTCGCTCAGCGCGGCCGGATGCGTTTGAGGTGGCGCCAGTGCTGGTGACGGTAGAGCGCCTGCCGATCCCCGACGCGCACGCCACGCAGGGGCAGCTGCTGTGAACAAGGGCCCTTATCTGTTGCACGACCGCAGCCAGAACCGCTTCTTCCGTGAAGCGGCCGCCGGCGAAAGCCACGGCCACTGGCAGCAGGGCACCGATGGGGCCACGTTCTATCACCGTCTGGCCGAGGCCGAGACCACCCTGCGCCGCATCACCTCGCGCCTCACCCGCCACCTCACCCACGTCGTCACCATTGGCCACGCCAAGAAGCTGGCCGCCAAGCACCCCAACCCCAAACGGAGGCCGCATGACCGCTGCTGAATTTGTTGCTGCGCACGCCAACAATCCCGCCGCCTTGAAGGCCGAGCGGGACCAGCTGGCCAAGCTGGTGCATGAATCAAACGGCTGGTCTACCCAGATGCACTGGGAAGAGCGCCTGGACGCATTCAACAGCGCACTGGAAGCGCGCGGCATCAACCTCGACGCCACCGAAGGAGCCACATCATGAACCTGCTTCTCATCTCCACCGAACCGGGCCGCGTCGGCATCTTTGCCACGGCCGAGCCCAAGAAACTGCGCGATGAAATCAGCCGCGAAGTCCTGATCGACCAGCACTACACCATTGCCTGCGAACACGCTCACGACGTGGAGCGCGAATGCCGCCGCGCGCTGGCCAACCGGCAGATCGGCGACGGCACCTGGTACGGCACCAGCTTTGGCGAGGCCATCGGTGTTGTCTCGGCGGTGATCGACAAACTCGGTGCCGGCACGCCCGTGGTGTGCGGCTTCATCGGCCGCGTGGCGTTGAACAAGCCGCACCTGAAGCTGGTGCTGCAATGAGCGATGGAGGCATCCCTGCCAACGTCAGCAGCCTGGGCCTCATGTTGCGGCTCAGCCAGTTTGCCTGCGTGCATGAATTGTCCGAACCAAAGCTGGCCGAGATAAAGCGGCACCTGATCGGCATGGGCGACTTTGACGATGCACTGGAACTGGTCCGCCACCAGCTGGCCGCCCGCATCGACCGCGCCGCCAACACGGCCAACAGCGCCCGACAGGCACTGGCACGCAACCTGGAGCGCCTGCCCGCCATCAGCCCCCAGTGGCGCGCAACGCGCCGTATGTACCTCGCCACCATGCACCGCGAAATGCCGGCTGCCGTGCGGCGCGTGGTCAGGGGCCAGTGATGCGCGCCGATCAACTCACTAACAAGGAAATCTCGTGGTGGCTGATGCGCCAGTTGCTGGCCGTGGCCATGATCGCCGCGGTGTTGCTTCCGGTGGCGGCCGCGGGTTGGCTGCTGGTGGCCGATGCGCTCGATGTCGAAGCCACCAATCGGCAGGCCGCCCGCCTGGCCGAGGCGCCAAAAATCGCCACCACGATGCACAAGATCGCCAGCCTGCGGCCAACGCCGCGCGTCTGCGATATCGACCTGCAGGGCGGCGCCCAATGCGAAACCTTCACCAAACAGGGCGAGCGGCGCGTGATCCGTATCGCCGGAGACCAGCCATGACCCAACCTCTTTTCCGCGGCGGCATTCTGGGCGGCGTGCTGATGCCGTCCACCACCGGCCCACGGCGCAACGCCGCTCCAGAAGTCAACAAGCCAACTCTCGTACCCGGCCGCGCGGGTGACCCCGATCTGGCCAAGGCCGAGACCGCCAAGCGCACCAGCCCCAGCTACATCGGGCCCGTGGCCGCCGCGGCCGTGCCGATCAGCGGTATCAACCGCGCTGACCTGGTCGAGGCCGGCTTTCGCACCGTCAAGAAATCGCGCTTCACCCCACCACTCCAGAAGAAGGACAGCAACATGAGCTATGCCGAAACCGTATCCGCTGCACTGGCCGCCGCCGGCGGCCGCATGAGCCGCGACGCCCTTTCCACCGCGACAGGGCTGACCGGCAAGAAACTCGAAAACGCCATGACCCGCGCCCGCATGGCGGGCCTCGCACACCGCGATGGCAGCGAAGTGGTGGCCGGCGCCGCACCAGAAGCCGGCACCACCCCCAAGAAGCCCCGCGCCAAGCCCACCAAACGCGTCGCGAAGCCTGCCACGGTACTGGCCAAGGCCGAGGCCACCAAGGGCACCAGCCGGAAGGCCACGAAGCGACGCCTCAAGCTGGCCAAGGTTGAGTCGGTGCGCGCCGATCCGAAGCTGGCCGCGGAGGCCGTTGCCCGCCCGCCGCTGCGCTTCATCCCCTGCGGCCCGGGCGCATCCGAAGCGTTGGCCGGGATGATCGCTGACAGCACCCGCGCCATCATCACCGCCGAACGCGGCGCCATCATCGTCGTGGGCGATCGCGTTGAACACGAACTGACCCCGGCCGCGATGGCAGCCCTGGCCAAAGCCACCGCCGAGGCGCGCGTATGAGCATGTTCAAAACCCTCTCGCGCTTTACCGAAGGCAGCACCGTGCACGTTGCCATCTTCGCAGCCGGTGAAGGCCGGCTGCGCGCCATCATCTCCCAGAAGCCCGACGATGCCGACAGCGACAAAAAGCCCCTTTCACTGGCCGTCACTGGCACGCCGGAAGAGCTGGATACCGAACTGCCGCTGGCGCTCGCCGAGTCCGTTGCCGCTCCCGCCAAGTCGGTCACCGACCAGGTGAAGGAACAGCAGGCCGAGGCCGCCACCGAGGCCAACGACAAACCGGATACCGGCAAGCTGGCCGCGAAAACGGCGGCAAAGGCATCAACCAAAGCGGCACCGAAAACGCCGGTAAAAAAGCCGGTGAAAACGCCGGTGAAAAAGGCCGAGAAGCCAGCTCCCGCTGCCGCCCCAGTCATCCAACCGCTTTACCCCGAAAAGCCAAAGGCCGCCGCCCCCAAGAAGGCCACCAAGTCAGCCGATCGCCAAGAGGCCAAGCGCGCTGCGTGCCTGGCCGACCTGAACGACGCACTGGCCAAGCACGGCGACAACCTTACCCGCCGGCTCTTCGCGGCCGAAGCCAAGACCGGCCGCAGCTTTGAAACCGTGTTTGGTTCGTGGGAGAAATTCCTTGACGCACGCGCGACCGAGGCCAATCAGAAGGCCATCGAGGCGCAGCAGGCCACCCAGTCAGAAGCCGTGACGGCCGCCGGCAGCAACGACCCGGCCAGTTTGCAATCAACACCAGCCGCAGATCTTGATGCGCTGCAGCAGCAAGTGGCCGCATCAACGGCCGCCACCGCTGTTGCGGTGAGTGAAGTGCTGCAAGAAGCTGGCGCCCCCGCCACCGGCACCAAGTCCAGCCACCAGCCGGACCTCATCGGCGGCATTCCCCCGGCCACCAACAGCCACCTGCAAATTTTCTGACGGAGACACACCATGGATGTATCCGCTGCGGAACGTGAGTTCCGCTACAACAGTGTCGTCCTCAAGGACCCGAATCCGGCCTTCACGGTGGAGCAGGTCCGCGAGTTTTATGCCGCCATCTACCCGGAGATCGGCTCCGCCGCGATCGAAGGCCCCACCAACAGCAACAACAAGCTGGTCTACACCTTTGCCCGCGCCGTGGGCACCAAGGGCAGCCGCGACGCCAAGCTGATCGCCCGGGCACGCGCCAAGATCGACAAGGAGATCACCGGCAACGTGCTGGCCGATGCGAAACAGCGCCATCATGCCGCGATGTACGAGGCGCTGGATCGCCTGTGCGATCCACTGCACTACTATACCGAAGACCTGCTGGGCCCGGATGCCACCGGCCTGCCGATGGTGGCCTGATGTTTGAGTTGCCCACCATCACGGCCGAGATTCCGCGCGCAATCAATACGCGGATGTTGCCGGCGCCTATCGCCCAGCTCGGGTACCGGATGATCAATGCCGGAATGATCGAGCCGGCCGACCTGCGCACCGGATCCGCTGGCGCTGCGCGCATGATCGAGCGCACCTTCGCGCGCTGGGCGGCCGAGGATGGGGCGCCGGCATCGGTGCGGGCAATCCCCGGCAACTTCAAGATTGTCGATCCCACCATGGATCCGTACCTGTCGCCACTGGCCCGCTGGGACGGCAATATTGCCTGGCTGGTCTTTGCGCCGGATAGGGCGGCGACGCGCTGGTATGTGGGCCCCACGGCAGATGCCTTGGTCAAACTCGGCCGCGCCGACTTGGCCAGTCACGCACTGGCCACCCTGTATGCCGGGCTGGACGCCATCTGCTACAACGTCAAGCCGCCCGAATTCCTGCGCTGGGCCCAGCTGCTGTGGTGGCATGGCCACGAATCCGACAAGGCCGCCAAGGCCGCGGGAAAGTCCTGCGCCGGCATGCCCACCCGCCGCACGTTCGATAACCGCTACCCCGCCTGGAGCATCGCCCCGCGCCGCAACCCGGCCGCAATGAACCGGATCCCGCGCCACTTTCGCAAACTGGCCGAGGCCATCTCCGGCGTCGAAACCGCGTTGCGCTCGCGCCACCTGCTGCGGCCGAATGTGCCTGAGTTCTCCGAATCGCTCGCGCTCAATCACTTTGCCGTGTTCGTACGCGCCTTTGCCGGCGACTACCAGCAGCGCCTGGCGCACGACTACTTCAACGCCACCAACGGCAAGAAGGCTGTTGATTTTCACGGCGCGTGGCCGCTGCGCACGATCGAAGACATCGAGCGCGCCCGCCACGGTATCGCGGCCAACACCATCCTCGCCGGCAAGCTGGAAGCGCTGGGCACTCGGATGGGCGGCATTGCAATGAATTCCATGGGAGGCCACTGGTGAAAACTCCGCAAGTACTCGCACCGGACACCGGCACGTACAAGCTGCAACGCGCGCTGCTGATCTACCACAGCCCGCGCGGCGGGCATTACGTCTCCGCGCACGAGGTCGACATCAACAACGGCCAGCTTCTGGCCGGCCACGCCGCCAAAACCAGCGATCTGCGCGAACTGGCCAACAGCATCATCACCAGAACCGCCGTCGAAGGCTGGATCTCCCCGAGCATGCTTTACCTGAGCGCGGACATGATCATCTGGCACCGGCCGGCCAGCATCGAGACCCTGTTTTTCAACACGAAAGATCGCGGCCCGCTGTCCGGCGTCCGCAGCATCCGTGCGCCGCAACCCGCGCTGGTGTTCGCCGCCTTCCGCAATGGTTGGTACGTGTGGGCACTGGCCGGCGCCGATCGGCCCGGGCCGGATACGCCGCTCATGAATGCCCCCTACTGGAACGTATGGAAATCCGGCTCGATCTGCACCGGCAACGTCCAGTTGCCCAAGCGGCTGGGGCCAGAAACCACAGCCAAGTTTGAGGACGCCTTTTTTGGCAGCAACTTCACCCACCCGAATCACACCGCCATCACCAAAACCGACACGGCCGCCCTGTGGGCCGATCTGCACGACGGCGCCGAAACCTTCCCCGCCGATGAATTGATCCCCACCGGGAAAACGCTGGGGCAGGCCATCGCCAAACTGATCAAAGGAGACCCACTGTGAACGCCCCCAACCGACTCGACATGCGCGACGCCATCGTGCAGGAGCATTGCCCGGCCGTGATGGTGCCCTCGCACAGCGTGTGCCCGTTTCTGGCGCGCAAGGGCCATCAGTACCTGGTGGCGCAGGATGGCGTCTATCTTGAGGTTGCGCGGCCGGCCATGGTCCTGATGCACCGCATCGCCCCGAGCAAGGTGGCCATGCCGTACGGCACACTCAATGAAAGCATCTCGCTATCCTACGGCCGGCTCTCCGAACACTTGCCCCTGCTCCGCCAGTTTCTGGCCGACGCTCGGGCCGCGCTGCCCAACGAGTTTGCCGCCTGGCTGATCTGGGACGATTTCGACCGCCGCCTGCGCTACGCCCCCTGCAAGACCATCGAGGCCACACCGGGCAGCGTGCATTTTGAGCGCCCCAAGCTGGACGAACACGAATCCTGCGCCGTCGACTTGCATTCCCACGGCACGCTGGCCGCGTTCTTTTCGCCCACCGACGACATCGACGATGCTGGCGAAGTCAAGATCGCCGGCGTCGTGGGCAACATCGACACCGACCAGCCCACCAGCGCATTCCGCATCTGCGCACTGGGCCTGTTCATCGACGTTCCGTTTCCGGCCGAGGCGTGGAACAAGGATACAGAATGAGCGTGGACACCAAACTTGTGTGCGAGGTCGTTGATGGCGAACTGCAAATCCGCATCGGCGTGGACATTCTGAAGTTTGCCGCCGAGCATTGCGAACGCTTCTATAACGGTAGCGTTGCGTCTGCGGATGGCCCGTACATCAAGGTCACAGACCCAGAAGAATTTGCGCGGGAAATTGTCCGCCTCTTAAACGAGGAAACCGAGGACGGCCATTCGATTATTCACGAAATGCTGGATAACGTTTTTGTCGAGGCCATTGAGTACGGCTGCGAAGGTGTGGATCACGATTTCCAGCAAGCCACCACCCTACAGGGAGACAACAAATGAAAGACCTAATCTATACAAAAGAGGATGCCGAGGCTCTATGCGCTATTGCTATCGCCGCAGACCGAGGCGGCCGCGATGCGTATGTCATCAAGCTGAGTGATGAAACTTGGGCAAAGCTGCATGAGCTAAATGGTGATGCGTGGCGTTCCGTTTCCGGCCGAGGCGTGGAAGTGATTCACCACCTTCCCCCCAGCCTTCTCAGCCATACCGTCAGCATCGATCTGGTCGGCTGCGGCGGCAATGGCTCGCTGATGCTGTCCGGCCTGGCACGACTGGACCGTGCGCTGCGCGGCCTCGGCCACAAGGGGCTCAAGGTCACCACGTACGATCCAGACACGGTTTCCGAAACCAATGTCGGCCGCCAGATGTTCTATCCATCGGACATCGGCCACAACAAGGCCGTGATTCTCACCAATCGGATCAACCATTGCTTTGGTCTGAATTGGAACGCGACCCCCGCGCGCTACACGCCGGACTTCGATTACCTCATTGGTAAGTCCGAACTGCTCATCACTTGCGTCGATTCAGCCAAGACGCGCGCCGAGATTGGGGCAGCGTGGACCGCATCGCAAATTGGCAAACAATGGGCGGATCACTACTGGCTTGATCTGGGCAACCGGGCCGCAGATGGCCAGGTGATTCTGGGATTCAACTCAGCCCACCATAAGCAGGTCGCGCTCCCCTGCGTCACCGACCTCTACCCCGAGATCACCGCCGGAACCGTCCCGGATGACGACGCCCCCAGCTGCTCGCTGGCCGAGGCACTTGCCCGCCAGCAGCTATTCATCAACCAGGCCGTTACCACCGAAGCGCTGGAGCTGGTCTGGAAGATGTTCCGCTTCGGCCAGATCGACCATCACGGCCTGTTCATCAACCTGAATCCACGCAGCGTCCGCCGCCTCGATATTGACCCCGAGGCATGGGCGCGGTTTGGCTACCAGCCCCGCCCCACCAAACCCAGCAAGCCCACCAAACGGAAAGGACGTAAAGCATGAGCAACGCACAACCCCCCGCCGCCCCATCTGCCGCCAGCAATGTCGCCACACTGCTGGAGCAAGGCGCGCCGACCAAAACCACCGAGGCTACCACCAGCAACCAGCCGCCGGCCGCCAGTAGCTCATCCGATGAGCTACCGAAAACCCCGAAGGCACCCGAGCCACCCGAGACCAAGCCGACCACCGGCATTGACCGCATCAAGGCAGAGCGCACCCGGCAGATCAAGAAGCTGGGCTACACGCCGGAGAAGGACGAAAGCTATCACCCCGGCACGCTGGCCATGGCCGCTACCTGCTACGCCCGCGCCGCCGTCGAAAAGCAGCGCACCGGCACCGTGCCACCGCCCAACAGCAACTGGCCGTTCCATCAGGACTCCTGGAAGCCCGGCGACGATCCCGTGCGCATGCTTGAAAAGGCGGGCGCCCTGATTGCGGCCGAGATTGACCGGATCAATCGGCTGAAAACCGCGAAGTAATTTTCCAACCAACGGAAGGACCCACACCATGAGCAAAGCAAATCCAGCACCCATCAACAAGATCGACGTCCCGAACAACCACATCCGGCTGGGCGAGGTCGTCAAGGCGTTTGGCGGCGCATACGCGGGCACCGTCCGCGGCGAGAAGGACCGGCCGGACTATCACCTGTTTGTGGCCGTGGGCGATGCCGGCCAGGCGCGCGATATCGCATGGGGCGGCTATGGCATCAAAGAGTCGGCCGAGACAGAACATAACCACGACGGCCTGGCCAACACGCTGGCGCTGGTGGCCAGCGGCGCCGATCACCCGGCCGCGAAGTGGGCGCGCGACCTGAAGCATGAAGGCTACGCCGACTGGTACCTGCCGTCACGCGAGGAACTGCGCCTCTGCTACATCAATGCCCGGGAACATTTCGATGCCGTCTGGCACTGGTCCAGCACGCAGTACGCGGGCAGTTCCTACGACGCCTGGAACCAGAGCTTCGACGACGGCTACCAGTACATCAACGTCAAGGACTACCAAGGCCGCGCCCGCGCCGTCCGCAGAGTGCTGATCAATTCAGTCCTTTAACCATTTGACAGCATGGCACTCCATACCCAACTGCCGATCTCGAAAGTGACGTATGACCTGTCGCTCCTTGCCGCCTCGCTGGTGCGCAATATGCCGCGCGATTTCAAGCGGCTGCATGGCGAACGGCTGATGAGCGAATGCCTCGACATCTCGATGCTGGTGTATCGCGCCAATGTCGCCCGCGACAAGGCAGAGCGCACGCGGCAGATCAAGAAGCTGGGCTACACGCCGGAGAAGGACGAAAGCTACCACCCCGGCACGCTGGCCATGGCCGCGACCACGGCTGGCCAGAAAAGGCTTTGTCATGAGCCTCTGGACCGGCCCCAACGATGCACCCCTATCCACCCAACAAGAACGCATGGAGCAATTGAGAATGAAATCCCTCGGCCAAAAGATTCAGCAGCTGGAAGGCCTGATCGGCCACGCCGATGCCACCCCATGGGAGCATGGCTTTATCGAGTCGATCAGCCAGCGCAGCAAGAGCGGCGCCGACACCACCAGCCTCAGCGAAAAACAAATTGAGACGGCCGAGAAGATCTGGGCCAAGCATTTCGCATGAATACGGCACATCACTTGTACGAAGGCGTCCGCGTGAATCCGGAGATTGGCTTTCCTAGCGAGCTTATGGGTGTTTTGCGCAGTCTTCTGCCATCCGCAATTCACTTTGACGTAGGCGGAATCGCCACCTTCATTGGCGCCGTGGATATTACGCAAGAGACATTACACACCCCGTACGAGGTGTGCTGGTTTGAGGGTTATGACAGCGAGAATCGGCGAGTAGGGGCTTTCACCATCAACAACCCAGGCAAGAGTCTGCAGGTTAACTGTTTTGCAAAGATCGACGGAAAGTGGGCATATTTTGGAAGAGCAGAGCAGCGCGACCTCGGGGAGAGTTTGAATTTCGATACACCGTTTTGCGCTGCAGTCTTCTGTGTAATTCTGCGGGTTTGCCAAACAATCAATTGCGTGAATGTCAGGCGCGTTGAACATCAGCCGGACGATAAGCTGAACAAGGCCCGCATCAAACGCGGAAAGAAGCCGCTTTTTAGCTATTGGACGTTAGAGCTTCGTGGCAGCAAAACCCATATAACAAGTCACGGCGGCGGCGAACGCACACCAGCCCGCGTTCACCTCGTCCGCGGCCACATCAAGCGCCGCAAGACCGGCAACTTCTGGTGGCAGCCATTCGCCCGCGGCGACAAGAAGCTCGGCGTCATTCACAAAGACTACAAGCTGGAGGCCGCATGAACACGACCGGCTGGAAACCGATCGAACAAGCGGCCGAGCAGGCAGCGATGCGGATTGCCAACGTGCAGATCCAGACGCTTGGCGGCCAACTGGCCTACGCGCGAAGCATCTGCCGAATTCTGGCCGGCATTTGTACCGTTCAGGCTTTTGTGATTGTCGCGTTGGGGGCGCTACTGGCATGGCGCTGGTAACCGAGCGCAAGCCGTTTCAGCGACGCGAAATCCGCAAGGCGGACCAGCTCGTGGTGACGCCGCACGCCCGCAAGCGCTGGGCAGAACGCGTCCCGGCCGGGGTGGATTTGCTGAACGAATACTTGAGCGCCCGGTTGGTGGGCAAGAAGCGTAAAAAGAAAATTGCCGCCGCCTGCCCGGTATCGGCCGAGAAGTACATGCAGAACGGCTTTGCCGGCCGGTATTTCATGGAGTCACGGCGCAGCAACATCATCTTCGTGATGCAGGCGCCGGAGACCGTCATCACCGTTTTTTGTCTGGACTGAGCATGGAAAAACGCGGATTCAACCGGCAGGAGGCCATGGACTACCTCGGCGTCAAGCCACGGTTTTTCGAGGCTGAGGTACGCCCCCACCTGGCCGAGGTGAAGATGGGCACGAGCGTGATTTTTGATCGGGTTGACCTGGACCGGGTGTTCGACGATATTAAACGTCGGAACGGGCGGCCCGGCCAGGAAATGGAGGAAACACAATGGGCCGAACCAGAATCCCGGGAATCTACTGGGACAGCACGTATGGCCGATGGGCCGTTGACAAGATCATCAACGGTACTCGAGTTCGGAAAGATTTCGGAGCGGATCAAAGCGAGGCTGAAGGATGGGTCCTCGCGCGGATCGAAGAAGGCCGGCAGCAACGGCTGAACCCTTCGGCCGCGCGGCGCACATTCGCCACGGCCGCAGCGCACTACCTCGAGGACCAGCAGCACAAGGCCTCGATCGAGACAGAGATCACCCTGCTCGAATCGCTCATGCCGTATGTGGGTGAGGTGCCGATCGACGAGATTACCGACGAGAGCTTCAAGCCATACAAACACGACCGCCTGGAGGCGGGCAGGAAGCACAAGACGATCAACCTGGCGCTGGGTGTGGCGCGGCGGCTCCTGAACCTGTGCGCGAAGAAATATCGCGACGGCCGGGCACCGTGGCTCACCAACCCACCCATGATCACCATGCTGGACCTGAGTGATCAGCGCGAACCGTACCAGCTCAGCTGGGCCCAGCAGCGCACCCTGATGCCCGCGCTGCCGGATCATCTGGCCAGGATGGCGCTGTTCACGCTCAATACCGGCGCGCGGGACGACGTGGTCTGCAGTCTGCGTTGGGAATGGGAGGTGCCGATCCCGGAAACGGGCCGGTCGGTGTTCGTGGTGCCGAGGCAGCACGTGAAGGGAAGGCGGATGGAGCGGGTCCTGGTGCTCAACCGCGTCGCCCAGTCGATCATCGACTCGGTGCGCGGCCACCACAAGGACAACGTGTTCGTCTACCGGCGCGTGCGAAAGGACGGCAAGGTCTATCGGTGCCACCCCGTGGAAACCATCAACAACACGGGTTGGCAGGAAGCCAGGGCCGAAATTGGCCTGCCGGACCTGCATGTGCACGACCTGAGGCACACCGTGGGCATGCGGCTGCGGGAGGCTGGTGTGGGGGAGGAAACCCGCGCTGACCTCCTCTGGCACGCCCGGGAAGGCATGCCAGCGCACTATTCAGTGGCGCAGATCGTGGAGCTGCAGCGGGCGATCGAACTGGTGGCGGATGAGCAAAACTGCAACAACCGCACCCTGGCATCGATCATTCAGGAGGCGAGGGAGAAACGGGAAGCCGTGAGGAGTGTGGTCAATGCGTAAGGGCGGACTTTATCTGGAGCGCGGCGGCATCTGGTATATCGACAAGATCATCGACGGTATGCGGATTCGCGGCTCCACCTTTACGACAGATCGCGCGGTGGCCGAGCTAAAGCTGGAGGAAATTTGCCAGCGGCACATTCAAGCCAAGGCTTCGGCCGAGTGGGCTGCGACGTGCGAAGCAATGCTGGCCGAAAAAAACTCGTGGCTGAACAAGACTCACCGATCGATTCTGTATCGCACCAGGAAACGCAAGCGGGCCGCCTGTTTGACCCTTCAGGAGCTGAAGTGGCTTCTGGAACGAACGGACGGTAAGTGCCGGCTCACTGGCATCCCGTTTTCATGGGAACGACCGCCCGGAAGCAACAAGGCGCCACCGTTCATCATGAGCGTTGACCGGATCGACTCGACCAAGGACTACCAAGTCTGGAATTGTCGGATCGTCTGCCTGGCGGTGAATTTGGCGATGCGAGACTGGGGCGAAGCTGTCCTGGCCAGAATCGGAAAAGCCATGCTTTTGAAGGAGCTGAACGAAGGAATTGGCGCACCGTACGTGGGTTCAGTCCCCGTCAACGGTCCCCGTCAAGAAAAAGGGTCATCGGCTGCAACCGATAACCCTTTGATTTACTGCTAGAAAATGGCGCGCCCGGCAGGATTCGAACCCACGACCCCTTGGTTCGTAGTTGTCTTGTTTGGCGCAAGCGATTGATTTTATTGACGACGGCCGGTAAGCCCGTTCCACGCTCTTACTCTGTCGAGATCACTGAAAGTTTCATGAAACCCCGTAAATCTGGGTATTCCGAACCCCTGCTGGCGCGTTCAGGCGGGATGAAGATTCTATTGGCGATCGCCCTGCTGCTGGCGGCCATGTTGGCCGAGGCGCGGGATCCTGCGGAGGTGCGGGCGTTCCGGAAGGAGCACCCCTGCCCGGCCACCGGCCGCGTGTATGGTGCTTGCCCGAATTACCAGGTTGATCACCGGGTACCGCTGAAGTGCGGCGGCCCAGATCGGCCGAGCAACATGCAGTGGCTTACGGTGCGCGCCCACAAGGCCAAGACCGCGCGGGAGGCTCGCTGGTGTCGGAAGGCGCGTCATTGATGGTGTAATGCCTCGGGTCTTTTGCCGCATGCATTGCCTGCAGGCGCGCGACGTGGGGCGTGAGTTCGTCGATCATGCGGATGTATCCGCCAGGATACTGCCGGTCATCGTGCAGCTTCCCGGCCGCTTGCGCATCGACGATGATGGCCAGACAGGCCAGCGCGTGCGCTAGGTGTGGCAGACCGCTGTCCGGATCGTTGTCCTGCCCTTCGAACCACTTGCCGATATGGCGGCGCAGCGCATCGACGTACACCGAGGCACTGACATCGACGGCGCGGAAATTGGCGCGGCCGTACTTGAGCTTGCCATCGAGCAGGCCGAGGCAACCCAGCGCGGTGGCCGTCTCCGGCCAGAGGTGCAGGGGCAACTTTCGGCTGCCGATGGCATCCTTGGGGTTGGTGTGTTCAGTCATATCGATTGGCCAGCCAATTGAAGAAGCGGCGCACCACGTAGCCGCGAATGATGGATATGCCGGTGAAGAAGATGGTGATCAGCACGTCCTGTTCTAACGTGCTTTGGATGCCGTAGTAGCGCGTGATCCACACCTGCGCACACAGGGCGATGACAAACCCGATGCCGGTGTTGGTGAGAGCGATTCGCCGATGCGTTCAATTTTCCGGCTGCTCACATAGGCGTGGTACCCGGTCATGCGGCTGTCGGATGCCATGCAGGCGTGCTTGCGAGAAATCACAATGGTGGTCATGCTGTCTCCGCTTGAGTTCAGGTAGGGGCGGTTTTCAGGCGTGGGCATGCCCGCGGCACCGCGAAGCCGGCCCCGTTACGGCGGGAGTTGCTTGATCTGCAGGCCGATGGCGCGGTACTGGTCGGCCAGGCCATTGCGGTTGATGCCGGCGCCGCCGTCCGGGCCGGTGCGGTCGAACCAGACAAACGGCATCACCATCGCGACGCGATCGTCTGCCAGCGCGGCATTGAAGAACGGCAGCGGCGGCGTTCGCCATGGGTCGGCACCGCCGGGAACGAGGATCAGCTTCTGGTCCGGCCGCAGACGCGTTCTCAAATCGGCTACCTTCGTTGCCAGAATGGAAACGCCGGCGCCGTAGTCGTCCACGCCCACCCAGTCATAAACCTCGATGGACGGGAACCGGCCGGAGGCCGAATAGATCACGGCCAGCTTCGCCGCAGACAATGCGGGGAATAGCGCCTGCAATCGCCGCATCTCGGCCGGATCGGGGCAGACGTTGATGTCCGGCTCATCGCAGGGATAGATGGCCGCGATATTGGTCAGCAGCCCCAGCGAATCCAGATACACCGCCTGCTGGTACCAGTCCGGCGCCGGCATCGGGTACCAGATGATCTTGAGCCCGGCCGCGTGGGCGGCGCGGAAGTACGGTGCCTGGTCAGCCGTCCATGGCGGCACCATCACGGCCGTCACGTGGTCCACCACCTGCTCGATCATGCCCGGGACCGAGCCGTAGTAGGCATAGGTGAGCGCGCTGGCCGGTTGCGGATTCCGGATTCCCGAATTGGGAATGGGAAGTGCCGATCCGGGCACGCCACCCACCCCGCCACCGCAGCCGGCCACAATCAACACAACCACCAGCGCGATCGACCAGAAGACGAACTTCGCCAGCGCCCAGCTCGCTGACGCCACGGCCGGCCAGATCGAGCCCATCACTCACCCGATCGGGCAAGACATTCAAGCGCTACGGCGCGGGCTTCGCGGGCGTAGATGGCGGCGGCGTCGGCGAGACCGGCACGGCGTGTAAGGTAAGCAACAAGTCCTGGAGAAAGTTCGGTTCCGGCGGCGGGGTCAACAGGAAGGTCGGCGGAGACTTTTGTGCCGGCCTCTGCGTTTCGATCACCTTGGGCGGCAGGGTCGAACAGCCGCACACCAGGAGCAGCATTACCACCGCTGGCCACAGCAGCGCGGGCATCGCTGGCCGCTTTGTCGGCCGCGTAGCGTTCATCAATCGATCGGGCATAGAGCCTCCAGCTTTCAGCGTTGACGGCATTGCGGGTGATGGCCGCGGCGGCCACCTTCTGACTTTCCGCGGCCTCTTTGGCCTGATAGGCCACCAGTTCGTGATTGCCGTATTGGCAGCCCTTGATGAAACAGGCGCTGCCAAACACGACCGCGAACAGGACGGCCATCAGCCAGCGTTGCACCCACTCGGGAACAACGAACGGGGGCATCTCAGAACACCCATGCCTTGAGCGCGATGCCGATGGCGCAACCGATGGCCCCGCCAATCCAGAACTTCACCGATGCCGCTCCGGCCGCATGATCCAGCGCGAAATTCACGTCCGCCACGCTGACCTTGCCGTCACCGTTCTGGTCCGCTTTGGTTTTGAGGAAGGCCTTCAGATCGTCGATTGCTTTCATGTGTGTCTCCTAGAATGTGAAAAGTCCAGCACTGGTGCGGCTTGCAGAACATAAATGCTCTGTAAGCCGCGCCGTTGCTGGACTTCGTTGGTCTCGCGCGATAGTCCCGGCGCGAGTCGGGATGTAAATCAGTCGCGGCCGCTCAGAATCTCGATGGTGACTTCTTCGCCGCCGGCTATGGCCTGCTCCAATTTCGGGAAAAGCCGGTTAAAAGCGGCACGCGAATCCAGTACCGATTCAGCACTGGGCCCTACCCGCTGGCCGAGGAGGATGCAGCCCTGAGTTTCCGAATCCGTATTTCCGCTGTGGATCCGGACGCCGGAAAAGCCTGGCACATCGGCCAGCAGCGGCATCACGCGCTGAAAGCGGTTGGAGAACGTCAGCAACACACGATAGGTGCCGACCGGAATGGCCGTCTTGCCGGCCACCTTCCACCGCTCCACGGGCACACCGCGAATCTCGCGCTCCACATCCTCCAGCGTGCTGCACTCGAATTCTCCATTCACGAATAGCGAACCGATGGTGCAGGTCAGGTGCGAGGGCTCGCGCTCGAGGACCAGCTTCATGACGAGCGGCGCCGATCGGCCCAGCGAAGCCCGGGCAGCGTACCGATCCAGGCGCGCACCTTGCCGTTGATGAGCCAGCCGGCAATCAGGGCCATGCCGCAGTGCATGATGGTGTCGTACCCAAGGTACGGAATCTCAAAACGCGGCCACCAGATGGTGACCAGCGTGCCGAATGCGCCGGCCGGCGTCAGGATGAATCCCCACGCCTCGCACTCGGTGCTGCTCCGGTCCACATGGGCATTCAAGTGGAAGACGCAGCCGAGGATCACGGCCGCCAGCGCAAATGTATTGACCCAGTTTTCGATCGACATCATTTGCCTTCTCCTTTGCCGCCGAAGACCGAGCGCAGCTTGTCAAAGAAGGACCACGGGTTGGCCGCGAACTCTCGGCCAACCGAGAGGATGCCGGGCACCACGAACATGCCGAGGATGCCGCACACAAAGGCCAGCGCGTTGTCGGCCACCGGCGGCAGCTTCCAGCTGAACCAGAACGCAAACAGCGGCGGGCCGAAGCCGGCACAGACCACACCAGCCCCAAGCGCTGCAATGGCATCGCCCTTGGACATCGGTGGCGAATAGCGGATACCCAGCGCGGCACCGATGAAGCCCAGCACCAGCCAGACGATTTTCATGCCGGACAGCGTTTCGAAAGAGTCATTCACATCAGGCTCCTTTTGGGTTGAATCATGGGTTGGCCAGCGCCACGCGGCGGGCTATCTCAGCCTCGATCGCGGCCGCATAGTCGGATTCGCCGGACGTAAGCACGGCATCGATCTCGACTGACAGGTTGGGCTGTTCCACCGGGTCCACCAGCCGCCGCACCGCGGTGAGCTTGCTGTGCAGGGCCGTGATGTATTGCTGCTGGGCGACAATGCGCGCCTGAAGTTCGTTCTCGTTCATGATGCAAGGCCTTTGACTTGTGTAGAGTTGTTTCCGCCCAGCCAGCTCACACCGGCCCCGTTGGTCTTGACGGCATAGCCGCCGGCGCCGCCGTTGAAAGACGAACTGGCATCGCTGGAGGCAAACTGACCGGGCGCACCGGACGCACCCCAGCTGCCGCCATCGCCGCCGGGCCCGCCGCCCGCATTGGCCGTACCGCCTGTGCCTGGCGCGGCCGATGATCCGGACGTGCCGTTTCCGCCGTTCTCAAACACCGATATGGCCGAGACGCCACCGGTGCCGCCGGACGCATTGTTGTAGCCCTGGCCGCCGCCACCACCGCCACCAGCCGCGCGGTAGGTGTAGGGCCCGCCGACGGGCTGACGCGTGGCCGCACCTGCGCCGCCACCGCCGCCACCGCCGAAGATTTCGCCGGAGGTGTTGTCGATTGACGTTGGGACATTGGTCTCGATGGCGTGGCCGCCGTCGCTGGTGAATACGCCGGATGTATCAAATCCGGAGGCGCCATTGAGACCCACACCGCCCGAACCCGCGCCCGCGATGCCGGCAATGCGGCCGTTGTTGATGATCACGATCGAGGAGCCGGCCGCGAAGCCGGTACCGATCAGCCCCGCTTCCAGCACCACGCCGGTGTTGACGGTGAGCACCACATCCACCGCCCCACTCGGGCTGCCGGCAGCCGTGAACAGGTTATACGTAGAAACCTGCGTGCTTGATATAACCAGCGAGACCAGCGGCTTGCTGCGACGTGCCTTGATCATCGTGCCTCCAACGAAAAATCAGAAATGGCACGCCACGGAAAGCCCTGCATGGCTTTCCGGTTCGACGTGCGCAAAGCGTGCTTTGCGAAACCCACGTCTCACCCGCCCTTGCCAAGATGCTGGATTTCCAGCCGTGTACCGCCATCGCGCGTGAAGCACACGAACAGGTTGCGGCCAGCCGATTCCAGCGAGCTGTCGGCGGGCTTGGTCGCTACGCCGCCGATCCACTTGGCGTTGGCCGGGTAGGTGATCACACCGCTGCTGCGCTGGCCGTTGATGATCTCGAACGTGATGCCCTGGCTTTTGCCGGCCGCGGGCAGGTTGCTGAAGGCAATGGTGAAGTTGGCCGTGTTGACCGGGGCCGTGAAGGAATAATGCGCGGCCGCTGACCAATCCATCGTGGCGGTGCCGCCGCCGGCAATGGTGCCCAGATCGGTAAAGGCTTCACGGATGCGCGTGACATCGGCCGCCGCAGCCGTGCTGGCGCCCAACGTGGTGCCGTTGATGGTACCGCCGGTGATCGCCACCGCCGCCGCCGACTGCGTGGCGACGGAGCCCAGTCCATGCACGCCGGTGCCGGTGCCGGCAATGTGGGCCGCCAGATCGGTGATGGTTTTGCGTACCTTGGCAATTGCCTCGATCACCAGGATGAAGAAGCTGTTTCCCTGCGTGCTGGCCGTGACGTTGTAGCTGGCGTCAAAGGTGTTGCTGTCGGCCGCATGCACGGCGGCCCAGCTGGCCCCGGCATCATTGGACCAGTCCCACGTCTGGGTGGTCAGCTTGCCGCTGCTCCAGGTATTGGTAGCCCGGAACCAAATGTTGGTGGAGGCATTCTTGAAATAGAAGAATTGCGGATCATCGGCTGATCCTGAGCCGTTCGTGCGCTCGAACACGTAATCCTTCACCTTGCCGGTAAAGAAACTGTTGCGCAGCGCGATCAGGTCGGCCAGTGTGGACGTGGCGAAATTGGGGCCGGTCTGCGACCCTTGCGGGTTGCTGGCGTCAAAGTGGGTATAGGCGGGTGTCGGCATGGATCAGGACTCCAGAATGCGGGCGCCTTTAGCGCGGTTTTCATGCGCCCAAAGGGGCTGCATGTTGGTGTAGTGGGCCGCGCGCAAGAACTGCTCGCGGTCCGACAGATCAAAAGAAACCAGCGGCCGGATGTGATCCAGGTGCCACTCGCCGTAGTTGTCCCAGCTCATGCCATCGCGAAACTTGGCGGCGATGTAAACGCGAAACTCCTCAATCGAGCAGCCGAGATCGCGTACCGCTGATCCTGCCTTTGCGCCGGTCCTGATGGCGCTACCCATGCGGCCACGCAGTGCGGAACGCAACCGAAAGTTCAGATCAGATGCCATGCGTTGTTTGCGGTAGGCGCGATCTTTTGCAGTTTCGGTTACATGGTTCTTCAGCCGCCGCGCGCGCTTTGTTTCGCGCGCCTTCTCCACATCACGCCCCGCCCAACGGGATTGAGCCTTGGCGATGACGTGCTTGCGATTGCGCTGATACCAATCCCGCTTTCCAGCGGAAACCTTATCAGCATTGGCCTCGCGATACGCCTTCTTGCCCTCTTTGATGGCCGGCAAGTTCGCCGCTCGATATTCATTGACACGCGCCTTGATCGCCTCAGCATGCCTGGCGTAGTAGTCGCGCATGTATGCATTCTTGCGGGCGCGTCTTTCATCGACTGTCAGCATCAAAAGCCTTCCATATCCCAGTTAAATGAAGATGCGACCTGCGTGCCCGCAGCGTCGAAGAGATACACATCAAAACTGTTGGCGCCCACCAGCGACAGCACGACGTTGTCCACTGTGGGCATGCGCGCCACGGTTCCGAGCGGCGTGACGGTGATGCGCACCGCTTTCACAAATCGGCCGGCCAGCGTGATCGTGGTGGCGGCGCCGGCGGAGCTGGTCACGGGTCCGCCGGATTCCTTGCGCGTAACGGCCGAGAGATTGATCTTCGGCGGCCGGTTGATCTGCATGGCACCGGTGGTAGTGATCTTGGGCCGCACGTAGCGGGCCGCGCCGGTGTAGGTGATGCCGGCCTGGTCGGTCCAGGTGGAGCCGTCCGGGCTGGTCTGGATGGCATACGCAGCGGTGCCGGAAAGATCGGTGACGCTGGCATCCAGCGACCAGTTGCCGGTGACCAGTGAGCCCACATCCTGCGTCTCGCCGATCCACGTGGAATTGCCCGTGCCGTAGGTGGCCAGCGGGTTGGTGTACGTGGACATGGCCGCGGTGAACAGCGTGTTCCACGACTCGGTGTGGTTGGTGATCCAGCGCTTGAACAGCTCGCCTTCCAGCTGGAAGGCAATCATGTTGGTCAGCGTGGGCGATACATATTCCAGCGCCTGCAGGAATGCGTTGGCATCGCTGGTGACGGTGATGTCAACGTAAGTTGCCGCCGTGGAATACTGCGGCACGGAATCAATCGGCTTCACATAGAAGCGGTGCGTGCCGACGGGCAGGCCCTTGAAGCGGGCGCGCAGGCCGTCGATGCGGTCGATCAGCGTGGCCGAATCCCACGATCCGGCGCCGGTGACGTTGGGGGTGTAGCGCCATTCGTAGCGAATCACATCGATATCGACCGACGGGTTCCATGCCAGCAGCACCTCGCCACCCAGTTCCAGCGATTGGGTGATGCTGGGCACCGCGCCGGGCTTGAGCAGCTTTCCCAGCGCCGTCTGGCTGGCCGTGACGGCCGTGGCCAGAAAGCCCAGCACATTGCGGGCCTGTACGGATACCGTGTAAACCTGCCCCTGCTGAACGGGCGGGCTCACATATTCCGTGCCCACGCATGGCCCTTCAAAAATCTGCGTGCCGCCGACAGCAAACTTGACCACGTTATCCAACAGGTACCGGTCGGCCGAACGCGTCCACGTGACGCGGAAGCGGGACAGGTATTTCGCACCAGAGGCGATGGAAGCCGCCTGCGACTGGTCCAGATAGACCTCTTCCACCATCGTCAGGCCCGTGACGGCCACCACGGTGCGCGGGTCCGGCAACGCGCTCGATGGTGTATCCGGCGTGGCGGCCGTATCGTCCGAAAACAGCGCGGCTGAGTACTCCTGGCCAAAGAACTTGCCGCGCCCCATGCCCAGTGCCGACATGCGGGTGATGCGCACGGCCTTGTTCACCAGGTCCGACCCGTTCGAGATCAGGATCACGTCGCCGCGGCGGGCGTTATAGAACTTGTCAAAGGCCTCAAACTCGATCGACTTCAGGCCCAGCGTGTGCTCGTTGTAGAACCGGTTGCGCAGGCGGATGGCTTCGGCGTGATCGGTGATCCAGGTGGCGTTGACCACCATTTCCACCGCGTCGACGTTGCCGGCGGATACGTCGGCCGTCTCGATCGGGTCGGTATAGGCCTCGGCCCACGGCTTCACGGCCGTGTTGGTGTAGCGCACCACGATGCGGTTCGGCGCGCTGCCCTGGCCGCGCTGGGAATAGCGCAGCGTTTCCGGCTGCCAGTCAGCCGCAGCCAGGCTGAGCGAACCGCTGGTGTCGACGGTGGCATCCGGGACCAGGTACGTCGTGCCGCCTTCGCGGACGATGAAGCAGCCCGCCGCGCCGCGCAGCACCTCGGCCACATCGCCCTTGTCGCCCTGCTCGTCAAACACGACGGAGACGGTGTAGCGCCGCTTGCTGTTGAGCAACTCATCACATCGCGCCGCCGCAATGCCGACCGTGTTCCAGTCGACCGTATCCCCGAACCCAAGGATCGCATCCGCCAGAAAATCAGCCAGGGCCAGCGCCGGGTTGTTGCTGTACTGGGTGACGGGATTGAAGGCAGAAGCCACCGTCTTGACGTATCCGGACGATGAAGAAGCCAGGCGAAGCTGGCCGCCAAACAGAAACACGGTATGGCCGGTGACGTTGGCCGTCAGCTGGTCGCGGACATAGGTGCGGCAGTTGGCGACATTGTTGTTGCCGCTGTTGCAAAGCACGGTTACCAGATACCAGCCATTATTGGCGGCGGCGACAGAGCCACCGGCACCGCCAGTCACCACAATGGACGGCGTGGTGCCCCATGTGACTTCCCCAACGGCCTGAACAAAGGTGCCGCCGGAAAACCACAGATTCAGCGTTGACTTTGGCGATGTGCCGGGCTTCATGAAGACCGACCAGGCATAAAGCGTGTTGTTTGAAACGGCCGCCGTCTTATCGACAAGACAGGTGTTGGATCCGCCGGTCACAGTCGACGTCAGAAGGCTTGCGATGGCCGAGAAATCCGGCGCCAACACCGCTGTCTGCGCAACCGTCGCTCCCAGCAAGAAGTTGTTGACCGTGAAATCCTCGCTTCGCAGCAACAGGTTCTGCCGCGGATCAAACACCTTGCGCATCTCGATCTCAAACGTGATCGAGCGCTCATCGATCGGCAGATCCAGCGAGGCCGGAATCTTGAGCACCACATACGAGATGCCCGGCCGGATGTCGGCATAGGCCACACCCTGCAGGGCCCAAGCGGCCACCAGCGCCGAGTCGGCCGTGGTCTGGGTGCCGTTGTAGAACGTGGTGGTGACGCCGGCCGGTGCCGCGGCGTCGTTGATATCCACGCCCAGCAGCGCATTGATGGTGCCTTCGCCGATCACGCAATCAAGCAGCAGATCGCCGGTGGCATTGAGCAGGTAGTTGACCACCCGGGCCCCCATGCGGACACGGCCGTAGCCGAACGGGATGGGTGCATTGGCGGCCGAGACGGTGAGCTGCTGCGCGGTGGGTGATGCCACCGTGTTGGCCAGCGTGCCGTAAGACGGCAGCGCAATGGGGCTGCCGATGGTGGCCGAGGGGATGACGTTGGTTGGCATCAGCGGCGCGCCCGTTCAAGGCGGAAGGAGGAACCACGGAAATTGATCAGCCGGCCTTCGGGCTGCACGACGTTGAAGCCAGAAGCGCGGCCGACGCGACGCGGCGGGGTAAGGCTGCGCTGCGCGGCCAGGCGCGAGACGGTCATGACCAGCCGCGGACGGCGCTCTTCCCGGGCGGATTCGATGTAGCCGTCAAAAAACCAGATCGGATCGGTGGTGCCCAGCGCGCCTTCGTAGAAACGCGCGATCTGCACGCGCTTGCCGATGAGGCTTTCCACGCGCACCAGCGTCTGGATGGCCAGCGTCGGATCATCAAAGGTGAGCGTGCCGGCCGAGGAATCGTCCTCGATGCTGCTCACGCTGAACACGCTGCGGATGTAGATCTGGCTGTTCCAGGTGATGTCGCCGCGCGTGGACAGGCGCAGGATCGCCGAGAGATTGAGTTGCACCAGAAAGCCGGCAGCATAGGCAGGACCGGCCAGCTTGGCGCCGGTACCGACCGAAACGGTGCGGCTCATGCCTCGCCCAACTCCACAGTCACTTCCCGGTGGCCGGGAAATTTGTCGATGCCGGCAATGCGCGGCTGATCCAGGAACACGGCGTTGTAGGTCACGCCGTCCTCACCCCACGTGAACGTGATGGTCAGGAACTGGTTGGTGACGAAGAAGGCCTTGAGCGTGTCGCGCTGCGCTTCGGTGAGGATGTGCTTGAGCGTCCAGCGTTTCTTTTGCGCGGGCCAGTAAACCTTGTGGCCACCGGCGCCGTCCACATACGACTCGGCGCGCTGGCTGGGCTGGTCCAGGCTGCCCGGCTGCAGGGGGAGGGTTGGGTAAGCCGCCATCGTCAGGGCCCGTATTGATCAGGTTGAGTGCCATAGCCGCCGGCGCCGCTGGTGCCGCCGCCGAAGCCGCCGATCAGCGCACCGACCGCACCGGCCAGCGTGTTGGCAGCAGCCTGGTTGGTGTTGGCCGCGGCCTGCTGGGCGGCGGTGACTTCCTCGAACATGCGGCGGGTGTCTTCCAGTTGCTGGTTGGCCGCGTCCACGGCCTGTTGCTGCAGGTCGACCAGCCGCTGGTTGGCCGCGCTGCGCACGTCTTCCAGGCCCGCAATGAATTCGTCGCGCTGGCGGATTTTTTCCGGATCGTCCAGCAGGTTGAATGCCTGCGTGGACAGCGAGGTGATCTGCCGCACCATGTCGGCCAGCGCGCCCGCGTCGGACGTGCTGCCGATGAGCGAGGCGATGTTGTCGGCCTCGCCCTGCAGGAAGTTGTACTGGCCCTGCTTGTCCAGCGTGTTGAAGCGAAAGCCGCGGATGGCTTCATCAATCGTCTGGCCGATGGTGCCTTTGGCCTCGGCGTATTGCTGGATCAGCGCGGTGACGCTGGCGCGGTACTGGGCCGTGGCGGTGGCGACATTGGCAATGCTTTCGGCCGACCGGTCGGAGGCCAGGGCCAGCGCCACCAGCGCCTCACCCTGCTGGTGCAACTGCTCGATGGCCGTCAGTGCGGGCTCTGCCGTGGCGCTGATGGCCTCGCCAAAGCTGCCGAACAGGGTTTTCATGGCCTCAGCGCGGGCGATGATGGTTTCCACCTCGGATTCGCTGGCCGTGGCGGCGTTGACATCGTCAAGGATGCCGGCGATCGCGGCGGGCAAAGTGGAGGCCTGCAGGGCGGCCAGAATGGCGCGCTTGGATTCCAGTTGGAGCGCGGCCTGCAGGGCAGCCGGATCGCGGCCGACATCGCGGTCCAGCACAGAATAGATCTGCTGGCCGTTGACGCTGACCTGGTTCTTCAGGCGGCTGCCGGCAGTGCCGCGCGGATCGGCATCAAAGCCGATGCCGAACGTGGCGCCACCCACCGAGCCGCCCAGCGCCTTGAGCTTTTCAAAGAACGTGGCCGCGATGCCGGTGCCCAGCGATTGCGCCTGCGTATCCTGACTGTTGGGCGTGTACAGCCGTTCGCCCGAGGTGCCCAGCAGGTTGCCGGTGCCGCCGAAGGAACCGATGAACGAGCCGCCTTCTTTCGGGCCGCCAGGTTTCTTGAGCGCCTGATAGATGGCATAGATGGCCATCGCCGCCGCCACATAGGGCCCCGCAGCGGCCAGCGTGGAACCGAGCGAAGAGGCACCGGCCGCGCTGCTGCCGGCGGCGCTGGCGGCGGCCGTTTCGCCGGCCACATAACCGCCACCTTCCCACACAGCAGCGCCTGCGCCGGATGTGGCGCCACTGCCACCGAGCCCCAGCCAGCCGCCCACAGTGCTGCCCACATTGCCCAGCGCGCTGCCGATGGTGCCCAGCGATCCGCCAAGGCTACCGATGGACGATCCGCCACCCATGCTGCCCATGGCGCTGTTCGCGGCCATCTGCAGGCCGGTCATGCCCATCATGCCGGCAAACTGGCCGACCACCTGAATCACCAGCGGCTTGGCGAAGGCCTGATACAGCACATCGGCCACGGTGGTTTTGAAGGTGTTCGCGATACCCGTGGTGAAGGATTTCCACCAGCCGGTGCCGCCATCGAGCATGCGGCGGAAGCCATCGCGGAACGTACTTTCCACGGCATCCAGCGTGCCGGACCATTCGTCGATCTGGGTCTGGTGGAACGACTTGGTGGCCTTGCCCATTTCGGTCAGGGACTGGTCCCACTCCTTCTCCATCTCATCGATGGCCTTGACCCAGCCGGCGTCATTCTGCTTGCGGGCATCTTCTTCTGACTTCAGTTCTTCCTTGAAGATCTTGAAACGCGCCTGACCGTCATCGATGTATTGCTGTTCCTTGGCCTCGTAATAGGCCTTCCAGCCAGCCTCATCGACCTTGCGCAGGCGCTCCAGTTCTTTTTCTTCGGCTGCGCGGGCTTTCTTGCGGGCCTCCTCGAGCGCGAGCTGGTCCTTGGCTTCTTTCTCGCGCTTCTTGGCATCGGCGTCTTTCTTTGCCTTTTCGGTAGCGGCCTGATCGTCCTGAACCTTGATGCCCTGGAGGCGCTTGGACAATTCGGCCGCGCGCAGCACGTCCTCCTCCAGCTGCTTCATCATCGAGGCGCGCTCACCGGCCTGCAGGGACTGGTCGTCCAGGAACAGGCGGCCGGTGGCCGTCATCCGCTTCTGAATTTCGGCCAGTTCCTTGGCGATCTTCTGCTTTTCGGTCAGGCCGCCATCGCCGAAGATATGATCGGCTGCACCACCCATGGCCACCCACAGGGCCAGCAGCGCGCCGCCGTCCTTGTAGGCTTCTTTCATGGCTTCGCTGATGGTGCCCAGCGAGCCGGCCAGCTTGCTGGCCAGCGTCACGGCCAGCGCCTCGGCGCCGGTTTTCATGGCGGCGAGATTGTCGTTGAATTTCTGCGCGGACTTGGCCGTTTCGGAATCGACCACGAGGCCGAGTTCCTTGGCTTCTTCTTTCATGCGGCGGATGCCGGCGCCGCCTTCGTTCAGCAGCGGAATCATTTCCTGACCGGCCTTGCCCAGCACTTTCACGGCCAGCGCGGTTTTGGTGGCGCCGTCGGGCAGACCTTCGAAATAGTCGGCCAGCTGCTCCAGCGCTTTCGAGGGGCCGGCGTTGATGTCCACGCCCATCATCTTCATCAGGCGCGCCGTCTCGCTGGAGGCATCGCCCGCCTCAACCAGCTTTTCAGACAGCCCTTTGACACCCTTGGCCAGAGTGCCGGTATCGACACTCGACAGCCGGGCGGCATACGAGAAGGCCGAGAATTCCTCGGTGGCCATGCCGGTTTTCTGCGCCATCTTGCCGACGGTGTCGGCCGCTTCGAGGCCGCGTTCAGCGATCATGGCCAGCCCGCCGATCACCCCGGCGCCACCCAGCAGCAGCAGCGTCGCGCGCGACTCCATGGCCTTGGTGGCCAATGAAGACAAATTGCGCTGGGCCGACTGAATGGCGGCACCGGTGTTATCCGATGCCTCAATGACGATTTTGGCCAGATCGCTCAAGATGGACTCGCAGGTAGGTTCGGTCGAGTTCGCGCAGAACCCGGATGTCGAACGGGCTCAGGCGGACTTGCGTGTTGTATTGCCAGGCAGCGAAATGCAGGTCCGTCAGCGGCTGGGCGCCGACGTGGGAGAAGGTGCGTTGATCGGAGAGTTCGTCAATGAAAACGTCGTACAGGCCGCGCAGTTGTTCGGGAAACCTGCACGGCGGCACCAGCGCCGCCATTTGCTGGCGGCTCTGGCGTTGGGCAGATTCAAGAATCCGCCGCCGCGTGGTGTTGATGCCGTTTTCGACTATGGGGCGGTCGAGACGCTGACTCCACTCGACCCAGCGGCAGAGGTCGTCGAGGAGTCGCTGATAAAACGGTCGCGCTTGCCCAGCCAGGTATCGACCTGGTCGCGCAGCCAGCCGTATTTCGGATTGCCGTAGATGTTGCGCACGGCATCCGGGGTGTGCACGAGATTGCCGCCTTCCCAGCGGATGTAGGGGCCGGCATCGTCTTGCTTCTTCGGGTCGGGATTCTGGTAACGCCAGCCGGTCGTGCAATCCACCAGGAACTGCAGCTCGCGTTCGGCGATGATTTCCTCATCGGTCATGCCCTTGGCGGCGGCCGAGCCCATGCCGGCCAGCTTCATGCTGACAAAGCCGGCCTTGCGGATCGGATGCTGCGGGCCGAGCAGCTTGAAGAAATTGCCGGTGGGCACGCGGGTGACCGGGTGCAGGATTTCGAATTCGGCGTCGGGGGTATCGACGATGGTGGACAGATCCATGTGTTTCTCCGTTCTGGCTTGCTGGGGTGGGGAGGGAAAAGAATAAAGTCCAGAACCGGCGCGGCTTCCAGACCATAAAAGGCCGGAAATCCGCACCAATGCTGGACTTTGGTGCTGCGGGGGAAAGCGAGATGCCGGATTACGGCATCGAGGTGTCCTGGATCAGCATCGTGGTTTGCTCGATGCCGGAGCCGGCGGAATACAGGTGGCTGTTGAATGTGGCCGACTGGATGATGGCTTTCTCGGCGTCGGACTTGGTGACGGTCAGCAGCTTGATGCGCGGCTGGATCACGGCGATCACATCGCCCAGCGTGGTCGGGTTCGGGTTGCTGGTGAGGTAGTAGTGCATCGCCATTTCGGTCTCGGCATCGAAGGCGTCAAAGAACGACGGATCCTTCAGGTGGGCTGAGAACGAGCCGCCGCACATCACGCGGCCGGGGAAATGGTCCGGTGCCACTTTCGAGAACAGCACGCCGGCGGGCTCGATGCCCAGATCCACCTTCTGCTTCACGTCCGTCAGATACGCGATCTCGGTTCCGTTGAGGCGGAACGAGCCGGAGACGGTGTTCATGATGCCGTTAGTGGTGACGGCCGTGGGGGAGGTGAAGTAGTTGGCCGAGGAATGTTTCTGGCGGTCGATACCGACCATGCCGACATCGAGGTTGATGTTGGCATCGAGGCCCATGGACAGATCCACCGTGGACACGCGCAGGCCGGTGGACAGGTGCGAGAAGGCAGCGGTGATGTCCTGCTGGTATTCCTCGGCCGTGAAGCTGTCGAACGTATGCGCGGAGGTGGGCACGTAGAGAATCTTGCCGGGGGTGGCAAACGTGACGGTGGCGCCGGCCGCTTCCACCGCGATGGTGGGCGTGGAGCCGTCGATGTTGGAGACCGTGATGCCCAGCGCGGTGACGGCGGTGATCTTGTAGCGCTTGCCGTTGTTGGCCGTACCGCCGCCGGCAAAGCCGGACGGGGAGAAGATCAGGCCGACCTTGAAGCCGTCGGTGATGAACGAGCCGCTGGAGCGGTTGAACTGGGGCGCGGAGGCCGCGGACGACAGCGTGGTGGCCGTGACCGAGGGGCCGGCCACCCAGCCCTTGCGCAGCGCGGCGGCCAGGATGTCGCCCCAGGTGGTGCCGGAGAGCAGGCCCTTGATGCTGGCCGTGAGCTTGCGCATGCCCAGGCGCGTTTCGGTGAGCTGGTAGCTGCTGGACTTTTCGTCGGAGGCTTGCGAAGCCATCGACAGGTCGGTGTCGAAGGTCACATGGCGCATTTCCTGCGCGCCAGAGGCGCCAGGCAACGTGGCCAGTGTGGATTCTTTCTTGAGGCTGAAGCGTTTGCCGATGCCGGTGGCGAAGGTGCTGGCCATGGTGATCTCCTTTGGCGGGTAGGTGCTGCGTTACAAAGCAACATCGACCGCGTTGTCGGCGGCGATGAAATAGGTGGTGAATCGAAGGTCGGCGCGCATGACGCCCTGGTTCTGCTCATCCGGCTCCACATCGGTGCCGCGATACTTGGTCCACTTCGCCCCGGCGAGGCCGGTGAAGTTGGCGTTTGCCACGAGGTGCTGGATCTGCAGGCAGGCGTCATCGATGACGTCGTCCACATCGGTGGCGTCGGCCACGGCCAGTTGCACCTGCCAGTCGACGGTGATGTCATTGAGAAACGGCAGGCGCGTGTTCTGGCTTTCAGCGTCATCACCCTTGCAGATGATGAAAGCGGCCGGCAGCATGTCCTCGCTGACGGCATGGACACGCTGGCGCGAGATCTTCACCACCTCGCCATCGGCCGTGACGGCATTGACCAGCAGGTTGGCCACGGCGTGGCGCAACTGGCTGCGCAAGTGTGTGGCCATCAGTTCACCCGCTTCAGGAAAGCTTTGGCGACGGTGCCGTCCAGCCCCCGGCGCGGCACCAGGCGCACGCGAAACAGCGCCGGCGACTGGCCGGGCGGTGTGATGGTGATGTCCTCGCCTTCGATCAGGCCGGGCAGGCGGCTGGCCGGGTATTCCATGGACGGAAACGAGCCGGTGATCATGCCGTCGGCAATGTCGTCATCGAGCTCGCGATAGCGAATGCTGGTGGTGATGGTGGCGTCAGTGGCACCGGCGCCGATCGCGGCGCGGGAAGGCGTCCACGAGGCAGGCACGGTAAAGCCGGCTTCGTCGAAACCCTGAAAGAATTCTTCGGCGGTTTGCATGGGGAGAGGTCTGTGGCCAATAAAAAAGCCCCACCCGTTGCCGGGAGGGGCTTTTTCGATCAGGCTGGGCTTGTGGCTTAGGCCTGGAGCTTGCCTTGAACCAGCGCGCCCGGACGGGTGCAGTAGTTCAGTGCGTTGGTTTGGATGTCGAAATTCACACCCTTGCCGTTTTCCATCGCGTACTGCTTGGCGTAGCGCGGCAGGCCGATGGTGTTGACGGTCTCGATGTAGTCCGCCGGCGCGTACACGGTGCGCCAGAGGCCAGGTACACCCACCGGGAAGAAGTGGGCTTTGTCGGCCGTGATGAATGCCGACAGGCCCGTGCCGCCACGGTAGTTTTCGAACGTGATGCCGCCGAAGCTGACGCGCTCGTAGGCAACACCGTCGCGCAGCTGGCTGGCTTCGGCCTGCTGGAGGTAGGAGGCGCGGACTTCCGTGTTGGAGATCAGCGCGTCCCAGAACGAATCCGAGCAGAACGAATACACGCCGGAGAACGGCAGGCCGCCCAGTGCGGTGGCGATGGTGCGGACGATGCGGGTGCAGCTGGTGCGCAGCGCGCCGTCGGCGGCCGCAGCCAGGTTCAGGCCAACTTCGGCCGGCTGGGAAACGCCGAACTCGGTGAACAGGTTGTACAGCGTGTTGCCGTCACCGTTGAGGATGATGCCCTTGAGCGCGCCCATGCGCTGATATTCCAGCGTCGGGTCGAGCTTCAGGCGCGAATGCTCGCTCATGCGCATGTTGACCATGCCCATCACGGTTTGCACCTGCGATTCCGAACCGAACTCGCGCACGCCCTGGACTTCCTCGGCCATGATGGCGTCGTTGATCTCGTAGTGCGGCACGGCCAGGTTGCGGATGCTGCGCTTGGACTTGGCAACCGAGGTGCCGGGGCCGCCGCGGCCGGTGGGGTTGACCAGTGCCAGCGCGCCCGAGTATTCCTCAATGGCGATGCTGGTGGTGGCCACGCCCTGCTCTTCCCAGGAAATCACCTGGCCGGCGCGGCCCGGGATAAAGGGTTGTTTGTTGATGGCGTCGGTGAGCGAGAGCACGCCGAACGCGTCCGACTTGAATACGTCCAAAATAGACATTGTTGTCTCCTGAAATTGGAAATGAAAAGCCCCGCCGGCCTGCGCCGGAGGGGCTCGATGACGGTGCTACGTTCGGGTTAGCGGACGATGATGCCGAGTGCTGCGAGCTGCGCGGTGGCGGCGGCAATCTGCGGAGCAGAGATGCCGGCCGGCCAGGTCAGTTCGTTGCCGTTGACTTCGGCGTAGCGCGAGACCACCACGCAGGCTTTGTCAGCCGAGGTGGCGTCGACGGAATCGAACAGGATGCCGGCCGGGACTTCCGCACCGGTGGCGACGTTGGCGGTGATGCTGTACTGCGTGACCTTGCCGGTACCGGCGGCCACGGTGACATCGAAGCCGTCACCGACGATGAAGTCCGATGCGCCGTCGGCGATGCTGAACTTGATGTCATCGTCGAAGGTGGCGCCCACGGCCACGTCGCCCAGCACGAAGCCGTCCGGATCTTCCACGCGGAAGGTGCCGCCGTTGACGGCCGCGGTGATACAGCGGACCGCATACACGCCGACCTTGGCGCCGGGGCGCGTCGGGTTGGTGGCGTCGATCGTGAACACGCCGTTGCCGGTGTTGCCGCCGGACTTGGCGGCTGCGGTGGCAGCCAGTTTGCTCAGGATACCGACCACCGTGCCGGCCACCAGGTTCTGGCCGGTGATGAGGGTTTTGTTGTCGCGCGAGAAGTGGCCATCACCTTCGGTGATGAGGAAGCCGCCCGCGTGGGCTTTTTCAGTCAAAGTCGTCATTGATATCTCCTTGGGTTAAATGACGTGCCGTGGTTAGCGGCGGGCTGCATCCGCTGCAGCTTGCGCGCGGCGGGCATAGATTTCCTGCGTGTTGATGGCAGGCTTGGTCGGGGCCGGGTCGTTGCCGTTGTCGGCGCCGACCTTCGGGTTGGGCACGCCACCCATGGCAGCGGCGAGCGGGTTCTTTTCCGCCACGGGCGCAGTGGCCATCAGCTTCTTGGCATCGTCAGCCGACATGTCGGTATTGAACGCGAGGTGATTGGCCATCTCGCTGCGGCCCTTGGCTTCGTCGCTGCCGAGGATGGCCGAGATGCGGGCCTTCTGGTCAACAGGTGCGGTGGCCACGGGCGCGGCCGCTTCCGCAGCGGGTGCGGCCGGGGCTGCCGCGGCAGCGGGTTTGGATTCGACGGCGGGGGCGGCCGGTGCTTGCGCCGCAGGCTTTTCAGCAGACATGAATGTCTCCTTATGGTTGTGCTGCGAGGCAGCGGTGGAAAATACAAAACTGGAGCCGGACTTGATGCGCTGCTCGAACGCGCTCATGGTCTCGGCGAAGGTGGCGACATCGTCAATGAAGCCGATGGCCTTGGCATCCGGCGCTTCGATCAGGCTGGCTTCGGTATCGAGCACGGTCTTGAGATCGATCGCGCGGCCGGTGGCCACGATCTGGGCGAACATGTCGCGCGCACGGTTGACGCTGGCCTGCGCCCACGCGCGATCCTCGGCTGTCAGCGCGGCATGGGGATTGAAGACATCCTTGTTCGCACCCGCCTTGATTACGGTGTACTCGTAGCCGGCCTTCTGGTCTTTGGCGGCCTGGTTGACGTGCTGCATGATCACGCCGACCGAGCCGACCATGCCGGTCATCGGGGTGTACAGGCGCTCGGCCGCGGCGGCCAGCGAGTAACCGCCGGAGAAGGCGATCTCGTTGGAATGCGCCCAGACGGGCTTGGACTGGCGGGCGCCGAGGATGCTGTTGGCCAACTCGAAATTGCCGGCCACCTGGCCGCCGGGGGAATCGATCTCGAGCATGATGCCCTTGACGTCCGGATCGGCCATCATGGCCTGGAAGGTGGCACCGAGACGCTGGTAGCTGGTCATCTCTGTGCAATCGGGCGACAACTGGCCGCCGCGCTGCACCATCACGCCATACACCGGCAGCACGCCGATGCCGGCATCGGTGACGGTGTATTTCTTGTTGTTGTAACGGCCGACGGCGACGTTGCCGGCATACATGCCGTGCTCTGCCTTGATGCCGGATGCGGCCTGTGCGATGGAGGCGGCGAGGCCGTTCTGCTCGATGTTCAGGAACACATCGGCAAAGCGCTGGGCCGTGGCCTCCTGCAGCATCAGCGGCACGTTGAACAACATGCCCCAGAGGTTTGGATATTTCATGTGCAATCCTTTACGGTGCAACCACGTCGAAGAAATACTCGCGCGCGAGCTTGCGGTTATCGTTGAACGTGGCCAGGCAATGGAGCTTGTAGCGAACGCCAGCCACGCCGCCGGTCACCAGCTGCCGCACCTCGCTGCCGGAGACCTGCGCCGATCCGCTCAGCAGCGCGGCCGGGCTGGCATCGGTGCCGGTGACCACAGAGACGGCCACCACCTGGCTGGTGATAGAGGCCGCGCCGATCTCGGATGCGTACGGAAACGTCACCTGGATCACTTCGTCGGCGCTTTTGTATTCGGTCTTCATGCGGCGGCCCTGAAAGTGCGCCCAGATTCGGCAGCGCGATAACGGCGGGGATTGTTATAAAGCTGAAACAGGCGCCCGCGGTCGGACGCTGAAAACTTACGGGCTATCGCTGGCTGCAGGCGAAAAGCGCGGGGAAAATCGATGGCGCGGTGCCGTTTGCTGTAGCCCAACTCGAAAGCGGCACTCAAGAGCCCGCTACCGGCTGCCTGCGCAACTCCAGCGGCCGACATTTGAATCACGGTAGTCAATCCGCCGTTGCCTATTGCCTGCGCCAACCCCTGCGCGCTCAGCTTGATCGAGATCGTCAGCGATCCATTTCCAGAGCCAGCTACTACGCCGGCACCTCGCAGCGCGATAGCCGTCGCCAATGCGGCACTACCAGTAGCCACATCGGCACCGACCGCGGCAATCCGAACCGCCGTCGTTAACGCACCCGAACCCGTACCCAATGAAGCGCCAGCCCCCAGGAGCGGGATGGCCGTCGTCAGTGCGGCACTACCAGCGGCGGCAGCTTTTCCGGCCGCTCCGAACGAGGTTCCTGATGCTGTCAGGTCTGCGGTACCGGTAGCAACAGCAAAGCCGAGGCCGTTCATCTGGATCTGCACAGTGATACCGGCGCTACTGCTGGCCAGCGCCGAACCGATCGCGGCCATCAGGATTTGCGTCGACAATCCTGCCGATCCCGCAGCTATTGCCTGCCCTGCTCCATTAAGACGGATGGCGGTACCCAGCGTGGCGTTACCAATGGCGGCAACCAGACCGGCAGCGCTGAGCGTGATAGCGGTGGTAATCACACCGCTGCCCGTTGAGACTGCAGCGGCCGAGGATGCCAAAGGGATCGAAGTACTTATGGCCGCACTACCGGTAGCCTGCGCCTGGCCGCTGCCGGCAAAAGCGCCGCCGCCGGTTGTAAGAGATGCCGAGCCTGTAGCCACATTGTTGCCTGCCGCAGCTAGCGAAATATTGGTCGACAAGCCACCGCTTCCGGTCACTACATCCTGCCCAGAGCCCGCAAGACGCACCTGCGTACCAAGCGCACCCGTTCCCGAAGCTTGCGTCAGCCCGGCCAGCGCAAGCTGTATCGCGGTACTGAGGCTGCCGGCACCGGTTGAGATCACGATGCCAGCCGCGGCAATAGGTTGCCGCGTCGTCAGCGCGGCAGCACCGGTTGCCTGCGCCTGGCCGGCCAATGCCATCTGTATTGCGGTGGTCAACGCAGCCGTGCCGGTGGCCACATCGGCACCAGTGGCGGCCAGCGCGGCGGCGCCGGCACCGGCCACGCCGAGCGTCCCCAGCGTTCCCACCGGCGTGACGCCCAGCACATTGCGGCGCCGAGGGCCAGTGCCAGCTGCCGCGAAGGTGACCAGCAGCGTGGCGGCGCTGCTGACGGTGGTCCCGTTGGAATCGGTGACATCGCAAGTCACGGAGCCGCGCTGATCGCCGTAGACGACGCCGGTGCGGGTATAACTGGCGCTATTGGTGCCGACGTTGCTGCCGTTGAACTTCCACTGGTAGGACAGCGCACCACCGCTGGTCGTGGCCGAGATGGTGAATGTGGCGGAGCCGCCGATGTTGGCTTGCTGGTTGGTGGGCTGCGTGTTGATGATCGGCTGCAGCTGCTGCGCAAGAATGGAGAACGCCGCCATCGCAGCGGTGTTGCTTGCGGTGGCGCCCGCCGTGAATGTCGGCGTGTAGTTCCCAGCCGCCACGTTCTCCTGGTATGAGGAGATTTCGCGGTCGTGCGTGGTGGTGTTGGCAAGCTGCGTATCAGGCGCGCTTACCGCCCAGGTTGCGGTGTTCTGGTCAATGACTGCAGCGAGGACCAGGCCGCCGGTGCGGCTGACGGCCACCGTTCCGCTCACCAGCGTGATGGCGCCGCTCGTTGATGCCTGCAGCGTTTTGATCAGCGCGCTGTCGTTGACCGATCCCGTGTCGAAGCCCGTGACCTCGATGGGATGCATGCCATTGCCGCCGGAATTGCCCAGCGCCAGGGCTGCGTTGGTTCTGACGATGTCGGCGACGTACCAGCCGACGTGGTTGCCGTTGGCATCGACCGCATCGGTGCCGATCTGCGCGTAGGTGTTGGTGCCGCCCGTGGCGTTATCGAAAGGGGCGGTCGTTGCGCTGAAACTGTAGCAGGCAACATAGATGCGGTTGCCGATGGTCGGCTGGGCCGCAAACGCGTTGGTGCCGGTCGTGCTCTGGACTTTTACCGCGCCGGGCATGCCGCCACCCCTGCGCTCGTCGCGCCCGTTTTCACTCGATGCTTCCGGCCAGAATGAACAGTTCGTCCAGGTCGGCGCCCAAGGCCTGCCCCATTGCGATCACCAGCGGGTTATCGCGGTGGATCTCGCTGGAAAACTCCCAGATGTCCTGCGTTTCGCGGTCCATTGTGGCGAGCGCCGCCTCGACTGCATCACGCAGCCCCGAGCGGTTGAGCGCCAGGCGGATTTGTTTCGGCGAAACCACTTGCGGGACAACGACGATATCCGCATTGGTGACAGAATGGCCGGCCGCGATCCAGGCTGCGTATTCATCAAAGTCCGCGCCTTCGCTGGGGCCGGGCTGGATCACTTTGCCGTCGCGATCGCGGGTGACGGAGCCGTCGGGATTGAGCGTGAACATGGTCAGTTGTCGCTTTGGCAGGAGAAGGCCATCACTTCCATTGCGGTCGTGGTGACGGTGATGTTGGCCGTGCCGTTGGACATCATCATCTCGGGCCCCATGAACGCGGTGTTGAGCGGGATGTTGGTGGATGTCGTGGTATCGACCAGCGTGGTGCCGGTGTTCAGTTCCACCAACTTGTAGCCGATGACGGACCCGTTCGGCGCTGACCACATCCAGAAGTCGAAGCACTGCCCCGCCGCCAGGTTGGCCGCCAGCGTGATCGCTGCCTTGGTGGACGTGGTGCCGTTGCGCGTGACAAAGTTCAGAACCGAGGCAGCCTCGGTCGTGTCGTGCCAGAGTCCGCAGCAATTGCCGGCCAGCGTATCGGAGGCGACCACGGCCGCGTTTTGATCAGAGAGGCCGACGAACAATCGCACGGTGGCCGCGGGCCATAGGCCTATGGCGAAGCGGCAGTGGAAATTGAACCCGCCCAGCCCGGCCGCGTTGCCGCGCCAGAATCGCTTCTCGGCAGTGGCGGTACGCAAGCCCAGCGTCTGATTGGTGGTCGTGACGACGTTGGCCCAGCGCGTGCGCTTCCGCTGCGAGTAAACGGCGGGCGCCGTACTGCTGGGGGTCGGGTGCGAAACCGTGCCGCTGGTTGTCCAGGCGAGGCCCAGGTTCAGGCCGACCGTGGTGCCGTTGTTGGGCAGGTACAGCACCTGCCCGTTCTCGCTGATCTTGTCCTGCACCACCTGATCGACGCCGGAGGGGCCGACGTATTTCAACGTCATGCGCCCGGCCACCTTGCGCGCGAAAACTTTCAGGTAATCAGTCACTGCCGCCGCGATGGCACTGGACCCCACGGCGGGCAACGAGAACGCGAGGTCGCTTTCGAGCGCCACAGTGTGCTTGGCAGGGACGGCTACAGACACCAGCTTGGTGCCCGCTGAGAAATTCACCAGCGCATCAGCGTTGCTGGACTGAATCGCCGCCCGCGAAAACGTGGTGCTGGTGAGCATGGTGCCGATGCCCGACTCAAACTCGCCGGTGGGATTGTAGGAGCCATCCACCCCCTCGATCAAATACGGGAACTTGGCGCCATTCGCGATACGCGCCGACAGGCTTTGCCGACCCGCGACAGGTCCGGCGACGGTAATGTCGCCGGTCCCCGTGGTGGTGCTGGTTTCTACGCAGCCGTCAGCTTGTGGAATCATGGCTTCTCAATGGTTTCAAATCGCGCGGGGCAGTCCCTCGCCCCGTCAAGCTCACTCACAACACGCTGCAGGCTTTGCTATCGTGATGCCCCGCTGAGCTTTGCTTCGCCGTCTTCCACGGCGGCCTTGGCCCACTTGAGCTGGTCGCGCGCCCGGGCGGCATCGCCGGCCTTGTCGGCGGCGGCGGCATCATCGAGCAGCTTGTTGGCCAGCGCCACACGGCCGCGCACCTGGCTGGCCGTGGCGGACTGGATCCGGTCTGCCTTCGCAAACCGGTCGACGTTGTAGGACAGCTTGGCCACGCGCGTGCGCACCGGCGCCAGCTCGTGGTCGAACGTGCCCTCGCCGGCCAGGGTGGCGAAGCCGGTCATGCTGCGCTTGTGTTCCGCCTGCGGGCTGCCAGCGATCTGACAGCCCGCGAGCGCGATGGCAAGCCCCATCAGGCCGATGATGCGAAGAGTGGTGCGCATGTTAGTTGTCGATCTGCATGGTGAGCGCGGCAGCCGCAAAGCTCGGCGCCGCATCACCGTTGTTGACCGTTTTGGCCACCGTCAGCGCTACGCAGAACAGCAGGTTGCCGCCCGAGGATGCGTCCATGAAGATCACGTGCGTCACGCTGCCCCAGTTGGCCGTGGGGGCGGGGAAGGTGATCGCGCCGTTGTTCGACGTGGTGCCGCCGGTACCGGACGAGACCGCCGTGGATCCAGCGCTCTGGGTGCCGGCCCAGTTGGTGGTGTTGCTGGTTACGGCCACGCGGGCGTAGCTGCCGCCGGTGACTTCGGTACCGACCGAGCTATCCGAGCAGGCGGCGGTGCCAAGGCCGATGTAGATCGTGGCCGGCGCCGTGTAGGCCGTGGCGCGGAAAACATGATCGACCAGCTTGTTCTCAAGGTAGTCGGACATCGCCGCGCCGTGCGCGGATACTGCCGCCAATGCCAGAACTGCGGTAACGGCAATACGTTTGAAGATGTTCATGGGTAAGGGCTCCTTGTGCTTCGTTGACTACGGGGTGGTTTTTTCAGCTTCGGCTTCGGTCTGGCCGTCGGCAGCGTTGTCCGCATATTTCTTGGCCGGGCTGATGGCAGGCACGGATGGTGTGCCGCCGAGAATGACGTTCAGTTCTTTCTTGCGGGCCTGTTCCTCGGCGATCTGCTCGAGTACTTCTTCCCAGTCGCGCCCCTGTTCGGCGCATTCGGCCTCGAGCGTGCTGAGGCCTTCGCGCATACGTAGCGCGGCGGCTTCGCCTTCCTTGACGGGATCGACCCAGCCGCGGCCGGGTCCGTACCAGCGAGCCTGCGAATAGGCGCAGCGGTACTCGTAGAAATCGGGCGCTTCGATCTTGCCGGCGTTGACCATCTCTTCCAGCCACAGCTCATAGATGGGCTGGTAGAAATACATGCCCATGTTGTTGCGGCGGCCGGAAAAGTAGCGCCAGGCTTCCAGGAGCGCAGCGCGCGCGCTGGAATAGTTGGTTTTGCTGAAGTCCTTCATCAGCAATTCGTACGGGATGTTGAGGCCCGTGGCGATGTGGCGGAAGACGGCCGTGGTGAATGGCTCGAACGCGGTGCTGGGCCGCGCTGGCGAGAAGCCGGAGAATTTTTCACCGAGCATCAGCGGCAGGATCTGGCCGCCGCTGGCCATGTCAACGCCTGCCCGGCCGCGCGAGGCGAGGCCGTTGGTGTAGGACGCGAGCGCGGTGGTGTTGCTGGAGAGCAGCTCCACCAGCTGCTCCTGGCCGAGCGCAGATTCGGTGATGACGGCGACCATGGCATTGACCACGGCCGCTTTCAGTTCGGCATTCTGGTAATCGCCCAGCACCTTGAACTGGCGCAGCACGGAGGCGAGCGCGGGCACGCCGTGGCTTTGGCCGCCGCGTTCTTTGTCGTGCAGGTGAATGACGCGCTTGCGGCCCCATGTGGTCTGGGCCGGGATGCGCTCCCAGTCTTTTTCGGTGAGGCCGCTGCGCTGGCTCCACATGGCGAGCGCGTCGCCGGGGTGGGCACGGCGAATCCAGTAGGCGAGCGGTGCGCCGTACTGGTCGATCTCGATGCCACCACGCAGCGAATCGGAATCGAGACGGCCGATGGGATTGCAGAGGCGGTCGGATTCAATGATCTGGATCCGGGTGGCGGCCGGGGCGCCTTCTTCCGGCAGCCACAGCGGCAGGGCCAAGCCGGCACCGTTGTAGAACATGCCGCGGAACGCAAGTGCGCCGAGGCCATCGAGGGACATGGAGCGGGCGGCGTCGCAATGCACGCTCTCCGCCCATTCGCGCCAGTAGGATTTGACCTGACGCCGCCATTCGCGCGCCCACTCGCGAGGTTTACCCAGCCGCTTGTAGTCAGGCGTCGGCGCCAGCCAGAGTCCGGTACCGAGGACATTGTCGACCAGCGTTTGCAGGCCGCCGGAGGCAACACCGTGGTTGCGGATCAGGTCGCGCGAGCGCGATTGCATGACCGGCAGGTCGTACAGCATGTCGCCATCGGGCGATCCGGCGCGCGGGTTCCAGCCGCGCATGTCGGCGTGCGTCTGCGAGGCGGCCGTGAAGGCGCCCGAGGAGAACGCAAGCGCGTTGCGAGCAGGCACGGCGGCGCCGCCGTACGGCGTGACCGGACGGTTGCTGAAATTGAGCATGGTTACATCCCGCCGAGATTGACTTCGAGCATGCGGCGACGCTGGCCGACATCGGACCCGCCCAGCGCTTCAATCTGGGATTTCAGGTCTTCGATGTAGGCGCGCAGGTTGGCCATCGTGGTTTCGGTGTACTTCTGGCGCATCTCGCCGTGCTGAATCTCGACGGTCTTGGTGCCGGTAACGAGCTTGTGATAAGCCGTTTCGGCATCAGCCAGGCGCGACTGCAGGGTGGCGAGGTCGGCCATGAATTACTCCGTGACGTCCGATCCGGCCACAACCAGCGAGGTGCCGCTTTCCTCGCTGGTTGCGTCTGGCACGGGCGGGGGGAATGCTTTGGCCTTGCCTTCGGCGATCAGTTTGTTGGCCGTGGCGTCATCGAGCTCGAGGACGGCGCCGGGGTGGTTGGTGACGTTCTGCTTGTTTTCGCCTTCGCCGTCTTCAAGGATGACGCTGGTGATGAGTTCGATTTTCTTCATGGCTCAAGGGCTCCTGCTGGGAGTTGATCGGGACCAATGCCGGTGAGGTCGGCACGGGCTACATCGAATTCGAGATAAACCTTGGAGGCGCCGCGATCGCGACAATTGAACGAGACGCGCGACCAGCCTTTGATCTCGCGTCCTTCCATGTCGGTGATGTGGGTGCCGGTGGCGGTGCCGTCGGACACGAGCTTCACTTGCATCGCATTGCCTTTCTTACTTCCAGGGATTGGCCGAGGTGGTGCCCTGGCTTTCCTTGCCGCCCAGCTGGGCTAGCAGTGCGGCCTGCATCGGGTCGGCCGCAGCCAGGGCCGGGTCGTGCTGAGGCATCGCGCCGGCAAGCAGGTCGGCCTGCCGCAGCTGCCGGTCTCGTGCGGCCCATCCGTTTTCGTCCAGCGTGTTTGACTTCAGGGACCGGGCGGCGTGGAGCGCATAGACGGTGACGTCCAGTGCTTCATTCGCGCGGCCGGCTTTCTTTTGCCAGACCTTGCGGCGGCTGCCGCCGGATTTGGCCGGGGCTTTTACTTCGGCCGTGATCTGGTCGAAGTAATCGGCGCGCACGCCTTGGTACCAGTGCATGCGCCCGGGGCCCGAGCCCACCAGGTTGAGGCGGCCGCCGGATTTCTCGTAGCCGAGAATCAGGTCCTTGGCTTTCTGCGTGCCGACCTGAAAGATCTTCAGGCCGTATCGCTGAGCCTTGGTGGCCGTGGCCGCGTCGATCGACTTGGCCGCGGGCACGCTGAAGATCTCGCGATCGGAGCCGGACTCGCTGGCGCCCTTGACCGCGCGCACGTAGCGGCGGCCGGCTTTCTGGTGCTTGCGAACCCACGTGTAGACCGCGTCGGAGGTCTGGCCGTCCGAGGAGTCGATGCTGCAGGCCTCGATGTGCATGGCGGCGCCGCTGGCGTGCTCGTAAGCGCGCATCAGCATGCGGTCGGCGTCTTCCCAGACACCATCAGAAGCATCGCCCGGGCTGCCGTGGGCCTCGCCCCAGTACACCAGCCAGGATTCTTCACCGCGGCCAAAGGCATACACGCCGAAGGCGAGGCGGTTGTGCTGGACGTCAATGCCCAGCACCAGCATCAGGCCGCCGGCCGGGACGGTCATCTCGGCATACGGTTCGCTGCGTTCCTTGAGCACGTTGCTCTTCGGCGCGGGCGATTCGATCTTCCAGCTTTTGGCCAGCGAGCTGTTGTAGAAGGTGATCAGGTCGTCAAAGTCTCCCGACTTTGCCTTCTGCTGCGCCGGCAGGAATTTCCGGACCAGCATTTCCATGCTGGATTCCGCGAAACCGCTGATCAGCTCGTTGGCATGGAAGCCCGCGTGGTCGACAAACGGCGCGGTGGCTTTCCAGCCGTGGCCGGTCTCGATCGCGCGACGCACGTTGCGATTTTTTTCCGCGTTGGTCCACAGCGCACCGCAGGCCGGGCACATGTACCTGGCCGTGGCCGGGTGGTGTTTGCCAAACGTCGGGTCCGGATTGGCTTCATCCTTGGTCCACTTGACGTTGTCCCACTCCAGCGGGTGGGCTTCACCGCAGTGGTGGCATGGCACGTAGTAGTAACGCTTGTCCGATTTCTCGAACTCGGCATCGATGGCCGATACATCTTCGATCGTCGGCGTCCCGCCGAGGATGATCTTCGGATTGTGGTAGGCCTTGACGCGCTCCTCGGCCATCTTGATCGAGTCGCCCTGCCCCTTCACATTCTGGTTGCAGTCGTCCGGCTCTTCCACGGCCACAACCGGCGCCGAGGTCGACTTCACGTCGCCTGGTGCGTTCGACCCGAGCAGCTTCAGGAAGCCGCCGGGATATTTCTTGAACTGTTTGCGGTTGCCGGCGCTGCGCGACTTCAGGTCGATGAGGCGGCCGACCGACGGCGTAGCCTCGATCATCGGCTCCAGCTTTTCGTCGTTGAAATCCTCGGCCGACTTGGTGCGCGGGAATAGCACCAGGATCCGGCACGGATCAGAGGCGATCCGGTGGCCGAGGAAATTCAACAGCACACCATCTGTCCAACCCTGTTGGGCCGACTTGCGATACGTGACGCGACGCACGCGTGGATCCGCGCAGCAATTGAGCGGCTCAACCAGGTGCGGCGTGATGCGAAAACTAAAGCGCCCCGGGATCGGGCTGCCCTCTGGCATCTCCCGATTCTGTTCCGCCCACGTCGTCGGCAGAATCTTCAGCGGCGGGGCGAACTGACGCGTCACTCGCTGCACCAGTAGCTTCAGGGCCGTCGAGATTGTCGCCATGTTGGGAAAGTTTTGTCAGGGTGTCGCGAACGTCGTCCTCAAGCAGGTCACGAATGGCATCAACATCGCCATTCATCGTCGCCAGCAAAGGCGTCAGCCTTGCGGCCTGCGCCAGCATTGCCTGTCGCACGGCCAGAACAATCGAGGACCACGCCGGCTCGATCTGGTCGGCCGGGATCAGCAGGCCGTCCTCGATGTCGAACTTGCGTTGGAGCGCGTCAGCCTGAAGCCGCGTCAGGCGATCCTTCTCGGCCTCTTTCTCGCCTTTGGTCACGGCGCGCGCGACCATCCAGGCGATCACATCGACCGTGTCGTACTCATTCGCGACGCCGTTTTCCTCGGCCCGCAGGTACGGCATGCCTTCTTTTTGCCACTGCCACAAGGTCACCTGCGACACCCCGGTGATCTCGGACAGTTGTCGCTGGTTGACTCTGTGTGCCATGAGGGGACCAATTAACCCCTAGCGACCTTTGCAGCTAGGATCAAAAGGGGGTGTTTTTGCGC
>ERZ650304.119-NODE-119-length-50430-cov-10.300010_pt1 | contig 50430 bp, 78 predicted proteins | sample MGYA00376240_ERZ650304 | MGnify/ENA primary metagenome ERZ650304 (study PRJEB26733, sample SAMN07839271) | wastewater metagenome | biome: small river; feature: stream; material: water | place: USA: North Carolina | collected 2016-03-01 ...
TACGCCCAGATCGGTTCCAGCGGCGACTACGCCCAGATCGGTTCCAGCGGCGACTACGCCAAGATCGGTTCCAGCGGCGACTCCGCCCAGATCGGTTCCAGCGGCGACTCCGCCAAGATCGGTTCCAGCGGCCACTACGCCCAGATCGGTTCCAGCGGCGACTACGCCCAGATCGGTTCCAGCGGCGACTACGCCAAGATCGCGGTCGAAGGCAACAATTCGGTCGTGGCCTCCGCAGGCATTGCCGCAACCGTGTCCGGCCCGGACGGCACTTGGGTTTCACTCGCCGAGTTTGACCGTACCGGCAAGTGCATCGGCTTCGCGACCGGCTGCATCGGCACGGACGGCTTGCTCCCCGGCGTCAGCTATCGCGCGCAGGACGGCAAGCTCGTCGCCGCCTAACGAAGGGACGGAAACACACCATGGACACCGCTTTCATTCAAAAGCGCATTGACGCTCTTTCAAACGCCATGACCGCCAAGGGGCTACGGCAGGCTCACGCCTGCTGCGATGTCCGCTCGAACGCCGAGCCACAGGTTTACATTCGCTGGAAGCCAGCCTCACTGCGGGGAATCGATCGTTATTCAAGCGACGAATACCGGTTCTACACCGGCCCAATCGCCGAGATGATCGACAAGGCCGACGCCTTCGTGGCGACGCTCCCCGACGCGGAAAAGGCCAAGCTCACCGAGTTCATGAGCGCTCTCGGCAGTCTGATCGACATCGGCCGCGAAAGCAACATCGACGTGGACTTCGTCAACCCTCTCATCAAGACGATGGAGAAGCTGTCGAAGAACGTCCTGACGGACCAGCGGGCAGCCTGACATGCGCGCCTCAACCCTTTCCATCACCGGCCAGATGATCGCCGAAATCGTCGCTCCGCAGCCCAAGGTTGCCCAGCTGGTTTACGTCGCCAAGACCAGCTTCCCCGGCCCGATCTACACGGTTCTCGTTTTCCCGGCCGGCTCCAAGGAAGGCCGCAACTGGGAATGCCGGGAAGGTCAGCTTGAGCTTCTTCGGAAGGGCTACAGCCCAGAGGAACTGGAGCTTCTGGAAGTGGAGGACGAGTGATGGCCGCCGAATACCTCCTGTTGAAGTGGGGAACCCTCAAGGGGTGGAAGGTTGAGAGCGAGGCCTGCTTGGCTGCTCTTCGCAAGTATCACGATGGCAGTGTCTCAATGAATGCTGCGATGCAGCGAGATAGCGCCGGTCAAAAGCAGGCGCTCTGCGAGCTTATCGACGCCATCGACGGCGACATTACCAACGACTGGTCAGGCGACCGGATGACTAAGGACGAGGCGAAAAAGTACGTCCTCGAATACGAGCGCTGAGCCATGACCGTCACTCGTTGCATCACCCTTGTCCTGTTTTGCATGGCCGTCGCCGGCTGGCTTGAGAACCCTTTGGTTGGAGGGATGTGATGGAACAAACCGCACTTATGCCAGGGCAGGTCGTCCAACTTTCTCCGACGGACTGCAAAAACAGGATGCTCGGCGCATGCTTCATGATCGTCACCGAGCCGAAGTCGTTCGGCGCACAAGGCTACGTTCAAGCCTTGGGTAAGGACGGCGAGATTGGCGGGCAGGCCTTCTACCGCGCCACATGGCCCGAAATGGAGCTTGTCGGCGAGGCAGTTTGGACCGTCGCGCCATGACCTCAACCCTCCCCCAGGAGCCGAGAGTTGTCGAGCGCGAGCGCATCCTTCGCGACCTCGAATTCATCCTCAAAACTGAGAGCAACCGCGAGGCCCGAGCGGTGGCGAGGCGGCTCTATCTCGACCTCACCGAACCCCGGAAGGAAGCGGCATGAACACCGTAGCACAGGCGCTTGTTGCGCGCGACGAAAACGACGTTCCGGTTCACTACCGCGAGCCGGCGACGGTCACGCCGATGACAATGATCGATCGGGCGCTGGCGACAGGCGCGGCCGCCGAGACACTGGAGAAGCTCCTGGCGCTTCAGGAGCGCTGGGAAGCCAACCAAGGCCGCAAAGCCTTCGATGAGGCGATGGCCGCCGCGAAGGCCGAAATCCCGACGATCCGCAAGAACCGCACGGTGGACTTCACGTCCAGCAAGGGCCGCACTCACTATAAGCACGAAGACCTTGCCGAGATTGCGGCGACGGTCAATCCGATCCTCGGAAAGCACGGCCTGTCCTACCGCTTCAAGACCACGAACGCGCCAAACGAGCCAATCACCGTCACCTGCATCATCACGCATCGGCTCGGCTATTTCGAGGAAACGACACTTTCCGGCCCGCGCGACGACAGCGGCAACAAGAACGCGATCCAGCAAGTCGGGTCCACTCTCACCTATCTTCAGCGGATGACGCTGAAGGCCGCGCTTGGCCTTGCCGCCGCCGAAGATGACGACGGGCAGAAGTCGGACGCAGAAACGTCGGGGCCGATCAGCCAGGACCAGACTGCAAAGGTGCTGGCGCTGATTGAGGCGACAGACACCGATATCGAAAAGTTCTGCCGGTACTTCAATGTTGAGGCCGTGCCGAAGCTCACGGCTTCGCAGCTGCCGCGCGCGCTGGCCTTCCTCGAAAAGAAGAAGGGAGCGCAGTGATGGACCAGCGTTCCACCGAATGGTTCGCCGCCCGTCTCGGCAAGGTGACGGCATCGCGCATCGCCGATGTCTGTGCCCGCACCAAGACAGGCTGGGGTGCCAGCCGCAAGAACTACATGGCCGAACTGGTCGCCGAGCGGCTGACTGGCGAGCGTGTCGAGGGCTTCACCAACGCCGCGATGCAATGGGGCACGGACATCGAACCGCAGGCCCGACTTGCCTATGAATTGCAGCGCAACGCGACCGTTTTCGAGACTGGATTTGTCGCGCATCCGTCCATCGCGGAGACCGGCGCCAGCCCAGATGGCATGGTCGGCGATGACGGGCTAGTCGAGATTAAGTGCCCAAATACCGCCGGCCATCTGGAAACGCTTCTCGGCGCAACGATGCCGGAAAAGTACTTTCTCCAGATCCAATGGCAGATGGCCTGCACCGGACGCCAGTGGTGCGACTTCGTGTCATTCGACCCGCGCCTGCCGGAGTCCATGAGCCTCTTTATCGACCGCGTGAAGCGGGACGACACGGCCATCGCGGCCATCGAAAAGGACGTGATCGACTTCCTCAACGAGCTTCGCCTGACGGTCCACCGCCTGCGCTCGAAATACGAGCCGGAGACGGTGGAGAAGGGCGATCTGCTGTTGATGGCGGGCTAGTTGCGCAATGGCCAAGATCAATCCGATGCCGCAGATGACCACCCCGATCCGTCTCCGGTACGAAGGTGAAGGCGATTTCCGCGTCCTGTCGAACTATTGGGCAGCGCGGGCCGACAAGGATTTCGTCGTCGGCGAAGTCTACCAGATGGTAGAGGAACCGGAGCATTCCGACGCCTCGCGCGGGCACTACTTCGCGGCTCTCAAGAACGGCTTTGACAGTCTCCCCGACGAACTACGGGACGAATATCCGACCGTTGAGCACCTTCGGAAGAAGGCTTTGATCCGCAGCGGCTTTCGCGACGAACGCGACCACGTTGCCGCGAGCAAGGCGGAAGCCGAACGGCTTGCGGCTTTCATTCGCCCCATGGACGCTTACGCCATCGTCATGCCGGTCGGCAGTGTCGTCCGGGTTTGGACCGCCAAAAGCCAAAAGAAGCGCGCTATGGGGCCGAAGGAATTCCAGGCGAGCAAGCAGGCGGTGCTTGACTACGTTGATGGCCTGCTCGGCGTGGATCACGGCGCAACTGAGCGGAGCGCGGCATGATCCGCACCATCCTCAACTGGTGGCGCAACCGCGCCTTCCGCAAGCAGATGCACAGGGCTGTTCCAAAGCTATCGGAACTGGACCGTCAACTCGCCGAGTGCAGGAAGCACCACAAGGCAGGCTCAGCCCGGATCATCAGGGAGAAGAAACGAGCCGTCCACATGGCATTGGCCGGTGGAAAGACGCGGTTGAAGGTGGAGAGCCGGTGATGGCAATGACGAAAGCCGAAAAAGAGCGCATGGAGCGCTTAGAGCGCGCCGCGGCGGCTGCCCTGTATGTGCTTGAGGGTATCGCCTACCTGCACGACTTTAATGGAGAGTTCGCGAATTGCGACCCTCTGTGCGGCGACAGCATCTGCGATGAGTGCGGATGCTTCGACCACAAGCGACACGACATCAGGGAGTCCCTCCTTCCCAAAACGCTTAATGACTTCGGCTACCCGGAGATCGGCGAGATATACCCGGAGGCAGGGTGATGCCCTCCTTCGCCATCAAGCGCCCCGGCTCTGCGTTCTCCAACGCGCCTGCAAAGGGACAGAAGCGCCCTCGCAAACACGATGATGCTCACCTTCGCTGGATACGCACTCTCCCGTGCGTCATTTCAGGGAAGAGGCCTGTAGAGGCAGCGCACGTCCGCTATGCCGATCCGGTCTACGGAAAGCGGCTCTCCGGTGCCGGCGAAAAGAGCGACGACCGCTGGACGCTTCCCCTCAGTCCAGAATTGCACCGCGCTCAACATGATGCCGGCGATGAGCGCCTGTTCTGGGCACGCCACGGCATAGACCCGCTCAGGGTAGCACTCGCACTGTTCGGCGTCACTGGCGATGACGAGCAAGCTGAACTGATCCTGTCGGCTGCAAGAGCGGCAGCCCGTTCCCTCACCAAGGACACTCTATGAACCAGACAGCGCTTGAGGCGGCCCTGCTGCCATGCCCGTTTTGCGGCGACCCGATGGAGTTGCAGCACACAGTCATTCGCCACACTGAATATGTGGCCGACTGTCCGATATCGAAGATGTCGATGGACAGCTTATATCGCGACCGCTGGAACCGCCGCTCTCCCGCTCCCGCCCCTGCGGAGACCGAGGAAGATCGTGCCCTCGCGAACTTCGACAAGATCGCAGACAGCTTCTTCGCTTTAAATGATGCGGTGCTGTCCGCCCCTGCGTCCCCTTCCCCTGCTACGGGAGAGGCGTAGATGCTGACGAAGGCGCAACGAAAGATACTGCGCACTGCTGACGAGAGAGACGGCATCGCCTGTTTCGGACCGCTTAGGCAGAGCGAGCGCGTCCTTTTAGGCCGGGGATACCTCACCGTCGAACGCGACAAAGGGGGTTATAGGCGCATCACCGAAGCCGGCCGTCGCGCTCTACAGTCAGAGGAGCGGGACACCAATGGGGAGGCGCGGCCATGAGCGAAAAGGCCCGTATCCTCGCATTGCGCAATGCGATCTTCACGACCGGCGACGGCATGTCGTTCGATGCCTTCATGCAAGGCACGATCATGGCGCAGACGAAGATCGCCGTCGAAACGGCTGACACGCCGGAACAGGCCGCCGACCTCCTCGCCAAGTACTTCGACATAGCAATGTCGGCGATTCCTGCGTATTGGCTAGGCCGCGCCATTGCTCGGGAGCCGTCCGATGCATGACGCCAAGACACTAGCGGCTGAGCTGCGCACGGAAGGCGAACTGCTGGCCCGGCAGCCAGAACTAGGCGAGGCATTCCGCGAAGGCACCCGCATCTTTCGAGCCGCCGACGCTCTGGAGGGCCTTGCTGAGGCAGAGCGGGAACGGGATGCGCTCAAGCGCGACCTTGCCATGCGCCCGAGCAGCCTGACGACGCTTTACGAGGTGCGCAAGGCTATGGGGTTGAACGAATACTTCCCGCTTTTGCATCTGGAGACGCACTGCCAGTCGGCGCGGCGGGTGCTCTACGGCGAGCCTATCCCGCCGGCGAACGAGTCATTGCTGGACTTGGCGGAACGGATGCGCCGGAGCCTTCATGACTACCAGGCCCGCGTAATTCCGGCGGAATCCAAGATCGTCGAACTTGAAGGGCGCGTTGCCGACCTTGAGGCCGAACTTGCGTCAGCCCGCCACGGCATACTGCCCGACTATCCTCCCGACTATCCGGGCGGCTTCGACGGCCCGACGGGGGCCAACTAGCATGTCCATTTTCACCGTCCAACGTCTCGCTACGCCGGAGGAAACCGCCGCCGAAATGGATCGGCGCGGCGCTGTCATTGAGCGGCTGGAGACAAACGTTCGTCATTGGCGCGAGGAATGCGGAAAAATCGATGCCGCAAAGCGCGCCGCCGAAGCCAAGCTATCGGCTCTCCAGGAAGAAGCGGGGAGGCTGCGCGAGGCGCTGGAGCCGTTTGCCGAAATTGCAGAGCTAGACATCGGCGAGGATGAGCACGACCTCGATCTCTTCCGCCCGATGGCAACTCACAACAGAGGGCCGCTGCTGAGGGTTGGCCTCTTCCGCCGCGCCCGTTCCGCCCTCGCCCGCACCGCTGGGGGCAAAGATGACGCCCCGGCCCCCTCAGGGGGTAAACGGTGAGCAGGGCGCCCGATACGATCTACACGCCGGCCACGCTCGCGAAGCGCTGGCTGTGCTCCGAACAGCACGTTCGCAATTTGATCGCTCGCGGTGAGTTGCGGGCAGTTCGCTTCGGTGGGAAGTTGCTCCGTATCACCGAAAGCGATGTTGAGGAGTTCCTATGCCGGAGTGGCGCATCACCCGATTGCGCGGAGGACTCGCCCTCACCTACGAAGAAGGCGGCAAGCGCCACCGACATACGCTCAACACTAATGACCAGAGCCTCGCTCGGCAACTTGCGCCAGCGCTCTACGCCCAGCTAACCCGGCCGAAGGGAAAGACCGTGCGCGAGCTGTGGAAGGGCTACGAAACCGACAAGCCTGGCCTCGCCGTGCTCGCGACCATGAAGCACACCTTCAAGGCTCTGGAGAGCCGTTTCGGCAGCATTCAAGCCGACCAGATCACCATAGCAGATTGCCGCGCGCACACCAAGGAAAGGCGGGGCGCGGGGATCAAGGATGGCACGATTCACACCGAACTAGGCCACCTTCGGATGGTGCTGCTTTGGGCCGAAAAGCATAAGCTCATCGACCGGGCGCCGGCTATCGAGCGGCCCTCAAAGCCGGCCCCGAAGTCGGACTATCTGGAGTATGACGAAGCCCGGCGGCTCATCGCCTGTGCATCCACGCCGCACGTCAAGCTGGCTATGAACATCATGCTCGGAACGGCCGCTCGCGTCACGGCCATCCCCACCAACCCCAAGGAGACAGGACTTGAGTGAGGCGCCCGAGAGGCGAAACTGCCGGACCATCTACCAGCTATGGGCGGACGGATGCAGCCTGAACGGCTGGCGGTTCACGATGAAAAGCAAGGCTGTTTTCGCGCACCGTGACGACGCCGTCGCCTATATGGCCGAGTTCCGCGACAAATGCGTGGACGAGACGTACTTTGAAGCGGCCAAGGACAACGATACGCTCAAGATCGAAATACGAGAATTTGACCTGTACGAGTAGCTGATGCCCCGCTCCCCTGACAACAGACCCTCAGTGAAGTGGACCTTGCTCCTTGCTCTGCTTATCCCGGTGTATGGGGTGGTGATGGTTGCTGGGCAGGTGTTCGGGTGGTTGTTCGGGTGGTGGTGAAATGGCCATCTCAACGCGCTAGCCGAGCATGCCCGGCAGTCAAGGATATCTCCGAGGTATTCGCGCGTTGAGACACCCCTTCTATGCCAGAAAAAGCGTGCTGAATCAATGGACTTGTGGTAGGATCAACAGATGAAATGGAGGCGAGGATGGGCGACGAGGGCGACGTTCACAGCCGCAAACTCTTGCGGATGTGCAAGCGTCATTTCAACGAACCGTTTCTAGCCAATGAACGTGTCGCCCGGTTAATCGGCTACGGAGAGACCGGCGTTGATTGCTACATCATCGCCCAACATCTGGCGGCAGCCTTTGACGCGCGCGGGAAGATCATCTGGCACACTTGCGTAGGCGGATACATCTTCCTGAACCGCCTCAAGAGGCAGGGCTACGTCAAATCGACAACCGGAGAAGATTGGGACGACTTTTCGCGGCTCGATAGCGTCTTGATGCTAAACGGCGCTCCAAAGCAAAAGGAGTTTCTGATCGATCTGCGGCACGACGATATGGAAAACCGCCGCCTGCGAGCCTGAGCCTACCGCCGCTGATCTATCCTCTTCTCCTGAGCCTCTAGCTAGGTGAGAAATGAGCCGGCGGATGCCCAAAGACATCTACGACAAGGCCATCCAGGTAACGGCGGCCCTGACTCTGAGGCCGCTTCGTCCGCATCGCATCCATTGGGCTATTGCGACGGCCCTGCTTGAGGAACGGCTACGGTGGAAGCCAGAAAACGTAGTTGTTTTGCCAAATCGAAAGAGGAGAGAAGATGAGCTACGATGACTTGCCAGCCGGCGACAAGGATAGAGAACTCGGCAAGGCAATCTACATGGGCGCGCTAGAGAAGCGCAAAGGCTTTCGAAACGACCAGCTCGGGATTTTTGACGATGACATTTGGGCAGAAATCTTCGATGACATGGGCCGGGTAGCGCGGGCAGCGGTCGCGAAACAAGCTGGGTCCTAAGGCCCGCCCTTGATCCACCCGACGATCTTGACGACGGACTCGCCGAGCAGGACCACACCGGCCAGAATGCCCAGCAGAGTGATGGCGATCCACTTCGTCACCTTGCCGAAGGCCAGAATCATGCGGACGATCGGCAGCCCGGCCTTGATGGTCTGGACATCCTCGGTTGATAGCCCGGCGAGGAATTCGCGTGTATCCTCGGGTAGCTCGGCGAGCTTGAGCGGAGCGTCGGTCATTTCGTAGCCCTCCCGACAATAAAGCCGATGACAAGGCCGATGCAGATCAGGCCAATGGCGGAAATAGGAAAGACGATGGTCACTGCATCAACCCTCCGATGAGCATGAGAAGGGCAAGCACTACGAGTAGCCCGAGGACGAAAAGCGGGTGCATCAGGGCTTCCAGCCACACAAACGTTGGCCGAGTCGATTGTGCTCCAGCGCGTCCTTCACTTCCGCGTCGGACATCGCGGCACGCGTCTGTTCGGACGGCCGGAACGGCTTGGAGAGGCAGAGCGATCCTTTTGCCGTCTGGCAGCCGGCTAGGGCAACAAGTGCAAGAATTGCACACGTTCGCGCTATCGGTCCCATGTGCCGAGTTCCTTTCTCGCCTCGTCCGCCGGCAGTGCGCCGATGTCGTTCTGCACCTCGTCGCGGATGTCGCGGGCCTTCTGTTCCTGAGCGGCTTGCTTGGCCTTCTCGGAAGCTTTGCCGGTTGAACGGCCCTTGAGATAGGCGACGAGAAGCGCGACCAGTCCGCCGCCGGCCGCGAACAGCAACGAGGTCAGGTTCGCCAGGAGCCAGGTCATTTCGACCACCCCCACTTGCGAGCAAGGTAGTACCAGCCTTCCGCGAGGAACGGGGACGCGATGCCAGCCCCAAGGCTCACCCATTGAGCGAAGTCAGGATCGGCGATGATGTCCGCCGCCTCGTTCGGGTTGATGAGTCCGAACCACAGAAAGGGAAACGTGGCGTAGCGGAGGAAGATGCGGATCAGCGGTGCCATGTCAGGCCCTCCATAGTTTTGCGATGCCGCGCCCGATCGCCTTCAACAGCCTGAGCCACCACGGATCGCCTACAGGCGGCACAGGGACGGGCGCTGACACGACTTCCGGCTTCGGAACGACAGGCTCGGAAGGCTGGACGCTCTCTGCGGGCTTCTGTGGCGGCGTGAGCGGCTTTGCCGGCGCCTGTCCGATGTAGCCTGCATCTCTCAGCGCATCGGCGAAGGTGAGCGCGTACTTCCTGATGTCGTCTGCCCTATCGAGGGCATTCACCACTTGCCGGGCGTTGTAGTAGTCCGGCTTCTCGCCATAGATGAAATCGAGTAGCTTCTTGCCGGTGAACTTGCCCTGGAGCATCCCGTCGAACAGGATGCGGATGGACGTGCCCGGCTCCATTGCATCGTCTGGAGACGACTCGATGGCGAACTTGGCGTAGTTGGCCCGTCCGGTTATCTGCACCAGTCCACGGCCCCGGTATTGCCATCCGTCGCCCGGCTTGACGTTGCCCATGCGCCCGCCATAGACCTTGTTGGCAAGCGCCTCGGGGTTGTTCGCATAGGGCTTCGCAGAAGCGAGAGTCGGGAACCGTTTCGGCCAAACCTGCACCAGCCGGTTCATGCTGTAGTTGAGGTTCTCCTGGAGGGGCTGCATCTTGCCGCCAGTCTCGTGGTAGGCGGTGGCCAGGATGTAGGCGAGATGACGGAGGTTCGTTCCTCGCCGCTGTCCTTCGTCAAGGATGCGTTCGATACCCTCAGTCTGGCTCTGCGAAAGCGATGTGCCGAACACGCCGGAATTGCGCGCTCTCAACACCGCGTAGAAGCGGGAGCGGTCCATTCAGTGCCTCGTGTGTTGGGGAGAGGGTTAGGTGGCAATCAGCTCTAGAATGAACACGACGCCGAGCTTGCCTGCGCCGCCAGCCGCACCTGTTGTGTTATCCACGTCGGCAGCACCGCCGCCGCCTGACCCGTAAGCCTGGCCAGCCGAGCCTGCCGATAGTCCGCTGAAGGTGGCTCCATTGCGTCCACCGCCGCCCCAGAAGGAAGCGCCACCAACGCCGCCGGATGCCGCAACATCAGCATAGCCAGTCGCGCCGGAGCCGCCGTCTATGTTCAAGGTTCCGCCAGAAGCACCGCCACCCGCCCCACCGGCGCCGATCGTGTCCGATCCAGGCGCCGAGCCGGAGCCACTGCCGCCAGAGCCGCCAGAGCCGGTAAGCAGCGCTCCAAACGTCGTGTTGCCGCCATTGCCACCGTTGCCACCGGCCGCCGCACCGGCAGTTCCCGCAGCGTTAATGGTAACGGTCTGGCTCGCCCCAATGGTCGCGGCGCTGAACACACCTATGGCAGTACCGCCGGCCCCGCCGCCGCCGCCGGCAGAGTCAGTGCCTCCATCGCTGTCCGCACCACCACCGCCACCACCCGAGCCGGTCGCGATGACAAGGCAATGCGTCATGCCGGCCGTCGGTGTATATGTGCCAGAGGCCGTCTTGACCTGCATGGCAATGGAGTAGGCAATATTCGCCTGAAAGGTCGGCAAAGCGCCCGCACCATTGGATGTCAGCCGGTGCCCTGCCGTCCCTACCGATGCAATGGCCTGTAGTGCTGCGGTTGAGGTTGCGCCACCGCAGAGCACAGCGAAGGCAGTCAGTGCGCTGGCGCCAGTACCTCCGTCCGGCACAGAGACGACAGCGGCGCTGTCCTTCAGGAGCTTGCCTGTCGTGCCGTCGAACTTGGCAAAACCGCTATTCGTTGAACTCGCCGGCCCGACTAGGTCACCGTTGCCCGTTCGCTCGAAAACGATATCATCAGTCCCGACTTCAACCGGGTTGTCGCTCGCGACGCGGAACTCCGCTCCCTCGTATGTCGTGCCGTCCGTGACGTTGACGCGAGTGCCGCGCGTGATGTCCCTGTTCGAGTCGAAGTCCACCGCTCGCGACCAGGCGCCAGAAGCAGCGATGTAGATGCCGTTCAGGCTCTCGTCAGTCTGGTCCTTGACCAGCACGCGGTCATCGGCAACGAGCACGATGCCGTCGATCGTCTGGAGGCCGCTCAGTGTGATGTTGGCCGCCGTCGCGACACGGCACGGCACTTTGACGGCAACCGTCTCGCCGGCTTCGGTTATGGCATCTACAGGCGTCGGCGATGAGCCGCCGCCGTCGACTTGATCGACGTACGATGTTGACAATTCAATGCTCCGAAAGAAGCGGCTGGCCGCTGTCTTGAATTTTCTCGCGCCCTAGCGTTGAGTGCGGGCCATGCAGGATTTCGTTGCGCTGTTTGGCCGACTGGCAGGGACCATGATCAACCCGCTGGTCTGGGGGGTATCACTGGCGGTCAGCTTGGTCCTTCGCCATCGCAGCTTCGCGCTGCGCTTGGCTGTCGTCGTCGCGGTCGTTCTCGTCTTGGGTGCCGCGCTTTACGCGATTGACCCAGATTTGGGCCGCGCAGAGAAGGTCCGTGGACTAATTCTTGGAGTGGTCGCCGCCGTCATCTGGCTAGCCATTTTCACCGGCATCGCCCGACTACGCCGTTGAGCGACTTCGCCACTTTCCTCTTGTTCTGCCTTGTCTGGAGCTTGTTAGGCCAAGCTGCGCTGGCCCTCGACATTCACCCTGCGGCCGTCGCGATTGTCTGGCTCATCGGCTTCGTTTGGGGCGCCGGGTACATTATCTCGGGCAGGAGCGGTGCCGACCGGCTCGCTACTGTCTGGCTCGGCACGATGGCTGCAACAGCCATTGCCGCGCTCGCTATTGCCTTCGCTGTCAGTTGAACGGCGTCAGTGGCGCTGGGGCGAAACTGCGCTGCCTGTAGTCCTTGAGCCGCCGCCCTTCGATGCGCTTCTGATACCCCGGTGTGGCGGCTTCGCGAAGCGAGTTCAGGAATAGGTAATCGAGCGCCGGCCGGACGTAGAACAAGTTTACGAACGGCGTGTTTTGCGTCGCGAAGTTGAGGTAGTCGCCGAGCTTCACTTCCTCTTCCGAACTCAGGCTGGCATCTCTTGCCTTCAGCACAAGCTCTGCAAGATCGAAAGCCGACCCGGCCGCCGGCCCTATCGCCGTCTCAGTCAGCCCGCCGCCGAACCTGTTGACGCGGCCGAAGAGGAAGTCGCCATAGACGCCCGCCGCGCCGCCCTGAACGAATGCTGCCGCCAAGGTCTTCGGGTCGGAAGGATCGCGCGGCGGCCAGTAGCCTCTGGCCAAGTCCTTGAAGGTCATTGCCGCATAACCCGCCATGGTCATGCCGGCCAAGAGTGTTCCGATGTGCGCCGTCTTCTCCAGAAGCCCGGCGCCTTTGCGATGGCCGAAGAGCGCCCGGCCCCCGATCCGCTGACTGAACGCCATCGGGAAGCCTTTGAATTGGCCGATGAACCGGATCGCCTCGCCAGCGACAGTGCCGGGCCGCGTACCGAGCGTCATTGTTCGGCGAGTGCGCGGGTCGACCTCCACCACACCATACGATGTCTCGTCGGCCACGAAGCGCAGTACCGCCATCTCAAGGTTTCGGCGGCCCTCTTCGATGATATCGGCGATGCGCTTCGGATGATCGGCAATGTCCTTACTTAGCGCATCAGCCCTCGACTGGGCACGAGTGTAGGCACGGTCGGAAAAAGCCTCAAGTTCTGCCAAGCGGGTCTGGAAAGCGTCGTTCACGCGCTTGATCGCTACGGCATCCTGCTTTGTGGCCCTTCGTTCAATGGCGGCAATTTCCTTTCGGAGGCCGGCAATCGCAGATCGGGCGCGCTGATATTTTTGGCCTAGTTCCTGGCCGCCCCGAAAGTCTCGGCGGCTCAGGCGAGTGACGAGGGCTTCCGACTTTTCAGTGAGCTTGTCGATATTCGCTCCGCTCTCCGCGTCGCGCAGTAGGCCGGCGATTTCGGCCTCAGCGTCCGATTCCCGCGCGGCGCTCAGCATCTCGATTTCGGTTCGCTTCTCCTCGATCTGCGCCTTTTCGAGTTCAATGCGACGGCCTGCCAACTGCTTCTCGATCTCGGACCGAATCTCATTGCCGCCCATGAGTGAAGCCAAACGCGCGTCAGCCTCCCCCTGCCATTGGTCCAGTTTGGCCTTTCGCTTTGCGATCCATTCGGCCTCGCGCTCGTCCACCATCCGGGAAGCTACTTTGCGAGTTTCGAGCGAGACATCCGCCAGCTTGATCCGATCCGTCACGAGCGGCAAAATGATGTCGTCGGAGAGTTCCCGGATGCGATCCGGCGTGATGTACGCCTTGCCGTCCACCTCCCGTGCTTCGATCTTGCGGATGGCTTCCCACTTCGCTTCATCGATCGAATGCAGCGCCAGGACGTGCCGATAGTTTGCCGGCAGATCGGCATAGGCCGTCTTTGCCCGCATCCCCATCTCAGCGGCAATCATTCGGCCGGCTGAGGCTCTTTGGACATCGGTCCACCACGACAACCCATTCGAGCGAAAGAACCGCTCCTGGAGCGCCGCAAGCCGGCCCACGGGACCATCAACAGCGGCGGCCGGTGATACGATATGCCCAATGATGCCGTCAAAACCCTCGCCGAGAAGGTAGGAGATTTCCGCCAGCTCGCCTTTCGGCCGACCTTTTCGCAGGCCGTTCAGTTGCGTGAGAAAGCCACGCCAGAACCCGGAACCGCGAAACTGCGATGCTGCGCCGGCCGTGATGTTGTCAGAGATTGACGACAGGACAGCGCCGCCCAACTTCGCCATCGACTGAACCGCGCGAACGTCGGATGCGATCTTCGCCCCGGTCACATTCACCGGCCTGGAGACAAGCCCTGTGGCAATATCCATGGCATGACGCAACCCGCCTGCATCGATATCAAGCGACGCGATCTGCTTGGCCTTCTCCTTGTCAGAAATCGTCGCGTCCTGCTTGATCCGGCGCTTCAGGCCGTCGACCAGCGACCCGAACATCACCTCAGGATTTGGCCCGAGCGCTTCCATATTTGCCGCGAGCCTGGCGGCGTTTCGTAGGTGCGAAACCATGCCGGAGATCGTATTGCCGTAGCCGAATTGCTCGCGATAAGCCAAGGCGGATTGAGCATCCTTGAAATGCAGGACGCGGCTTTTCCCGAGCGACTTCGCCAGATTGGCAGGGCTGACACGCTGCCCCAACTCTCGCGGCGTCGGCTTATTCGGCAGTCCCGTGATGATCGTGTCGTAGATCCCCGACATGGCCTCTTCAATTTCGGCGGCCGACTCCACGTCCGGGAAGGTCCGCGCCATATCTATCTTGGGCAAGGTCGCTGAAATCCATGCGTCCTTGCCGGCCGCGATCATCTTCACGTCGTCATGCGTCTGAGCGCCGGACCACCCTTCCAGTTTGCCGATCGAGGCACCCAACCTGTTCAAGTCTGTACGGCTCATTTCGGCATAGGATGCCAGCACCTTCGCGACGTACTTCGCGTCTTCGTTCCCCGTGATGCCGGGCTTGCCGCCTTCCTTGAGTTCGGCCATCTCGATCGTGATATCCGCGTCCATCTTCTGATCGCGCAGGGCATGGATGAGATGCGGCCGATTGGCCTGGATTTCGGCGAAGAGCGCGCCGAGGTAGCGCGCCTCATAGGCACCATTGAGCGCGGCAACGGAGTTGCGCCCGCCCTCGATACCCTTCTGGGTGCCTTCCAGAACCGCGAGCAAAGCTTTCTTCGGCGACATGCCGGCCTTGACCATCGCTGTGACGCTCTGGTCCAGCCGATCGCGAACCAGAATGTTGAGCGCCGCGTGCCTTTTTTGCAGGGCGGCGGCGATACGTGTCCGTTCGGCCTCGCGCTCTGCGAAGGACCGAAGCTTGTCGGCCATGCCCGATATGTCGCCGCTGGCCTGAAGGCGCTGCTTGTAGTCAGCCACGCGCTGAAATGCCGCCTCGACAGCCTCACGCGCCAGGCGTTGGCCCGAAGCCACATTCGCTGCATCGAAGCACTCGGCGTCTGGCGTATACTTGACCGTCATATCAGGCACGCCACCGCTGCTTTGAGCGCTTCACCGTAAGCGGCTCCGTCCTCATAGGTCGCCTGTGCATCGGCAAGAGCGGCGGCGTCGTTTTCCGTCAGCCGTCCCTCTGTCGCGAGTTGGGTGATTTCCGCTTCTTCCGAGAACGCGCCCGTATTGGGATCGACGCCGTACTGAGCCGCGAGTGCTTTCGCATTGTCCGGCTGAGCGATGCGGGCTTCAGCCTCAGAGCGGCTTTCGGGGATGGGGTCGGAATTTGCGGCTGGTGACGTGTCTAGCGGGCGACGAGCGCCTTGCGCAGACGCGCCGCTATCTCGGAAAAGCGAGATGACTTCTTCGCCGTCAGCTCCGCCGCCTTCGCGAGCACTTCCAACCCTGGCTTGACCTGCTTGCCTTGCTTGCGGTCGCGCATTTTCGATCATCTCCGCCGGAGAAACGGCCGTCGCTTGTCCGAACAGTTGTGGCCGGCCTAGTTCGCGAGTCGCCCGGACCACATTGCCGAGGTAATCAGCTATGATATCACGACCGTTTGCCTGCGTGAACTGGTCGTTCTTGTAGAACCCGAGCACGAAAGCCTTTGTTCGCGGGTCAATATCTCCGGCGAAGATGTCGCCCTGACTGATCTCTTCCCGGAGCACAGTTGCTACTGGGCGCTTGTCGGCCTCCGCCTTCTGGCGGGACCGGCTGATGATGCGCAACGCATCCGTAAGATTAGCCGTCACGTCGTGAGACGCATCGATGGCGCCCTCGGATATCTCCCGCCGAAGGGACGCCCACTCTCCGGCGACATCCGACATCGCACCCATTATCGACTTCACGTTGTCGTCTGGCGCTTCGGCGAACCGAGCCACAACATCGGCATCGCCATAAGCGGCAGCAATCAGGGCGTTTTCAATACGCCGAATGCCATCAGCATTGAGCTTGCCGCCCGCATCCACAAGGCTCAGCCGCTCATTGGGCGGCAGGTTGCGAAGAAACGACCCGACAAAGGCGCGGTTTGCGGCCGAGTTCACGTCGCCAGGGACATAATTGCCGAGTGTCGCGCCTGTCATGGCACGAGTGTCCATCATGGCGATTTCCGTCGCCGACATGCGAGCGATGGCCGATGTGTTCGCATCGTTTACGAACTTCACGCGCTCCGCGTCTGTTAGGTCGGATATTCGGCGCGCAATTAAAACGGGAACGCCTTTGTCCGGCACATCGTACCCGGCATCGCGGAGCGCCTGCTTATAAGCTGCAAAACGCTCCGGACTCTCCGTGGCCGCACGGATCAGGGCAGCGACCCGGCCGTTCCCACTCTCCACAACGTTGTCCGGGCCAACGACGGGCGCTCCGCGATCCGCTTCAGCCGACATCAACAACCGCTGCGGATCAAGAGCCGCCGCCATCTCGGCAATCTGCGCGTCGCTGGCGGCACGAGAGCGATCGCGCGGCTGCAAATCACCACTCGCTTTCTGGAGTTGCAGGGCATCAATGATTTCGGGCTTCACGTCGACCCTGACCCCTGTCGGCGTAACGACGCTGAACGAAGGTTCCATTGTCTGCCTGGCCAAAGCCGTTGGCAATGTTTCCGCCACTCGCGACAAAGGTTCCGTCGCGTTCGGGCTGAGCCTGACATCCTCGCCACGCGCCAGCCCGTCGATAGCCTCGTTGAGCGCAACACGGGCTTCCTGCGTCGTCTTGAGCGTGGCTAGGCGCTCTTCGATGGCGGCACGTCCCTTCGTCGCCGAGCGGGCTTCCCATGCCCCTCCAAGCGTCCCGAAGGCGGCGCCAATCAACGCCGCTGTTGCGATCTGCGAAACGGTGGCCTGCCAAGATACGTCATCGCCGTAGCGGCCACGGCGCTCCCGCGTCCCGATGCCGAACAGCGCCGTGTTTGCCGCTGCATCCACGGCTGAGTGCAAAGCCGCACCGCCGATCTTGCCCAAGCGTGCGACAGCCGCTGCCTTTACCGCTGGGCCGGCAACGGGGATGTAGTTGATCGGATCGACTGCCTGGCCCGCCAAATTGCCGATGAAAGAGGAAATTGGCCGCTTGGAGGCGTAGAACTCGCGCACCTTCTTGGCGTCGTCCATCATGGCGAGAGCGGCGGCGCGCTCGTCCGTCATGCCGGCATCCCATGGAATGCCTTCGCGGTAGTATGGCGAAGCTTTGTATGCTTCCTCGTCCAGCGCTTCGCCTTGGTCCATGAACGCTTGCGCGGTGCGCCGAGCGACCTCGTATGGCGCGGTAATCGGATTGGCGAGACGGATTGCGTTGCCGACTTGCTCTCCAGCGGTCGGCTCACCCTCGGGCACGGTGAAGTCCTTGATGGCAGTGCCGAGACCATAGGACGAGAGCACGCCGCCTTTGGCTTGCTCCCAGATATTTCCTGCTAGGCTGAAGGGCTGGCTCAGCGCAGCGTCGAGCATTTCCTCTCGCGTTGCTCCCCTGTAAGTCGGCCCGGCGCGGAAGCTATAGACGCCGCTCACTGAAATGCCTTCTGCCGCTCGGCGTTTTCATCAACGGCCCTCGGCGAGAAAGGTGATTTGGCCGGAGCGCCTGGCTTCGGCGGCGCGGGCTTGAAGATGATCGGCGTGCCATCCGGCCCCGAAATGGCTTTGCCGACAAAGGGATCGATGAAGACAAACCCGTCGCCGGAATTGCGCCAGAAGCCCTCTGCTAGAACGTTGTCAACATAGGCGGAAGTCGCCGCATCAACGATGGCTTTCGATCCGTCCTTCGCTGGAATGTCGGATGGCACCACTACTGACACTGCTTTCCGCAGTTCCGGCTCCAAGGCGGAGAGGCCATCAACAACCGCATCCGCATCTTCACTGGCGGGCAAAAGGATTTGCGCGTTCACCCGACCGCCGCCGTCCACAACCTGCACGTCGCCGAACAGGTCTTTGGCCGCGCCCTTGACCGCTGTGTCTAGGTCTTCCCCATTGCGGAGCCGGATCGTCACGGCATTGGTTAGAAGCTGACTATCCCGCTCGGCTCGGGTGAAGTTCTCAGCCACTCCGCTCGACAGGCCGTAGTAGAGATCGCCGACTTCGCCTTCAGCCATCAGACTGTCCTGAATGGCCTGCTTGATGTTGGCGGGCTTCTCCGGTGCCTTGCCAGGCAGCTTTTCAACATCAACCATCGCGGCCTGGAACAGACGGTCGGCGGCGCCTTGGTCGCCCCGAGCCAGCGCCTCGACCGCGCCTTCCGTGATCGGCGGCAAGCCGGCGTCCACAAGCTGCTCGAATATTGCTCGTCGCTGAGCGGCATCGGGCGTCGCCATCAGCGCGCTGGACACCGCCGCAATCCGCTGATCCTCGCCGCTGTTCACATTCTTGAACCCAGACACGACGAGATCAGCGGCCGATTTCGGCAGCGGCTTAATGTCGGCGATCCCCAATTGCTGCTGGGCCGCGACGGACGCAGTAATGGCGGCTGGATAGCCACCATTTGCCACGCCCGCCCACGCCTGTTCGACGGCCGGAAAGACCTTGCGGACATACGAGGCCGGGTCCGCCTCGCGTTCCTTCAAGGCCGAATCCGCAGCTTTCGACACAACCTCAAAACGTTCCTGCTGGAGCGCGGCTCCTTCCCCAGTCGCCGTAGGCTCGGCAGCCTTGACCACCGCCTTAATCTGCTCGTCGGTCATCGTCTGCATCTGGTGCACGACGCGGCCCGTCTCTACACTCGACTGAAACTCCGCCCACTTCTGTCCGGCCTTGTCGCCGTAGGCCGCGACAAACTGGTCTTGGGTCGGCATCACTCCGGTGTATTCACCCGTATTCGCCATCGCGACTGGTGCGTTGGTCGCAGCGGTTTCGATGGCGAACTGCGCTGCCACCCGCTCGTCGGCGTCCTTCTGACGCTGTTCGGTCTGAGCCTCTGAGATGATCTTCTGTTGCGTCTGCCACGGCACTTCGGCGAACTTCGGATCGGGCTGGCCGGCAGGGACGTTGACTTCAACGCCCGCAGTCCTCTGCGCGGCGGCTAGGCGGTTCGACCAGCCGTGCCCTCCCTGGGGATTTGCGGTCGTCCAGCCGCGCGGTCGCTCATATCCGATGAAAGCGGCCGTCGCCTCTTCGATGGTCTTGGCGTTCTTCAGGGCCTCATATGCGCCGGTTTCGTGGTTCTTCAGTTCCACGTCGACAAAGTCGAGCTGTGTCCCGAGGTCTTCCCAATTCTTGCCGTTCGCCGCTGCGTAGCGCTTAAGCCTGTTCAGGCGTTCGCCGCGCCACTGAGCGACGCCGAAAGCCGTTCCGCCGTCACCAACGGCTCCAGACGGCCGGACACCACTTTCCTGAACGAGATTGCCGACAATGCCGGCGGCCTGTTCAGGTGTGTAGCCAAGCTTGACGAAATGATCTCGCGCTATGCTCGCACGGCTCTGAACATCGGCAGGCAGAGGGCCGGCAGCAGCAGGCGCTACCCCGAGCGCATCCAAACGCTCTTCCGGCTTCATGCCGTTGAGGCTGGCGAGCTGGGCCTTGGTCTTCCACGCTCGCCGCATCTCTTCCTTGGCGATCGGCGAAATATCTTCGTCGGGCACCGAGTCGATGAACTGGTTGCCCTCGAATAGGTTTTCCTCAAGGGCCTTCGGGTTGGCGTAGAGCTTGTTTTCGATCAGCGTGAGGCCGTCGGAAACTTTGTCGGAATAGTAACCTTTGCGAGCCTCGCGCTCGAATGTCAGCGCCCGACCTGACAGCGCGTCCTCTGCCTGGAAAAGTCGAGCATCATATTCGCCCTTGAGGGCCGCCGGAACGGTTGAAAAGAACTCCTTTGCCGCCTCCTGATAACGCTTCGCGGTGGTCTCGCGAAAGCCGAAGGCGCCAGGTTCCGCCGCCTGCCCTGCCTTTTCCAGTTCATCGTCCTGGCGGGCCGTGAACTCCAGAAACCGTCGCTGGGTTTCGAAGCGCTCCTGCTGAGTGGCCTCAGCCTGACGCTCCTTGGCAATCGAGCCGGCATCCGCAGCAAGAGATCGCAGCCCCTGCCCGAGAGTCGCGACGCCGCGTCCGATGCTGGTCGTGTCGTACGAAGCAATGGCTCGCCCGGAGCGCCCGGACGGCTGCGAACCAAGCGCTTCAATACCGGGAAGCTTAGGCATCAGGCATACCTATACGACGCGCCCGTGCCGGCGTTCTTCTTCGCCTTGCCGTAGTCGGACGCAAAAGTTCCGACGCCTCCCAGGATCGTCCCCGCCGCTGACAGATACGATCCTGTGCGGGCTGCCTTGCCCTCAAGCCTCGCGGCAGCCGCTTGAGCGGTCCGGCCCTTTGCGCGCTCTTCGCCGCCGTAACGGATCATGCCTTCCTGAACAGCCGCTTCCTGAACGACATCGCCCGCCAGATCGACAACCGTTTCATCAAGTGCCCCAAGGTTGGACGATGCCGCAACGGCCTGCTGCCGTGAAAGGATGAAGTCGCGCTCGCGCTTGACGCGCGCGGCCTCTCGCTGGCTCGCCGCACGCTCTTCCTTGCCCTGTGCTTCAAGCTGTTCGGCCTGAAAGTCGGCGGCAGCTTTCGCCTGGCTGCCGGCAGCGATCGTTCCGACAGCCGAGACGGCGGTCCCGGCAAGTCCTGCGATCGCAGCAAGGCCGCTAAGGGTAAGTCCGGCCATGGTCCAGCACCCATATGTCGTTGTCGCCCGGTCGGAACCCTAGACGCCGAAGCCACTTGGCGGCTCCCGCTTCTTCACCATCGCAATAGGCCAGAATTCGCCTGTGGCGCGCGCTAGCCTCCCGGATCAGGGAAACTGCCGTCCGATGGATGGCGGCCTTCCACGGCCTCGCCTGTGGCTTCAGATCGCAGAACGCCACAACCTGCCCCATGACGATGACGAAGCCCGCAACCGCGATAAGCTCGCCGTCAAGGCGCCCTGCAATACCCTTCATCGTCGGGCCGCGTCCCTTGTCGCCGTACCATTCTTCGAGATCGGCGTGCGTCAGCGGCGAAATGGTCGGCGTCATCTGCGCTCGTTCGTCTCGACAGTGACGACGGCAGCCATCAGCTCGCACGGCTTCGGAGCGTTGGCGACAAGGCAGAGCCGCGCATCGGTATCCCACGCGCCGGGGAAGGGAAACGCCGGCTCATCGAAGCCGTCGAAGATCTGATGTTCCGTCACGTCCACGCCGTCCTTCACCCTCGGGAGAGGGTCCAGATTGTTGAAGTCGCGCCCGAAATAGAGGCCGTCGTTGTGGCAGTGGCCCATGACCACGCCAAGGAAGTTCACGCGCTTCTTTTGCGTCAGAGCCGTCCCGGCCGCAGCCGAGTAGGCCAGCTTGGTCGATTTGTACCGCGCCTGGTACGCCAGCCCCACCATGACATCGGCCGCCGTCACGGCAGCGGAAAGTGTGATTGCCCCGCCCGACACGGTATAGGTACCCTTGTATTCACCGCTGGCCCAGGCAACGACGCTCTTGCCTTCGAGATGCGAAAGGCCGGTAACGCTAGTGCCGGTGACGCCGGTCACGATCTTGAAGGCGTCGGCCTGCTTGTTCGTGGTGGAGCCGATGCACTCCGACTCGAGCGCCATCTTTTCGATGTAGCGCTTGGTCGAAGAGTTCACCGTGCGCTTGACCCAGTAGTAGACCTGATCCTCGTCCTCTCCCGGAAGCACCGCCACGTGCTCGACAAAGCCGGAGTCGGCGGGTTCGATCCGCGACCAGCACACGACTTCTTCCTGCGGCTCGTAGGTCAGAAGGACAACCGTCCCGTCATCAAGCCAGACATGCACGCGGGTATCGGGCTGGCGCTGGACTGCAAGACCGACAATCTTTGCGTCGCCCGTCAGGTCCGGGCAGAGCAATGTCAGGTCGCGAGGCTCGTATTCGTAGCTGTCGGGGTTGAATACCAGTTCGAAAAGTCGCCTTCCCGACCGTTGGGCGAAAATGCCGCGATTGTCGATCTTGGCTGCCGTCACCCCCTGTCGAGAGCCTTGCGTTGACGGGTCTCCAGCTTGCGCGTTGTCCGGCGTCAGCGGCTCATCGAAAGATGTGCTCTTGATCGAATATTCCGCGCCGGAAGTCCCAGCGATCAGCCTTGAGAGAGACAGCGCGAAGTTGATGGTGTCGACAGGCCCGGTTCCAAGAGTTCGATTGATCGGGCCTGCATTGCCCTCATAGTCAGGATCGAAGCTTTCGTAGTCATCCGAAACCGACCCGACGAACCGGGACTTGCCGATCCACCATAGTCGCCCGCGATGAAGGGCGACCGTGGACGGCCAGCCCTGATGATCCGACCACAATCCTTCCTGCCAGTCGTCGGTGTAAGCCGTGCTGTTGAACTTATCGATGACTTCGACATCGACGGAGGTTGCGGAATTGTATGCGAGGACACGGCAGACGCCGTAACCGCCGCCGCCATCATAGTCCCAGGTGATGACCGCTGCGCCGGAGGTGTAGGCCGATGCATTGAAGCCGACACGATACCAGACGATCGCGTTGCTGTCGGAATCGTCGTTGTTGCGCGAGCCGTTGGTGGTGAAAGTCGTGTTGGTCGAACTGGCCTCGCCGTTCCGGTAGCGATAGCCGTTGAAGCCGGTGTCCTCGCCGTCGAAGGACCGCTGCATTTCGAGCGTGCCGAGCCAGGTTCCCGAAACGGTGTAGCCGAACAGCCGATCATTGTAGCCGGGGCCGCCGTCGTCCTGACTGTCGGGAACCTTGATGCCCGTGACGCGGATCGGCTCGGTAAAAGCGCCCTCCGCAGCAAGACTGAACGTCCCCTTGTATCCCGTGTTGAACAGACGAAAGAGCGAGCCGACGTGCTCGGCCTTGAAGAAGTTGCGATCAGCCGTCAGCGTCGTGTTGCCGTAGGTCGCACCGACCTTGAGCTTCACGCGCGCCGAGCGTGCCCCGAAGAAAGGACCGTCGTTGGGCTGATAGAGAACCAGCGACCAACTACGCCCCGTCCCCCTGCGTTCTATGCGGCGCTGCTGATACCCGTCGCAGGCCAGGAACACTACGTCCGCCGACTGGTCCCAGCGAAGGTAGGGAAGATCGGCCGCCGCATATGGGCTGGTCAGCTCCATCGTGCCGGCGCCAGCCACCTGACAGGACGCGACGATCTTGTTCACGTCCAGGTCGGTCTGGAACTGCACCCAGAAGTTACCCGTCGGCGTGAAGGCCAGGCTGTGCGCGCCTGTCCGCAGGGTCGTTTCGCGGACATAGTCATCCGCGCCAGAAGACGAGCCGCACCGGAAGGTAACCGGACCTCGCGTAACGATGATCTCCAGTGCATGCTCAATGTTCGCATCGCCGCCCGAAACCGTCACCTGCTGCCGACAGAGCGCGAGACCTCCGATGTTGGTTGCATTGAGAGTGAGACCGGAGCCGCCGAAAGTGCAGTCGCCGCCGCCGGTGTTGGCCTCGGTCCATCCCGTGGCGGAGGAAAAGTCTCCCGTGGTCACCGCCGTGGAGACAGCCGTCCGCGAGATCAGCGTATCATTGATACGCACCCGCATCTTGCTATCGGCGAACTCGATAAGCGCTGTGTCGTCGGTGGCTGCGACAAAGGGCACGCCGATGCCAAATGCATCGTTTCGGGTTGAACTCAGATAACCGAAGCCAGGCCGGAGGATCATGGCCCCTTGCGTCTTGGGGAGCCAATTGGTCATCACTTCGGCCGACAGCCTGACGCGATCGACATCAACGCGAGCAAGCGCGGTTGAAGATACGATCCCCCTGTTAAAAGCCAAAAGCGGGGGGTTGCTAGTCGGCATCAGCCAGCCCGGTACTTGCCTTCACGGCCGAAGCTTTCGCCCCGGCTGCCGACCAGTCTCCCGCTTGGCGGAAACCTCGTCGCCGGCTGGTTCATCGCGTCCTTGTTCGCCGCGTCGCGCTTGGCGCGGATCATGTCCTTCTTTAGGTTCTCCTTCCGGGAGTCGGAGCCTGTAATGTCCTCACAGACTTCATGGGCCAGCGCACACTGCACGAACTGATTGAAGGACTCCGGCCAGCGCCCGAGGTCCATGCCATAGTCGGCATGGCTCGACACGTAGCGGACATAGATTGGATCGGTATCGGCCAGCCAGTAGTCCGTCACGTCGTCATAGTCGAGCAGCGGGCAGCGCCCGTACTCGTCTGTGGTGAGGGCCGATGTCCTGATCCAGTCGTCAGGCTTGGCAAAGACGTAGGCATAGCCGAACGACGTCGTGGCGGACGGATCGGCCTCAGCCTCGACGGTGCGCATGGCGAAGTTCCACAGCGCTTGTTCAAGGCACCACTTCACGATCTCCGCATAGGCACTGTCCAACGCGCGGCGGCCCTTCGTCTCGTCGGAGACGGAAGCCAGACGCGGTTCGCCCAGCTTGCGCAGCGCGCCGTTGTAGAGGCCGAGCACCGTCGCCATCGATCAGGCCGCCATTGCCTTGCGGTGGCTCTTGATCCAGGTCGTCGCCTCTTCCTGCGTCTGGCACTGTTCCTTGAGCACGCGACCATCCGCCTTGCGGATGACGCGATAGCGGGCGGAAGGGCCGGCCCACTTGACCTCGTAGTCTTCCGCACTCTCGACTGGCGCTGAGTTGACCAGCGGGACCGGCCCGACCGACCATGCGACTTTGGCGCCCCATGTGCCCGCGTCGAGCACGATCGCCTCGCCGTACCAAGTGCGGTCTTCCGACAGCACTTCGATGCGGTCGCACGCCTTGAGCGACTTGCAGACGTGGACCCAATACTTGGGGTCCAGCAAATCGTCGGGCTTGTCGCCCGTCGCTGGCGTCACATGCCAACTGTTGCGGGCGTATTCCGCAGACTGCATGCGATTGTTCAAGATGGCGGTGGCCATGGAAACTCCTGTGGTTTGTCGAATCGTTCGAAGGGCCGCGCGGCTATCGGCCATTCATGCGGCTCCGGGTCATTGGTAGTAAGTCGCGCCAGCCTGCCTTGAAACCGCCGGGCTTCCGCCTTGAACAGCCGCATCGGCAATGGACGCCCACGTCAGCGGGTCGCTGTTCACAAACAGCGGGTCGGACGTGCTGGAGCCTGCATCGAGGCCCGAGGCTGACTGATAGGCTGCGATGGTGGTGTAGTCGGTCCCGTTGTTGCGGGCGTCCATCGTGGCTGGCGAGAACACGTTATTGTCCGACGACAAGGTGACTGTGTTACCGCAGTGCATCGCCTTGTCGAGCGTATAGAAAATATTCCGGGTTAAGTTGACGGTCACCGAAGTGCCGTTGAACGGCGAAAACCCCGTCGTGTAGGATTGGCGATCAACAAGGCAGATGGTGTTCTGGTCAACGTTCCAGGTAGCGCCATTGCCCGCTGAATTCCAGATCAGCCCACCGTCCGATATGCCTTTTGTCCCTATGATGACGTTGCCTTTGACGTTCACCGTCCCGGCAATTGTCACGCCGGACAGCGCGCGGGTCATGCGGATGCCAAGCGCACCGGACTTGCCGTTGATAAAACAGCCGTAGACGTTGTAGCCAGCCGCTACTGCAACGCCGAAGGTACAGTCGGTGATGGTGCACCCGATGACGTTCGTCGCGGTTGCACTCGACCCGAAAGCTTGCTGGCATTGCTTCGCGGAGCACTGGTAATAGTTGATCGTGGCGGCGGTGCCCGAGCCTGTATGCGCGTAGAAACCGGCAACGGCCGTCAGGCCCATTGCGTTCGTCCCGCGCGCGATGCAACGAGTGAAACTCGCGCTGAGGTTTGCGGCAGACCTGAAGGCGATAAAATGCGAATTATCGCCGGATACGGTGCCGCCTTCAATGTCTTCCGCGACGCAATCGATCGCCTGCGAGTTGTGGGCGATGAAGATATTGTGGCGCCACCCATCCTTTCCTGTACACCGCGTCAGGATGCAGTCATCCTGGGCGATCAGATTGCCCCAAGTGTGCGCCCCATACCGGCAGTAAATGTCGGAGGCCCGCCCTCCGTTGTTCAGCCAGAGGCCGTATTCCCTGCGGGTGATTTCATAGACCTTCCCGTCAGAAGTCGGGTTGGTCGATCCTGTCGGGTGCACATACACCGTTGTCGGGCTGCCTGCGCTCGGGGCAGCCGCGTAGAAGCTCCCCGGCGTCGCGTCGCAGTTGGCAACGCTGGTCGCCCGCACCATGCGGACAGCGTTGATCCAAAGCGAATGCTTGGATTGGGCGTCGACAATGCTGTGCGTCCAACTTATCTCATAGACGTTCGTCTGGCCGCCGGTCTTCGACCATGACCCGCTTGGAGCGATGTCCGAAGCATCGAGGATCGGGTCGGCGCCGGACCCGTATTTCGCTACCTTTCCGTTGACCGGCAGGTCCAGCCGTTCCCGAAATTGCGAGCCGCCGGCCAGAGCTATCCTAACGCCGCTCCACAGCGTCCCGAGCCCAGCTATCGTTCTCTTTGCCGCGTTCGGCCGGCGCCCGTCATTGGCGTCGTTTCCGTTGACGCTATCGACATAGAGATCGAACGTCTGGCCAGAGAACAGCACCGTTCTCAGCGGAGCGCTATACATCAGGCGCGGCCCTGGAAGCCCTTGAAGCGCGGGGTGAACACGGTTGAATTTGCGGAAGGCGTGAACGCCCCGAGCGTCTGAAGCTGGTAATACAGCGTCTTTGCGCCGCTCACCGGATTGGCGATGCGCAGCGTTCCTTCATCCGGAACCAGCACGCCCTTAGAGCCATCGGAAAACGCCCGCATGGTGCCCGAGAACGAGCCGATCCAGCCGTTGCGCTTGTTCGAATAGGCCGCGTTGTCGCCGCCTACCACACCGGAGTTCGCAGTCGGATCGGCATTGAAGACGTGGCACCTGATCTGGATGGCCGCCGTCCCCGGCCCCGTGTCATCCGTGTCGAGAAGGATTTCCGTCAGGTTGACCGGGGCGTCATTGAGATCGGCAACCGTGACCGAGGTGGCCGTTACCGACCCAGCCGTGCCGTTGTTGGAAATGCTGTCGTTCGCCGCGTAAGCGGTCGTATTGGCCGGACGGGTTGTGGCGGTCGCCGCGACGTTGATATTGCCGTTGGTGTTGACCAGCAACCGGCCGGTTACATCCACTTTGAGATAGGACGCATCGCCGTCCTCGACAGTGTTCGGTGTTGCCTCATACTTGCCGCCAACAAGGACGGGATTGCCCGTTGCGGCTGCGTCATCGGCGGCGGGGCCGCCAATGACCATAGCGAAGCCAACACCCATGGGATTGCCGGCAGAATCCACCAGCATGACCGGCGCTGCTTTTGTGAGCGCCGGGTCGCCCACGACGAGCGGGATGACGTTTACAGCCATTGCTGGCCTCCTGATGTCGGGAAAGCAGAAGGGGCGGCAGCCGAAGCCACCGCCCCGCTGAGCGCTAGGTGATCGCCGTCGGAGCCGCGACCGTAGCCGCAGCGCCGCTGATCGATGCCACCTGATAGAGCTTGTACTTCGGCGTGCCGACCTGGACGACTTCGACCAGATCGCCGGCACGCATGCCCTTCGAGGCGCCGTCGGAGAACCACGAAGCTCCAACGATCGTCGCGTTGCTCTCCGCAGCGGCGTCGTAATAGAGGAACTTGCGCGGATAGGAGCCGCCGACGGGCTGCACGGTCATGTGCAGGTTTGCAGGAGTGTAAGCCATTGTTTTTGCTCCTTACGACGCGACCATGGCCGAGCCATCGTGGTTGATGACGCAGACGCCCGAGTTCTGGAGAAGAGCCGACCCCATGAACAAGGAAGTCCTTGCCCAGTAGTAGTCTTCCTCCTCGTTGTAGCCGGGGATCGCCTTGACGTTCTCGACATCAGCAGCGTGGCCGATGGACGAGCGGTGGTAGACGAAGCACTTCTCCGCCGAGGTGCCGACGCCAGACACGCGGGAATGCACCATCCAGTTGATGCCGGCCCAGCGACGCATCTTGCGGGCGGGGCCGACCAGCGGCTTCATTTCGACGTAGTCCGCCGAGCTGTAGCCGTCGTCCTGGAGCAGGTAGGCTTCCATGGCCGGCGACATGACGCCGAACATGTTGTCCTCTTCCTCGACCGGAACGTCGTTGACGCCCAGGATTGCCTTCGCCTTAGCCACAAGCGCCAGCGAAGCAGTCGTCGCCGAGCCGGTGTCGTTGGTCGCGGTGCCCAGAGCGGCAAGGATCAGGTCGTCGGTCTTGCGGTTCAGCACCTTCACGGTGCCGTCCTGCATGATCTTGCGGCCGTCGCCCTGCGAGCCGAAGATGTTGAAGCGGGTACGACGAACCTTGTCGTGCCACTCCACCAGCGTCGCGGTCGTCTGGGTGAGGTCGTCGGAACGCGACGGGATAAGGCCGTTCACGCCACGCGTGACAGCCGAAGCACCGCCCGTGCCGGCGACGAGGAAGATTGCTTCGTTGCCCTGACGCACCATTTCGGTGGTCGTGGTCGTGCGGAGCATCGACTGCCCGAACTCGAATGCGCCGACAAACTCCTGTCGGTACTGTTTCTGAAAAGCCGTTTCGGCCATTGGGGTTCTCCAAAAGAGAGATTGGGGAACCGCAGCGGATGGTTGTCCTCGGGCATGCTTTCAGGGTTGTCCGGCTTGTCACCGGAGCCTTACTTGCATCCTTTGGGGCATTGCCTTGGTGGGTGGGGTGGCTATCTGGCTGGAGCCGCTTGCGCGGGTTGTCCAGCCATCCTGCCGTTACTTCTTCGAGGACAGTTTCTCCTGAGCCTCGATGAGTTTCTGATAGCGGGCCTGCGCCGCCGTGTCCTTGAACCACGCCTGGCGATCGTCGCGCATGCGCTTCTCAAGGGTCTTGATTTCGGCGTCGATGGTTTCGATCTGGTTGCCGCCAGCGGGAACGACGGTCGCCGCCGGATTCTCCTGAAGGGCCTTCGACACGAAGAACCGGATCATGTCCGGGTGGTCGCCGATCTTCGTCCCGTCAGCCAGACGGCCACCCATGAGGTTGTCGAACAGCTTGCCGTCTACGCTCTCGAAATAAGGCCGCATCGAATTGATGTTGCCCTTAAAGTCGCCGCCCCATTCTTCACGAAGGGACTGGAGCGCGGTCGTCTTGAACTCGGCGTCCTTCTCGGCGCGCTGGTTCTCGGTCTCTTCCTGGATGGCGTAGTATTCGTCCACCATCTCGGCGAGGTCGCCAGGCGCAATGCCCTTCTTCAGCGCACGCTCGGCGAAGGCGTTGACGATCGGCTTGTCGTCGTCTCCGATCTGCCGCTTGTCCGGAAGAACGATGGCCTTCACGAAGTCATCCACCTTGTCGGGAATGTTGGCGGCCTTACGGTATGCCGCCCATTCTTCGTCGGTTGCCTTCTCGCCGGGTCGGGCGAGCGGCTTCACACCATCGGAAACCTTCTTTTCCACCTCACGGAAGGACTTGAAGATATCATTCGGGGAAGCAAACCGCCCCAGGCGCTCCAGCGCCTTCTTGTCGTCGCCGGCAATCTGCTGCCGCCAGTCGTCGGGCCACTTCTGCGTAGCCGTATTGACCTTCCCTGCGTCAGCGTCAGTCGCCAGAGTTTTTGCTACCTCAGCCTTCTTGCCGGAATCTACAGCGTCAGCACCCTTAGCTACATCTTTGGCGCCTGCGACATCCACTGCCTTTTGCGTAGTGTCAACGGCACCGCCGGTCGCCTCAGTCGTCGTAACAGCGTCGGCAGTGGTCAGTGCTTCCGTCATTTGGTTTCCTTCGCGTCGGGACGCTGGCGCAGCGCTGCCGAGATTTGCAGCGCGACACTCCGGCGGCCGGTCATGTATGCGGTCGCGTCAGGCTGGCCGGGATGCAAGGCGTCGGCCCATGTCCCGCACGCCTCATCCATGATCCAGAGCAGCGCGACCTTCTGCTGATCCGGCGAGGCGTTGCCCTTGGCGACTGCTCTTAGAGCAGCGCTCTGAGCCTCGGTGCATTGGGCAGGCTTGAAGATAGTCAAGCGGCCATCTCATTCAGCGCCTTGACGGCGGGGGCAGCCTTGCCGGCAGCCTCAGCTACCATTGCAGCCTCTTGGCCGGCCTGCTGTTCGGCCGCCCGTTCCTGTGCCGCTCTAGACTTGGCGGCAACGGTCTTCTCGTCGTTCATCCAAGCCTGCGGCCAGGCAATGGCGCTCAGCGTGTCGCGGGTGATCTCCATGGCATTGGGGATCTGCGCAACCGCAGGATCGAGCTGCGCTCCTATCTGGATCACGGCCATGCCTTCCTGGAGCTTTTGCGCCTTGCCGTCGTTCTCGATGTCCTTCATCGGCGACTGGAACGAGAACTCCACATCGGCGCCGCGCAGCGAGTCCGGTATCTCGTTGGGCGGGAAGGCCCCGAGGGACCGCATGATCTCGAACGTCTCAGAGCACAGCGGTTCGTTGTATTCGACCTCGACAGGCTCAAACATGGGGATGTGCGCCCGCATGTGCTGTTCCATGATCTTGCGCACCTGATAGGCTGTCATGTTCGACGTGTCCGGCAGGTTGATCTTGGTGAGCATCATGCCTTCGCGGATGACCTGGTCGTAGCGAGCCGACATGTCCTCGCCGAACGGCAGTGCCGAATGGTCCGCATTGACTGGCCTCAATGCCTCGCCAGTGCGCTCGTCGTAGTCGATATCGATCATGGTGAGGCCGCCGGCATAGAGGCCGATATCGCCCCGTAGCGCATCCTGGACCGCGATCATCGGCGGGTCGATTGCCTTCTCACCCGCCTCAAGAAGGATGCGCTCGATGGCCATCTTCGTCCGCGCGTCGGGCAGAATGATCGAAGTGAACGGCGAGCGGGCGTATTGCGACCCTGAGACCGTATTGGCTCTCGGCACGATGTAGCCGCGATAGGTGCGCGAGATCGTCTCCAGCGTGACGTTTTCCGCAGGCATGACCCAGATGGACACCCAGCGGTGATCGGGCCGGGGCTTGAAGTCGCCGAACTCGTAGGCGTCCGCAGGCACGACGATGTGCCGAACCTTCACCTTCTTGTGCGGGTCTTTCTGAGCGTCGTTGACGAGTTGGGATGGCACCTTGCCAGGGAACAGCCCGTTCAGGATGCGGATCGGCACATCGCAGTTGCGGTGGATATCCTGGATGGACCCGGCGTAGTCCTCGGACCACACCACGTCGCGAAGATGCCAGTTGCGGTAGTAGACGCCATCCCTCGCAGGGGTCGGGCTGATCTGAATGACGCACTGGCCGAACGTCACATGGTCGTGGTCGCCGGCTTCCGTCGCCTTGGTGAAATTTGCCGCCCGGCGATACATGGCCGCGCGTTGAAGGCGCGTCGCATACTCCAGCCAGGCCTTGGCGTCTGACGCCTTGTTGCGCGCGTCCTCGGTCGCCTTGATCTTGAAGAAATCTACCGGCCTGAGCATCGATCGGTAGAGATTGCCCATTTCACGCCGCGCGAGAGCGGGCACCGATGTCATCGCGCCGGACGCATAGTCCTCGCCGATGTTGTGCAGCACCGTGAAGTCGGCGCGTTCGAAATAGAAGTGCTCCGCCAGTTCCTGCCAGTGAAGCAGCAGAGGCCCGCGCTCGGCGAACAGCCTGTCTCCCCCTTCAATGATAGTGCTGATGCTCGGCGAGATCGGCATCAGTTGACCTGGATCATCTCGGGCAGAATGATGTTGCTGGCACCCGTTGCCCGAGCCATGGCCTCCATGCCGTTTTCGATGTTGCCTTCCGCGAGAGCGCGAAGCTTGCGCTGCGTCTGGTGGTTTTTCGTTCCTCTGACGATGGCCGCGCCCGCGCAGAAGCCGAGCACGCCGACAATGGCCTCAAGCGTCATAGGCGATACGGCCGTCTGCTTGGCGATGGCGTCACCGATCGAGAGCATTAATCGACGGTGGTCTTCGTTCAGGCGAACTTCGCTGAAAGCCACGCTCAGGCGCCCAGCTTCCCAACCGAGCCGGTCAGGTTGTCTGACATGATCGTGGAGTCGCGGCCGCCACGCTGGCGCATTTCCTGTTCCTTGCGACGGCGCTCAGCCAAGACGGCCGGGTCTTCCACATCAGGCATCCGGGTCGGCGGCGGGAGTTTTGGCTTCTCCGGCCCCTTGAACAATCCACCCATATCAGGCTCTCCTTCGCGTCTTCATGTGGCTATAGCCGAGCAAAACCTTGGGTTGCGCCGCACCGGCCCCGCGCTGCTTCTTCTCAGCCAATGCCTGGCCTTCGGACCAGCACATCACCACTGCATCGCCGCGATCCGGCGAGCGCCCGATGCGCTTTCTGATGTCTGCCTTCTCTTCGATCTGGATTCCCCGCGGCGTCAGCTTCCACCGCGGGGCTGTGAGATCGGCGACCAGATACGGGTCTGGCGGGAGCGCAACCGGCGAGCCGCCTTCCATCGACGGGTCCAGAGCTTCCCTCAAGCGCCACCATGCTTCAGCGCGCTTGTTGTAAAATGAGAGAGAGCGGTCGACCGTCTTTGCCGTTGAGGCGTTCGCGCCGTTGAAGCCGGCAACGGAAACGCCGTTGTCCTTGAGATACGAGACCGCCCCGCCACCATAACCGCCGCCAAGATCGATGATGACGGCCGCGCCATCCCGGCGATGCATGGTCACGAGGCCGGCGACTGAGGGCGCGTCTGGCGTCTCCGATCCCTTCTTGACGATTGGAGCGGCGAACCAAGCGCCGTAGCGCGGCGCCAGCGTCGTGTCATCCTGCCCGCCCTGCGCGACATCGACGGCAACAGCCGTCATCCGCAGGCCTCGGTAGCCATCCTCTTTCCACCGGCCTTGTGCAGCCCTAATCCATTCGGACGGGATGACCTGCCACTCATCATCCTGTTGGCCGACGTCAAACCGCCCTTCCCGCATCATCGTGCGGAGCGGCTCTGGCATACCCTCAATAACCGCCGAGTAGCCCGTCTCCATAAGATCGGGGTTGTCTTCGAGGCGGGACAGGATGAAGGTCCGCGACCGTGGCCGCTCTCCCTTCGGGCCGATATAGTCAGCCGGGACTTCGTGGTCTTTGCCGTCTATGGTGGTGAACCAGCGCAGCTCGCCGGGCTTGGCCGGATTGGGATGCGTCGGGTCTAGCCATGGCCGCCAGTACGCGATGACCCAGGCGCCTTCCGCAGTCGATGGCGGGTTGCCTGTCGCAACCACACGGCATCGTTCCCCCGTCGAAGAGCGATTCCAGCCTATGATGTAGCGGTACTGCGTTTCGGTGAACTGGGTGATCTCATCGAACGCCTTCAGCGGCGCGGCGCGACCCTGCCACTTCTCCTTGTCGTCTTCGTCCTTGACGCCGGCAAACTCGATGACGCGGCCATTTGGCAGCGTCCACACCTTGTCCTGATTGTTCAGGCCGTCAGAATGACCGACGATGCGCTTGGTTTCATTGACCAGGCCGCGAAGCTGCGTCGATTCCCGGCGGAACAGATGGCTGTGCGAGAACAGGTCAACAGCGAGGCCGCAGATCAGGGCCGACTTGCCCCCTCCGGCCGCGCCGCCATAGAACGTTTCGTCCGCCTCACTGAAATACGCGTCGGTTTGCGGGCCAGGGTTGGGGACAAACAGCAACCCGCTTGACGCTCTCTCCGCCGCCGCGATGATGTCGGCCTTCTCGTTCTCCGGCAGCGCGCTGAGGCTCTTGATGATGTCTTCGAGAGCCGAAGCGCTCACGATGCCCGGAGACCTTTGGCAAGAAGGAGCGCAACCCTGCGAGCCGTTTCGCGGTCGGTTCTCGGCTCGTCCGGGATCAAGTCTTTCCCGTCCTTGCCCGTCAGTTCCGACTTATCGGCAAGCCCGAGGTCGCGGGCGATGATGTTGGCATTGAGCAGATCAGCGGCGGCACCCGCGAACTTCTGCGAGCGGATCACTTCTTCTACGCGCGCTGTGATGCCAGAAAAACCTTCTCGCGCCCTGTAGTCATCCCAAGACTGCCGAGCGATATCGAGGAAGATGCAAAGACCAGATATCGTCATGGCGCGCATCTTCGGGAGGGACGCGACCGTGACCGCGCCTTGATAGGCGAACGCCTTGGCCTCCTGCAGCGGATTCTCTTCCACCCACTCGAAATACTCGACGGCCGCAGTCCAAAGATCCTCTGGCGATGCGAAGATCGGGTTGCGGCCGTGCGTACTCCTGGCTTCCCAGAAGCGGTTGCCCTTTGGGGCAGGCATTCATTCCACCAACAGGCGGTTCTTGACCCGCTCTGTCGCTCCGATGAGCATGGCGAGGTTGCCGCCACCCTCGTAAGCAGTGTGCGTGCAGCCCTCTGCGTCGAAAGCCGCTATGGCAACACCAACCAGCACGCCGTCCCGCGCTAACGCAAGCATGTTCTCCAGAGCCGAGACGCAGCCTTCCGACCGCACAACGTCCTTGGGGACCAGCTTGACGACTGACGCAGGATTCTTGCTCATCAGGTGTTGGCGAAGGCGCCCGACATTACGATGCGGCCGTTCGGCAGACGAATGCCGATGGCGACCGACTCCGTGCCGGTGTCCGTCCAGGTGCCATCCCAGTCGCCGTCTGCTTCCGAGGTGCAGAGGAAGTGCTTCTTGGCAACGATGGCGACTGCAGCTCCGTCCGTGCCGATAGCAACGCCAGTCGAGCCGCCGGTGGCGAAAGCTGTACGAGTCGTATCCGAGAAGACAATCAGCTCGAACGTCTCGACGTAGTTGATGTCCTCGCCGTTGGCGTCAAGAAGCTGCACGGTGATCGTGCGGACATTGGTGTTCTCGGCGCCAATGGCGATCGTCGCGTTCACGCACGGCTGCGAAACGTTGAAGTCGGTGCCGTACGGGCTGGCGACGAGGTTGCCGTACTTGCTGATGAATAGCCGGCGGCCGACGAGGGAACGAAGAGTCGGGAAGATGCTCATTTCGGTTCAGTCCTTTTTGCTTATTGGTTTTTGCTTGCACGCACGAAAAAGCCCGCCGGAACGCAGCGGGTTTGGGTGGGTAGGTCAGGGAGGTTGCCGAAAAACAAAAGGCCCGCCGAAGCGAGCGCTCTTTCGTCGAAATTTTGGTAAAGGTTTTGGAACCGGCTCTCGCACCGAGAGCGATTGCGTCAAGACCGGGACGTGTCCACTGCCGCCTGACAATGTGCGCAAGCTAAACTGCTTCGCCTTTTAAATCAAGCCCGGCGTTCGCGGCGGACCAGCTCGCGCTCGACGGCCTCCCGGATCATCCCCGTCATGCTCTCGCCCTCGCGCAGCGCAGCCCGCATCCGCTCCTTCGTGCCAGCCGGCAGTGGCAGCCGCAACTGCTCCGCATCGACCAGACCATCCGGGTCCAGTCGGGGGCGCCCTCTCGGTCGCTTTACGTCGTCACTCATAAATTTATTTGTACAAGATATTGACAGGGTACGCAAGACCGTCTATTGTCGTGTTTATCAGCACACGAGCTGATGCCCGCGCCTCGGGGACAAATCAGATGGCGGAGACGAAAATGGCAAAGTTCACGAACAACGACGGGCGTGGTTACACAGAGGCCGAGGTCATTGCGATCGCCGGAACCGTTGAAAGCGACGTTTCCGACGCGGTCTACACCTGGTACATCGTCACCCAGAAAGTCGCCGCCTACAGCTATGCCGAAAAAAGAGACATCGACCATTATTTCTGGGCCACGGCGGTCCGTGATCCCAACGGCAGTTACCGCACCATAGGCTCGTATGGCATCAAGGCCAGCCGCCAGGAAGTGATCGATATGTGCCGCGACAGCGGCTACGCTATCCTGGCTTGAGAGACGAGCTATGACGACCGAGGTTGAAATCCAAAGGCGCCGTGATGGCGCCTTTTTTGAGGATTGGTCGGCATGGGCCGATTTGGGCAGCGGACCGAGCTACCGTTACATCAGCCCGCAGATGGGCAGTCGCCGCCGGCTCCACGAGCCGTCTTACCATTGCCTCCTTATGGAGCGGCTGCCTTTTGACGGCAGGGCGGGCTTTGATGTCACGACCCCGCGAGACAACCACTCCTGGCAGCTCTGCAGATCGATACCCGGCGCTTATCAGCCGCGTCTGATCAAGGGAGCGTGCAGCAATTTCGTTCGCTGGTATATCCCGGCCGAGAGCTGGCAACAGCTTCGCGCGATCCTCCCCGAACTATCGAGAATTACGCGAGAAAAGGTCTGCGGCGGATGACATACATCTGGCACGTCGCGCTCGGATCGGGTGAGGCCTCCCGTGAGCCGTGCGCCTATACCGATGCGCAACTCGCCGCATGGCGCGGCCACATCGATAAAGCGCTAGCCGTGGCAAGCGAGCCGATCCCCGGTCATGCCGGCTACGCGCTGGCGGCGCGCCAGATCGGCGGAGTGCTGCTCTGCACGGTCGGCCGGACGGACGACCAGACGGCGCTGTGCACCTTTGCCGTCGTCACCCGCGCGCTCCATGCCCGCAAGGGATGGCGCGCCATGCACGATGGCTACCCGGCCTTTGCGGCGTCGATCGACAAGGTGCCGCAGGCGCCATACTGCGCCGTGCGTGCTGAGGCAGGGCTGATCTACGACCAGGGTGCAGCGTCATGGCTCGACGCCTACCAGATCGCCATAGCATGGGCATGGATAAAAGGACGCCAGACAGATGCATGACCGCCTCCTCTAAGCCACCAGCAATTCATCTACAGACAACCGGACATTGCCCGCGACATTCAGGCTGTCGATGAGCTTCTGGAGCCGGCGATCACCATGAATGCGAGCCTTGCGCCGTATCGCCCGGACCTGGTTCAGAGCCGCCCTGTCGAACTCGACCTCGCTCTCGGCTTCCACTGCCCTGAGCATGAGGATGTCCATCAGATCGATGCGCAACGGCCTTCCGTCTGCACCCGCCGCGATACCCATCACACCCGGCGTTTCCCTGAGCAGCATCCAGTTGTGGGGCGAGCGGACAAATACCCACCCTACCATCAGCGCGAATCGGCGGACCTTCCACAGATCTGTTCTGCGACGGTCGCGGATGAGCCGCTTTTCTGCCGGCATGTAGTACGAAAAGCCGGCGTCGCTCAGTGACTTCTCGATTGCTGACTTCCGAGGATCGAGGCTGACGACGATGCGATAGCCTTTGCCTCTAGGCTTTCCGTCCTTGCCCAATGCGGTCGGCTCTGTCGCATATTCCCGTTGAGGAAGCTGAGCGCCGGGAATAGTCCGCACCGCGTACCATTCGCCTGTCGTCTCGCGCGTGGCGCTCACTGTCCGTTCTCCGCTTCTGCGAGGATGGAGTCGCCGTGCTGGATAGAGACGTAGGGGAGCATCAGCGCACCTTCCGAAGATGCCGGCCCATTTTCGCTCGCTTCTCGACGTATCGGCCAACGCCAGCCAAGACCGTCGTATGGTCGCGGCCGCCTAGCCGCTTGCCGATCTGCGTTGACGACAAGCGGGTCATCCTCGTCGCCCAGTACATGACGAACTGACGCGCAAAGACGCTGCGCTGGTCCCTGCCGTCACGCCGTAGCTGCAACGGGACGATGCCGAACAGCTTGCACGCCCGCGCCTCAATGCGCTGCATGCCCAAACGAAGTGGTGACGCCGGCTCTGCGTACTCCTGGACGTTTTGAATGATCTGGATCGTTTGGAGCGGGCGGGCTTCGAGCGCTTCGACGCGCCTCATCATCGCGGCCAACTGCGCCTCAAGGCCCTCTAGCTGCTCCTGGGTGATCGGCACGACCGGCGGAACAGCGGCGGCCTGCCGACGATCAATCCCTGCCTGTGTGTTGCGCCAAGCTACGACTTGCATCTCCAACTCCCTACGCTGCGGCCTTCGGGCCAACTCGTTTCAACTGCCTGTCCCGGCCGTGGTAGATCGCCGGTTTCCCAAGCGCCCGGCTTCTGGCGACGAAGATCAGGAACGACACTTTCGCCTCCGGGATTTTGTAGATGCGGGCGATGTGCGCGGTGTCTTTCCCCGAGCGGAACAGGGCCAGCATTTCGTCTGCGGTATCGTCAATGTGGGCCATCACGCGATCCACTTCAGTTTCTCAAACGTCGATGGCGCATCGGGCACCTTCGCCAGCAGTTCAGGGTCAAGCGGCGGGCCGATGCGTTCCGGGCTGGCCTGCTTCGCCTTGTTAGCCTCGTAGTCGCGGCAGTAGGCATCGTAGGTTGCCTTGGCCCGCTGTTTCGCCGCCGGTGTCCGCTGCGCCATGACGCGGTTGAACTCGGCGTTCTCCCGCGACTGCTGTTCACGCTGGCGGATGCGTTCGGCCTCACGATTGTGCGGCGCCTGAGCCTCATCGCAGAGCCGGCGAAGCTCGACAGGGCTTGGGAAGAACGTGTGCCCGAGCTTGTTGCGCATCACGGCCTTGACGGCCTCGGAAAGTGCGTACCGCGTCACCCCCTCAAGGGCGACGAAGTACATCTGCTGGTCCAGTTCCGCGTCATCCGCTACCCGTGACGGCAACCCGGCGAGCGATGCCAGGGCTTGCAGAACTTGGGTTTCGGTCGCCCGCGTCGAGGTGTCGGTTTTGAGGGCTGGTGTCATCGAGGTTCATTCCGCGAAGTTGCTGGAGAGCGAGCACGCCGGCATTGCGGGCTTTCGGCGGATCAGCCTTCTTGGCGAGAGCGGCGGTGATCCACGACACCGGCTCGCCGATCCTGTCGAGCTTGGCCTTTCGGATGCGGCTGAGCACGAGAGCACAGTCGTCATCGGTGGCCTTGAGCCACTTGCCGATGAGGGCCTTGGCGCCATCCCGAGTCTTGCCGCTGATGGAGACGAGCGTATCGACGCCTTCCGACCACAACCGAATTCGAGGATCGTTCGGCGGCGCAGATGCGTCAGCATCTGAACTACCTCCTCCATCCTCCATCTGCGGGGGTTTTTCCCCACCGGTAGAGAACTGGTTCGGAACCGGTTCGGAACTCGCATCGCCAGCGCCGACATAATCCTTCCATTCGCTCGGAAGGAGGCCGGAACTGTTTGGCTTTTTCGGGCGCTGGTAGCGCTGGAAATTTCGGATAACGCCAGGTTGCTTCTCGTGCTTGTCGGCGCGGGCGATCATATTCGCCCTCGCCAGCTCGCCTAGCAATTCGCCTACGTTAACGTTGTCGACCGGGAAAACCCTTGCCTTGATCGTGAGCGGCTTCCACTCGAAGACACCGTCGTCAAAGGCTTCGTTCAGCAAGCCGATGTACAGCAGCCGCGCGTAGGCCGACAGCGACATGAAGGCTTCGTCGGTCCAAAGGCCAGGATGGATCGACCTAATCCTCGCCATCGTGACCTCTGTCGATCATCTCGTACATGGCGCGGCGGAACTGAGACCAGCTCCGCACGGTCAGGCACACGTCTCTGATTTCTTCGATCTCGGCGCCGGCCTCAAAGGCCTCTTTCATGCACTGAATAGCGACGTGATCGTTGCAGTAGGACACACGATTCCGGAGAATGCCCCGACAGTAGTAGAGGTCCTTGAGCCACGGCTCTCTATCAAAGCGCTTCTTATTGTTGATGACGCGCGGAACCATCGAGAAAGCTTTCTCGACGCTCTCGGTGATTAGATTACCCTCTTCGTCCCGGCGCAGGTAGGAGCCGCACGATCCGTCTATTCCCTCAAGAATTTGGGAGGCGTCGAACTTCCCCACCCAATCGCGGACGGTGCGTAGACCTTTGTCCGTCAGGCTGAAAGGCGCTGCTTTGGTAGCCCAATATTCGGCTATCTTGGCGACGACCGTTTCATCGAAGCCGGCCAACTCTTCGCGCCATTGCAGCATCCATTCAAGCTGCTGGCGACGTTCCTCAAGCTCAGCGAGTTGCGCGCGCTGCTTTTCGACAAGAGCGTTGTCGGACAGCTCACGATCTGACTTGCCGGAGTTGCAGCTTTTGCAAGCCGTGACGAGGTTCGTAATATCGTCATCGCCACCCTTTGCGACCGGGTGGATGTGGTCGCACTCAAGCACAACATCCGGCGCCTTTTGGCCGCAATACTGACACTGGAATTTGTCGCGCTTGAAGACTTCGAAGCGCAGCTTCTTCCCAAGTGACTTACGCTCGCTCACGCCGCCAGTCCTTCCTCATAGGGCTGCACCAGGACGACGCATTCGACTTGAAGCCCGGCGTCCCATTGCAACGTGATCCGTTCGGCGAGAGAGTCGTCCTTGACGACGCCATGAGCAACGAGGAGATCGGAAACGGCCTTTTCCAGGTTCCCGAGGTCGCGTGTGCGCTTGTCGGACCGCTTCAGGGCAATGTGCAGGCTGTACGGTCCCAAGGCGCGTCTATGGCTGTCCTTGACCCGCGTAGAGGCTAGCGCGAACCAGTTGGTATAGGCAGGCGTCTTGATGCGGCCCTTCTTGGCATTCGCCGTCAAGCTATTCACCGATGGTGGGAACGGCAGCTCCAGCCGTATCGCCGTGTGTACGGTTCTCTCGGTCATGCGGCCCTACTCGGCAGCGACAGACGAAAACAGATCGGAGCCGCGCCATTGGTCGGCGTCGGATAGGTTCTTCACGGCCTGTTTGAAGTAGGCTTCCTTGAGTTCGATGCCGACGAACTTCCGGCCGGCCCGAAGTGCGCCCCACCCTTCGGAGCCGACGCCCATGAAAGGCGACAGAACCACGTCGCCTGGGTTTGACCACAGACGGATTGCCCGGTCGATTAGATCAAGTTGCAGCGGGCAAAGGTGCTTTTCGTCCTTGTCGTCGCGGGCGATGCGGACATTGAGAACGTCGGTCTGGTCGATGTCCATCCATACCGGCGACGCCCATTGCTGCCACAGGTCGACGGGAAATTCTCTCGCGTCGTGCCCGACTTTGTCGGCGGTCTTTTCGTCGGCCGGTGTCTTGCGGAAAACAAGAAGGTAATCGGGCATCCCGACGCGGGAACGGCAGCTATCTTTCAAAAGCTGCTTGTGAAGCAGCCCTAGCGCCTTCGTGCGCTGCATTTCGACAACCGGGTCTTTCCAGATCGTCACGCGAGAATGGTAGGTCCACCCCTCAGCTTCGTGCACCGCGCGAATGTCGCCGGGCAGATCGTACAGCGCGACCTCGCCGTGCGTGGACTTTGTGCGCGGGAGATCGGAGCAATGAACGACACACAGTCGACCGGGCTTGGTGACGCGAAACAGGTCGCGGACAAGGAAACGATAGTGTTCCAAAAACTCGGCATCATCGGACGCATTGCCCATGTCGCGCTCACTGTCCGAGTAGATGAACAGATGCGAGAAGGGCGGGGAGAAGATGGACAGACCGACGCTTTCCGAAGGCAGGTCGGCCATTGCCTCAACGCAATCGCCGTGGATGGCGGTAAACAGACCGTCCGTCACTTGGCTTAGAATGCTGCTCATGCCGAAACTCCTAGCCACGATGGAATTGAGACGCTTGTCGTCGGGGTGTAGGACGCGCGGGACCAATTGCCCTTGACGACTTCACGCATGGCAGTTGCCATCGCGCGCTTCATTGCCGAGTGGTCGCCGGCCTTCCGGTCGATCGCGCGTTTGATGGCGACTTCCGTGTCTGCCATCGCGATATGGACCTGCACCGGCCGCTCTTGCCCGAAGCGCCAGCATCGACGGGTGGCCTGATAATAGTTCTCGTAGGAGAAGCTCACCCCAGCGAACGCCATGCGAGCGCAGTGCTGCCAGTTTAGCCCGTATCCCGCGATCGACGGCTTGGTGACCAGAACCCTCAGTTCGCCTCGAGAAAACGCGTCCAGCCGCGCCTCTTTGGTCGTGAGCATCATCGACCCGCGCACTTCCTCGGCGCCCGGTATCCGAGCTAGGATGGCGTCGGCCTCATAGTCGGTATCGCACCAGACTATCCAAGGCTCATTCGGGTCGTTCTGGACGCACTCCGCGACAAGTTCGGCGCGGTCCTCACAGGTCAGTCGCTTTTCTCTGTGGATGGCCGTTGCGGACGTGTCAGGGATACGGAACAGCCGCTGTTGTCCTGCGAGCTTACCCCGCAGCTCCTCGCCTGCATCGATCGACCGATCGGCGGTGACCATATGCTCGGCGACGATGATTTCCTGGAGCACATAGCCCTCATCCGCAAAACCGAGATCGGACGGCAAAGATACGCACCGCGCCCATGACGCGACCCAGCGCCAGAAGTCGTCAGCCGCGTGGCCCTTGATGCGCCACGTCCCGGTATTGGCCGTGTCGTTGATGAACCAGCGGGGCAGCATTTCCTCACGCCGCAGGACGCCAAGGAACTCGGAATGCGTCCCTAGCTCTGTGTGGTCGTTCGGGGCAGGCGTTGCCGTGCAGCAAAGCCGGTACGGCGTTTTGGCGAACGCATCGATCAACTTGCGCGTCGTCTTGCCGGTGAAGCTCTTGATGACGGAGCTTTCGTCCAGAATGACGCCAGCGAACTGCGTCAGAACGAAGTTGTCGATGCGCTCGTAATTGGTGATGTAGATGCGGGCGCCATCGACTTCCGAGCCGTCGCGGACGTACTTGGCGTCGATGCCAAACCGCTCAGCTTCGCGTTGGTGTTGTGGCCCCACAGCAAGAGGCGCCAGCATCAAGACCGGCTTGTTGGTGCGCTCGACAACTACGCGCCCCCATTCAAGCGCGGCAAAGCTCTTGCCAAGTCCGGTATCGAGGAACATTGCGGACGTACCGGCGCGCAGGCTAAACTCCGTGACGGCGCGCTGATGCGGGAACAAGTCGGGGTGAAGGTCAAAACTACCGACGAAGCGGCGCGGCTTGAACGACAGCGCCTTGCGGGCGATCAGATCTTGGTAGCCGGTCATCATCAGCTACCCCGCGATCCAGCGAAGAAGCACAGCGGCTTGCTTTGCGCGCTTATGCAGGCGTGATAGAGTCCATCGGGTGCTGACCGGGCCCTAGCGTAGGGCCAGATGAACGACATCGGCGCCTTCACCATCGGGTGCTGACCGGGCTGTAGTGTCACATGATAGCCGTCAGGGCGCTCCTGCACGGTGCTTGCCGGTATCTCGCCACAATCGAAACCCGCGCAGCAAGCTATGGGATACGCCCAGCCGGACTTGGCATCATGCGGATAGGCATCGGCCGTGAAGATCGACAGAAAGGCCGCAACGCCCGCTGCCGTCACCGCCATTCCAAAGCCGATGTTCAGCGCTAGCCTGCGCTGGATGGAGGGAGTCATGCTGCCCTCCGGAGTGTTACATTTCCTAGGTGTGTTTCGGGTTTAGACCCATGATTTGTAACAGAGCCCCACTGAACTGCCATTGCCCGCGCAATGCCCTCGAATGTCATCGAGCGCAGCCGCTTCCTGTTCGGGCCGGGCGCCATGCGGAAAACCTTCTGCTCGCGTCCTGAGACGACTTCGGAGGGCCGCAGCAAAGGAAGCCCGCGAAGCCACAGACAGGTGGCCTTTGTCTCGCCGTGGCCGAACTGCCAGGGCTGTATCGTCTGTGATGGTTCGGGTATTCCGATGAGGCGTTTCGGGTGGCCGAGCATCACCGGGTTTTCGACGCAGACCATCGGCGCCGGGGCGTTGAGCAGAAGCAGGAAGAATTGCGCGGCCGCCCCCATCTTTGCCCATCTCTCCGGCTCTGGCCCGTTTTCGGCCTTCATACCGGCGTACAGATGCTTGGCTCCGCTGTTGGCGAGGTAGGTGCATTCCGGGTGCGCGATGATGATGTCCCACTTGCCCGAATAGGCAGCCTGAATCGCATCGCCCTGGATATGGAATGGCGAGCCGTCATCGGCCGGCACAAGGTCATTCGACCATGCGTCGTGACCCAATGCCCTGAAAGCCGTTCTGACCACGCCCGATCGCTCGCAGGCGACCAGCACTCTGTAGGTTCGCATCTTCCCCCGTCCTCGTTTAACGGGCGCTCCTTCCCCAAGGAGCTTTGGTACTGCACCAGTGGGGTTACGCTTTACGCTTTGTTTTCATTCGCTTTTCTGTTATGTTCATCGGCCAGTTCCGGTGCCAGCCACAGCGCGAAAGAACGCGCGCATCGCAGTGTTGAACGGGCGATAAAAATCCTCGTTCGGGCCTTCCAGGAGAACGTCGGCTTGGCGGATGAGGTCTTCGACGGTTCGGAGTTCTTCTCGGCCATAGCGCAGTCCTGAATGGGGTGCCCCTCTCACCAACGGCTTGCGACCGAGGGCTGACTGCCTTTCCTCCCGGCAAGTCTCCCTCGGTCGCCTCGGCTGCAAAGGGGTTACGAGGGCAGCCGATATCCAAACGACAACGCCGCCCCGAAGCCGATGCGAGGGGATACGCATCGTGGTCCGCCGGGCAGCGAAGGAAAGAGCGGGCGAGGTTTCCGCAATCAGGCAGATGCGGGTGAGGTCTCTCCGATGCGCTCGCCCGCGAACCGACGCGGATTCGAACCGGAGATGTTCACGGGCGGATTTCCCTACGTCCGCGCGTCGGTGAAGGAGTGACAGGCTCATCCGTACCGCCTGTCCATGATTGCTTCGCCAGTGATGTTGGTCAGGGCATCAGCGACGTTCTTGGCGCCAGCCGCGTACAGGTTCGACTTGATGGCATCCCACCATTCGCCCGGAACATGCTCGGCAATCATCTCGGCAACCTCTTTGGCTGCCCGAGCCTTCACGTCAGCCTGGACTTTGGATGCTGCGCGTTGCTGATCCTTCTCCCGCTGCTCGCGCCGAAGATGGCGAAGGTCACGCTCGGCGGCTTGATACTGCTCGCTCGGCGGGAGACGCTTGAGCTTGTCGAGATAGGTCCCCTTGTCGAGAGGCGTCCCCTTGATCAAGTCCAAAACTTCGGCGATGACCTTCTCGCCGCGCTCGGCGTCACGCTGGATGGATCGCTCGCTTTTGCCGGTAGATGCCGCTGTATCGGCGGTGAACCTCTCGGCAGAGTCGCCAACTTGGCGACTCTGGTCATGACCGCCGCCGATCGCGCCGTGCTTCGTTTCCGGGTGCAGCGTCTCGTAAATGGCCTTGCGGTCAGCGGTCCATTGGGCACGCTCAGCAGGCGACAAGTCCTTCCGCCGCAAGTTCTCATCGATCATGATGAGCTTGGCGTGCAGGTCGTCCACGTCAGTGACGAAGGCGGGCACTTCGGCCAACCCGAGCGACCTACAGGCCGCAAGCCGGTGAGCGCCCGCCAATGTTTCCCATTGACTGCCAAGCGGTCGCACGGTGATCGGGCTAATCAGCCCGACTTGACCGATGCTTTCGGCAAGAGCCGCGACCGCCGCATCGTCAATGATGCGCGCGTCTGCTCGCGTCACGATCATGTCGATTGGAAGGTCGCGGAGCACCGATCAGCCCTCCGCCGTCCAGCCATCCGCCTTCGGCAGCTTGCCGGTGGACATGGCGGCCAAAACCAAGCGGCTGACCGTCTGACCATCCAGCCATGCGTTCCAGCACTTGATCAGGATTTCAGCTTTGGCAGCGGGGCGGAGACGTCCACGCTCCTGCATCAGTCGATTGCGCGCATAGAAGGCCGGATCGCGAGAGACCAGCCCTTCGCCAAACATCACGTCGCTGATGAACTTCTTCGCCTTCTCCGCGCCGCCGGCCTTCTGAAAGATGAAATGGCAGAAGGCGAGGATGGACTTGCCACCGACCAGATCGGCCTCCTTGCGAGAGACCATGTTCACCGACTCGACCAGTTCGGGGTTTCCGTCCACGAACTGCACGATCTCAGTTTTGGTCGGCCGATCGTGTTTGGCGTAGGAGAGGTTCTGGCGCTTCTGATACTGCCAGACATAGCCAGCCGCCGCCGCGAGCACGATCGAGTTCACATAGCCGTTGATGCCGAGATAGTCGGCGACGGTGCGAGCGCGACCCTGGTCAAGCGTGGTGTTTGTCTCGCGTTCGACGCCAACCACAAGAGCCGTGCGGATCGCTTGATCGGCATCGATCACTGCCAAGCAGCGATGCTGGCCGTCATTCAGTTCCCCGGTTCGGGCGACGACGATCGTCTGGCCGTTGAGCGCCCAGGCGCCGTTGCGGATGTCACGGGCCATCGCATCCACATTGGGCTGGGTGATGCGACGGTTGCCTGGGTTGCGGTTGAGCAGCGCTTGCGCGAGAGCCGGCGTCAGTTCAACCATCTGGATTGTGATGCCGGTCTTCGCCTGCGCAACCTGCGCTTCCAGCCAGTCGGCTGCGCGCTTTTCGGGCGACGGGACGACGTACCCGTCATTGACTTTTTGAAGCAGTTCGACGTTGGCCCTTCGGCCTTTCTGTGCTACTTGGAGCATGTCATTACCTCGCCGACCGCCTCCGGGTGCGTCGGCATTTTTCTGTGCGGCTCCCGAAGTCGCCGATTTCTGGAAATCGCCCATCCCCTACCCCCTCAGAGCGCCGATGAAGTTGGAGACGGTGAGCAGCCCGAACAGGACAACTCCAGGCCAGTCCTCGTCCATGACGTGGGTGAAGGTGACGTAGCCAAGAGCAAGGGTGGCGGCCCAATAGACGTAGGTCATGCCGCTTCCGCCCAAGCAGCTAGGATGGCGGCCGGGATTACCTTGCTGCGCTCGCCGAGAAGGCCGTGCAGGGCGTCAGTAGGCCAGCGGACATATTGGCCGCGTCGATTCGCAACCACAGCCGCCGCCGCCACGACGTTGCGGGAGCGGTACTTAGCATTTGCTATCCGCCGCTCGTATTGGCTTTCGGGCACGTCCAGGATCGCGCAAACCTCAGCGCTGGACACGCAGTGAAATTTGAGAAAGGCCTGCACGGCACCATCGGGGATGGACCACTCCCCAAGGTCTTCAATCAATGGGAAGAACCGTCCCTTTTCACGGGCGGCCTCGGCGGCGGCTACTACACGTTCGCTTGGGCGGAAGTACTCACCGGAAATTCGCTCTTCCTTGAACGCAAGGTGGCAAATCTTCTCCAAGACCAGATCACCGGACGCTGCACCGCGAAGCTCAAGCGTGAACGGCAGCCCGGACGCCGCCGATTTCAGGCGGTCACGCCATCCGTGCGAGCAACCAATCTTGTAAGCCCCGATGGGCTTGCCGTCCGGGCCGATGCACTCGGCGAAGTAGACCTGCCGCGAAGAGTTCACGCCGCGTCCTCCGTTGCTACCGGGCGGGCAACGTCTCCGGGCCACTCGGCTGTGGCTGGCCAATTGGCCGAGAACCAGCCGACAACCTCATCGTATTTTTTGGCGGTGAATGTCTTCCCGTCTCGGATGCGGGAAAAGAACCGGCCATCAGCGGCGCACAGACGCCCCACCGTTGTCTCTTCAAGCTTGCGCGCCTCGCCGAAGCGCGCGCTCAGAACTAGAAGATGGCTGGCAAGCTCTGTTTCCATAGCCTGCTTATAGTGGGATTTGTCCCACCATTCAATAGGAAAGTTCCCATTCGCTTCTGGCGGTGGAAAAATCCTATTTTCCGGCGATGCCGATGGCTCTGAAAGACTTGGTGACGCTTCGCCTGAAGCAGTTGAAGGTTGGCGCCGTGGAAGCCGCCACGGGCGCCGGTATCGAACGAACCTTCATCCGGGACATCATCAAAGAGGACGGGAAGAAATCCGTCCGATCAGACAAGATGGCAGGTCTCGCAAGGGCGCTGTTCCTTGATCCGACTGCACTGGCGCGGGGCGAACTAGTCCCGTCTGATGACGCCCCGGACTACGACTCGAAACTACGTTCTCCCGAACCGGGGCATGGGGGCGACGTGGGAAATCTCAATCTTCGTGGCGGCATGGGGATCGGAAGCCCGGAAGGCGTCGAGATGGACGACGGTGGGCAGATTTATGCCGACCACATCAACGGGTTTTGGTCCTTCCCTCCAGCCGTCAAAGCCGGGTGGCGCAACATGCCGCAGGTCTATTCGATCCCGGTAGAGGGCGACAGCATGGAGCCAACACTGACTTCCGGCTCCTACGTCTTCGTTGACATGACGCACACCGTCCCTGCGCCGGAGGACATCTATGCGTGCGATTACGGGGATGGGCTTTCAATCAAGCGCCTACAGCTCGTGCCGCGCACCAACAAGATCAAGGTGATGGCCGACAACCCGCGCTACAGCGATTACGAGCTGCTCAGGGACGATGTGCGGGTCTACGGCCGGGTTGTAGCCTGGTTCCAGTGGAGGGGTTGAGTGGCACGCGAGGCTCGAAAGGAACAAATCAAACTTCGGGCTACATTTATGAACAATCTGGCGGTTGGCACGTTCACCGCCGGGGTGCTCACTCCGGTGCTGGCGATGGCCATCAACGGCCAAGAGAGCAGCTCTATGCCGCTGGCCCTTCTCGCAGCGTTAGTTTGCTTTGTGGTCTGTTTCGTCATACATTTGCATGCCGTTGAGCACCTATCGGAGCTAGACAAATGAACTCCTACGCATGGGTTTTGCCATTGGTGCCGGCCTTCGGTGGGGTCTTCATCTTGATCGCCCTGCGCTTTTTCCCCACCCCTCGCACCACCGACGATGGACAGCTTGAACTGCCGATTTCCGCGCCGCGTCGATCGGTAATCGCCCACGAGGCGCACAAGGCAGCGGATCGGATTTCCGAAGAGGTTCGCCGTATCCGGGGCAAGCCCCCTCTGTAACCGCAGACCCCTCTAAGTCAGCCCCGGCCTAACCGCCGGGGTTTTTGTTTGCGCAAAAAAGTGGGATCAATCCTATTTTAGCGCTTGCATAGTGGGAAATGTCCTACTACACTGCCCTTCATCGAACGGGGATCGCTCCCCTATCAGAGGAAGGACGGACGATGGACGCGCAGCTCAAGCCGGTTTCGAAGGACGAGTTCTTCAAGCGCATCGGCGGCTTGGATGTGCACCCGTCTTTTGTCAACGACCGCTACCCCTACACGAGTGAGTGGCGCATCCGGCAGAGCCGGACCCTCGTCGGACAGTCTGTCGGCCATACCGACGGCTCGCACGACTACTTCCTCGTTGCCTGAAAGCCACCAGAACACGGGCTACGGCCCTATTAGAGGAAGGGAATGGGATATGGGCACGGCAGAACTGACGCTTGAGAGTTTGGGGCTGGATCAGGACTCGCTGGCGACGAAGCTGGTGGATCGCCTCGCCCAGAACATGCTGACCAGCATCGGCTACGACGCCGACGGCGATGAGTGGTTCGGAACCAGCCCGTTCGCCCGCAAGCTCAATGACATGGTCAAGGCGCGGCTCGACTCCGTCGTCAACGATCTCGCTGACAAGCACGTCCTGCCCCGCGTAGAGGCGATGGTCGAGGGCCTTGTCCTCCAGCAGACAAACCAGTGGGGCGAGAAGGTCGGCAGCCCCGTCACCTTCATCGAATACCTGACGCATCGCGCCGATGTCTGGATGCGCGAGGAAGTCAACTACGACGGCAAGACTAAAGGCGAGAATGGCGGCTTTAGTTGGACGAAGAAGGGAACGCGCGTCGCGTACCTGATCGATCGGCACCTTCAATACAACATCGAAAACGCGATGAAGGCTGCGCTCTGCGAGGCCAACAAAAGCATCGTCGCGGGCATCAACGAAGCCGTCAAGATCAAGCTCGGGCAGATCGCGGTCCAACTCAAGACCGAGATCAAGGACGTTCGCTGACCGCCGCCTGACTCACCCACCTAACGAAGGGACGGAAACACACCCATGGACACCGCATCTATTCAGGAGCGCAGAGAAGCCCTCGCCGACGACCGGGCGGTGCTGGCGGTCCATCTGGAATGGGCAATCGCTGCCATCCGTGATGTCACCCGCATCTGTGAGGCCGTCCGCTACACCAACGGCCTCGGGCAGGGACAGTGGGACCGCGTTACAGAGGCGCGCTCCGTTGCCGACAAGGCCGAGGCGACCGCAAAGCGGATCAAGGCGGGGGCTGCATGATGCGCGCCCGTCTTTTGTCAACGACCGCTACCCCTACACGAGTGAGTGGCGCATCCGGCAGAGCCGGACCCTCGTCGGACAGTCTGTCGGCCATACCGACGGCTCGCACGACTACTTCCTCGTTGCCTGAAAGCCACCAGAACACGGGCTACGGCCCTATTAGAGGAAGGGAATGGGATAATGGCGAAGCGGGTGAAGGCTCAGGAGCCGACAGAGACGATCAAGGCCATGAAGGGCTTTGACAAGAACCTCGCCTGCCGTGGTTTTCAGTTCGAGGTCGGCAAGACTTATGAGCAGGCCGGGACCATCGACTGCTGCTCAAACGGCTTCCATGCCATCACCGGCTCGCCCTTCGACATCTGGGACTATTACCCGGTCGTTGCTGATGACGGCTCGCTAAGCCGATATGCCGAGGTAACGCTTGCCGGGGCCACCGACCGTCAGAGCGACAGCGAAGACAGCAAGATAGCTGCGGCCAGGATCACGGTGGATGTCGAAATCAGCCTCCCGGACTTTATCAGGCGCGCCGTCGCATGGGTAGTCGATGCCACCAAGGACAAGGGAGACAACTCCAGCGGCGACTCCGCCCAGATCGGTTCCAGCGGCGACTACGCCAAGATCGGTT
>ERZ650304.120-NODE-120-length-49991-cov-9.939603_pt1 | contig 49991 bp, 44 predicted proteins | sample MGYA00376240_ERZ650304 | MGnify/ENA primary metagenome ERZ650304 (study PRJEB26733, sample SAMN07839271) | wastewater metagenome | biome: small river; feature: stream; material: water | place: USA: North Carolina | collected 2016-03-01 ...
TCTTTCTCATCTATTATGTCCAATTAAATTTGTTAGTTATATTAACCTGTAACGGATATATATCTCTACAATTTTATTAGATCATTACAGTTATGCTATTGAAGAATCTATAGCTCAAATGTTTATTGGTTAGCTATATTTAATCTATGTGCTGATGTTGTGTATTATATGAGCTATGAATTAGATGTTTTGATATGATTCTTATTTGGTGGTTGATGTGTTTCATCAGTTGTAAAATAAGTGACAAATTAAATTTGCAAAAATATTCGTTGTATGCTACACTAACACTCTGTGAAATATTAGTTATAACTGTTTGAAAATGTATTAGTTAATTTTACGTGTTTTCTTGGTATGTTATCAATGTGAATTGCAGTTTTATTGAGTGTTGCACAGAATTTAGGATTAATTAATGTACTTTACTTATCTATAAAAATAGATAAATTTTTGGAGACGTTATTATGGCTATGACAATTTATATGACAGCTACTGGTGCAAGTCAAGGTGATATTAAAGGTGAAGTGGCGCAATCTGGTCGTACTGGTACAATTTTGGGCTATGCTTTAGCGCATAATATGGAAATTCCTAGAGATACACACACTGGTTTACCAGTAGGTCAAAGGATTCACCACCCACTTACAATTACAACAGCGATTGGTATGCATTCGCCAAAATTTTTCCAAGCTTGTTCTACTGGTGAGCAATTAAGTATAACTCTTGATTTTTATCGTATTAATGATAAAGGTATGGAAGAGAAATATTATACGGTGCAGTTGACTAAAGCAATTGTTATTGATATTAAAGAATGGTTTCCTGAAACATTTTTGCCAGAAAATAAAACATATCATCATATGCAAACAATCTCTATGTCTTATGAGAAGATTGTGTGGACATATGTTCCTGATGGCATTGAAGCTGAGGATGACTGGAAAGCTCCAAAAATTGCATAATTAATATGCTAATTTTTATTGAGTTATATGGCATTGGGGCATTTGTTACCAATGCCATTTTTTTGTGAGGAATTATGCGCTATAATACACTATTCGAGACATTTCGAATGATTGGTGGAGGTTCTGGTTATTCTACCGATTCAGATGTTGTAGATGTTGATTCTATTTTAGAACACTTAAGAAATATCTTAAATTCGCGGCACGGTAGTGTGATGATTGCAGATAACTACGGTATGCCAGATTTGACAAATTTTCCTGGAGAGAATTTAGGTGCCTCAGTGAAAGATCTTGAAAGAATAATGAAAAGCACCGTAGAGAAGTATGAGCCGCGCTTAACTAATGTTAGAATCAGTTATGATCCAGAAAGTAGTAGTGGGTTTTCTTTGAAGTTTGGTTTGTCAGCAGAAATTTCTGCTGCATACAGTGAGAAACGTTCACCCATTTTTTTTGAAACAGTTATCACTTCAGATGGTTTCGTGAAGGTTGTTACGGGTTAGGCTATGTTTAATAAATATTATGAAAATGAGTTGCGTAAATTACGAGAGCAAGCTGTAGAGTTTTCCAAGGCTCACCCGGTTACTGCTCCGCTGTTGTCTGGCGCTAGCATGGATCCTGGTGCCGAGCGCATGCTTGAAGGTGTTGCTTTTTTGAGTGGACTTCTACATCAAAAATTAGATGATGGGCTTGATGATTTTATTCGTGAGACGCTTGAAATAATTTTCCCACATTTTGTAAGACCAATACCATCAACATCAATCGTTTTATTTGAACATAAGCCTGGTCAATCAGATCCTATTTTGGTCGAGCCTGGAACTTTATTGAGCTCCAATAAAGTTGATGGTGTTTCATGCCAGTTTAAGAGTTTGTTTAATCTTGAGGTTAATCCTATCAGGGTTGTAGCTACTGAAATGAATAAAGTGCGTGAAAAATGTACTCAGATTAAAATTTCTTTGGAATTGGTAGACAGTAATTTAAGTAATTGGCGCCCAACTCAAGGTTTATACTTTTTTTTAGGTGGTTCTTATACTCAAGCAACTAATATGTTTATGTTATTACATCATTACTTGGGTCGTATTATTATAAAAGCCAGCGATATTAATGAGGAGTTTATTTTACCGTCAAGCTTTTTAAAGCACACTGGTTTGGATCTTGATAATAAGTTAATTGATTTTCCAGTGCAATCGTTTTCTGCGTTTAGATTACTACAAGAGTATTTTATACTGCCGCAAAAGTTTACATTTATGTCATTGACCGGATTTCATGAGTGGAGAAATAGGGGGTCAGGAAATGAGTTTTCTATTTGTTTTGAATTAAATGATATACCTGAAGTTTTATCACATGTTAACAGAGATACATTTATTTTTAATACGACACCTGTTATTAATCTTTTTAATCATGAGATTGAGCCTATCCAATTAAATCATAAATTAGAGAAAGTATTGTTACGCCCAAGCACTCAGTCGGTAAATTATTATCAAACTTATGACGTTGAGAGCGTTGTTGGGTATCAGCCTGGAACTTTAGGTAAAAAAGAATATTTTTCTATTTCTGGTTTTAAAAATTTGGATTCTAATCAACATGTTTATCAGTTACTCCGTGGTCGCAGCATTGTTAATAATCATCCAGAAGCGTATTTATTTTTTCCATATCAAACAGCGTCAGATAATTTATATGAAGAGACTTTATCTGTATCTTTACGATGTACAAATGGTCGACTTCCAGAAAGATTGAAAATTGGTGATATTTGTAAATCTACTTTTAGTTCGCCAGAGGCTTTGAGCTTTAGGAATATTTTACAGCCGACTATTGCAATTGAACCTCCCTCTGATGCCAAGAATTTGTGGCAGATGGTTTCACATTTATCAATGAATTTTTTGTCTATAGTTAATTTAAGAAATTTGAAAGAATTATTAAGAATTTATTTGCCTAACGAAGATCAAGATCGACCTCGCTTAATGTCAAATCAAAAAAGAATTGAGGGAATTGTTGCAATTAGCCATACTGCAGTTGATCGTATTTCGCGTGGTAGAATAATGCGTGGACAGCAAATTGAAATGAGCGTTGACGTCCAGCAATTTACTGGACTTGGTGATGTTTATTTGTTTGGTGCATTGATGGATAATTTTTTTAGTTCCTATGCTAGCATGAATATATTTACGCAATTTAATCTTAAAGAAGTTAATACGGGAGTTACCTTTAAATGGGCGGCAAAGATTGGGAACAGAATTTTGATTTAAAATCCAAATTATTTGAGCACGGTCATCAATTTTCATTTATTCAAGCTTATAGGTTAATTGATTTGTTGTTGAGAGAGGAGCTTGGTGATAATTATTCTCGAGATGCTGCTCTTCAGCAAATAAAAATACGACCAGAGCTATCTTTAAATTTTCCGAGTTCTGATATTAGTCAAATTGATTTATTAGAAGTTGATGGTAAATCTATCTATCAAATAACTGCTACTTTCCTTGGTTTGTATGGTATTTCATCTCCTTTACCTAGCTTTTATACTGAAGATTTGTTTAGAGATCAAGTTGATGACAATCCTCTGATTAGAGATTTTATTGATATCTTTAATAACCACCTTTATCAGCTATTGTTAAAAATATGGGACTCACATAAACTAAGTTATCAGGTTGTTGAGGCCAAGAATCCTATTTATTTATTGTATCTGTACAGATTTGGTGGTATTGAGCACCCTAACCATAATCAAATGATTCCACCACAGTATAATATATTGAGATACTTAGGCATCATGGGACATTTGCCTCGTTCCGCATTAGGATTAAGAATTATTTTAGCTGATTTGTTGGATGTGAAAAATGTAGAGATTTTGCAATGTATAGATTCAGTAATGGATATTCCTGTGGAGCAGGTTTTTTCGTTAGGGATTAGTGGTAGCTCATTGGGAGAAGATGCACATTTAGGTAATCAAATAATTAGCGCCAGTCATGCATTTACGGTCAAGATTGGTCCTGTAGATGATAAAGAGTTTAAAAGCTTGCTACCAGGATCTGAGAAGTTTCAAACAATTCATCACGTTGTTGATGCATATATTGATCAACCACTAACCTATAATGTTGAGTTAGTTGTTAGTGGGAAAGAGCTATCTACTGCAACTCTCGGTAATTCTAGTTGGTCATGTTTAGGCCATGATACATGGATTTTTGCTGATAATGATGTAAAAGATCAAAATTATACTTTGCAATTTAATGACCTAGATCGTAGTGTGCGATGAGCTTTTTTGAATTACAAACTTGGAACAATTGTGCTGTATATATTCACAGTTTTTTTGATTACACAGAGCGGATTCTTCAAAAACAATTTTGTTCACTTGAATAAATGTATTTGATATTTAGCCTTATTTTATAGTGTTGTAGTTTTAAAGGATAATTATTAACTTTTGTAAATTGATTTACTTAGCTAAGGCTTTTACAAGTAAGTCATATATATGATAATATATCAGATTGAGTATTAAATTTAATTAATGTTAGTTTAGTGTGTCTTTTGGGTATAGAGTTGATTTATTTATTCTGTTTGTTGTTTAAATATAATTAATTTTTAGGTGGTTGTAGAAAATGAAAAATACCTTATCGTTGGTTAAAAGCCCTGCATTACTTGGTTATGCTGAAATACATTATGCTACTGTAATTGCAGTAAATAGTGATTTAGCGGGTGATTTTTGTTATGTCCTTCAAGTATCAAATAGTGATGAAATAGTTGCGTATAAGGCAGAAAGTTGCCTGCTTGTACCAGAGATTCGTGATTTAGTTTTGTTTACCTGTACCTCTAGTGCAAATCAAGTTTTTATTTTACAAATTTTGAAGCGAGAAACCGCAGTAAATACGTTAGATTTAGGACAAAATACAGTTTTAGTTGGTAATAATTTGAAGATAGCAGCAAATTCACAAATTAACGTTGAAGCTCCAGAAGTTAATTTGGTTGGTATTAAAGGTTCTGCTAAATTTAGTCATAGCTCATTTGTAAGTAATTGGTGTGAAGTTAGGCTGCAGAAGGCCGCGATGATTATTCATAGTTTAGACCGTATTATGAATACAGTTACAGAAAAAATTATGAATAGTTTTAGGACTGTTGATGGAATCGAGCACACCAAAGCAAAACGCATTAAAACAGTCGTGACAGAACGTATGTTCCTGAAAGCTAAGCATACTACTCTTCACGCTGAAGAGGAAGTGTCAATTGATGGTAAGAAAATTCATATAGGATAAGATATGAAAGAAATTGTAGTTACTTCTCTTATTCGTGATGAAGCTAAAGTAAAATCGCTTTTATCTTTGTTACAGCCATATCGTGTGACGGTTAAAGGGCATTTCTGGGTTGATGACTTGAATAAAATGGCGTGGGCCAGTGCAAAAAGCGAGTTATTTACTTCTAATACTGGGTTATGGATTATTGTTACAAACCAGGCTAGTTTGGCAACTTCATCTACGTTGAAAGGTCTGTCAGGTTTATCATTACTGCTTCAATCAGATGAAGAAATTTTACCGCCAAATTTGTTAATTTTATTAGAAGATGGCACTGTAGAAACTGAGAAGTTACCTTTGCCTTTACAGCATGCACAAATTTTACCGTTGAACCAAGCTGGGTTGGGAGCTAAAGTAGTTGGATTGCTTCATAAGCCTTTAATTCAAGCTCAAACCGAATATCGAGTTAAATTACACCCGCTGTATGAGTTGGGACTTTGGATTGAGATAGGGCCAAAGCACCCTCATTTTTGGAATGGAGTAATGTTTGGTGTTCATGGCGCAGAAATTAATTTGCAAGGTTATGGAGATTCTGGGGTTGTTCCAGAGAGTTGTACAATTGAATATCCACAAGAGGGGCTTAAAATTCAGGTTGGGGAGAGTGAGTTTGTTGCTTGGGCTATTCGTAATGTCATAAATGACACTCACTCTTATTTTGCTCGGGTCACTCAATTTCCCGAACAAATTCTATTTTGCCCATATGCAAATGACGATGAAGCAGAAGCGTATATTTTTAAATTGTGTTAATAATAAATCTGTGGTTAATAATGAGGGGATATTGAATCTGATGGATTTTAACAAGAAACCATATAAGATGCTATTTATGGCTATGGCTGGATTTTTGATAGCTAGTTGCTCGTCAAATAAAACACCACCTCCAGTTACTTATATGCCAGGGGGAATATCGATTTCCTATACTGCAGATAAGGATTTAAATGCATACGATCAAAGTCCGCATTATGTTATGTTGGTAATTTATCAACTTGATAACATTAGTGGCTTCCATCAATTAGCCAAAAACTTGACTGGCATTAACCAACTTTTAAATTTAAGTAAATTTGATAGTAGTGTAATTGGTATTGATACTAGATTTATTAATGCTGGTGAAGCTGGTTTAATTACGTTGGATCGCTTAGAAAATACGAAATGGATCGGGTTAGCAGCAGGTTATTATGATTTGACTCCGCTTCGCTCGATTAAAGAAGTTCAAATGCCCAAAGATGTTAGTGATAAATTACAATTAAATCTTTCTTTTACGATCGATACGATTCAAGAGGTTGAAACTAAATGATAAACCCACGTGGACCTATTTATTGGCATCAAGGCCTATTTTTACAGCCAGAGCATTTTCAGCAGGCTGCTATGTATAATGAATCATTGCTTGTGCCATTTAGAAATTATTTAACTCCTTATTTTTGGGGAGTATGTAATTTGGCACTTGATAGTGGTGCATTGAGAGAATATAAAATAAATCTTCCAACAGGGGAGTTTTTATTTCGAGATGGAACTTGGATTTCTATTAATCATAACGCTACGATATCTCCACGCTCATTTAAAGATTTATGGGAAAGAACGCATGAGCCATTTATTGTATACATTGCTTTGAAATGTTTAAATACTAATGGAGAGCAGATTGATCGTAATGAATTTAATGACGCTAGTGTTAAGTCATCCAAAGTTAGATTTACATTAAATTCTAATAATGAAGAAGTGCGAGATTTATATAATCGTGGGCACAGTGCGCAAGTTTCTAGTTTAAATTATGTTTTGCACCTAATCTGGGATAAAGAAGTTGAGTTTTATCCTGAATACGAAATAATTCCAATTGCTAAGGTTGAGTATAACGGTCAATTTGCGATTTTTTCTCATGATTTTATTCCTCCAATGGTTTCAGTTGAAGGCTCTCCTTTATTATTGAGTTATTTGTCTAACATTAAAGAGACGTTATATTCTAATTCATTAAATTTAAGTGGTTATAAAAACTTAAGTCAAATTTTAAGTGGTGATTACAAATCATCTTCTTTGTTTTTTTTAATGACATTAAAAACGATTAATCATTTTGTAGCATTGTTAAATCATTATTTAGAGTCGCCAAATTTAAGCCCATATCTCCTTTACGGAGTCTTAAGGCAGCTGGTAGGAGAGTTGAGTGTTTCCAGCGATAGAATTGATGCTTTAGGAATGACTCCATCTGGTGAATCTTTGATTGCTCCGTACGATCATACAAATTTGGGGCTTTGTTTTAAGCAAGTTTATACGCTAATTAATGAGATCCTTGATGGATTACTCGATAATATGGAGTGTGTAGTTCCTCTGGTACAAAGTAGTAATTATTTTAGTGCGGATATTCCTGTAGATTTATTGGGTGTGAGTAATAGTTTTTATCTCTGCATTAAAACAGATCTTTCATTAGAGGATTTGCTCAGTAATATGACGCATAATATTAAAGTTGGTAGTAAAGAAGATGTGCCAATTTTAATTAAACGTGCACTTTCTGGTGTTCCATTGAAACATTTAAGTGAATTACCATTTAGATTGGCTTGGAAACCTAATGTTCATTATTTCCATTTAAATAATCATCATTTGTCTTGGTTAAGTATTAAAGAATATGCTAACTTGTGTGTGTTCTGGAGTGGTCTACAAGATAAAGCCGAGATGAGCTTGTATGTATTAAAAGGAAAGGTATTGATGACATGAATACCACAGATCGTTTTTCAGAGTTGATGGCTTATACATTATATTTCATTAAAGATACTGAAAAAAATCAGCCATCTTATGATTTTATTTATAATGAATTTACTAAATTAATTATAAATTCTCGTGAGAAAGTAAAAGAAGATCCGTACTTGTTTCAATATTGGGAAAAATCTTTATTTGCTGTTTGTGCTTGGGTTGATGAGCAGGTGCTATTGTCTAATTGGCAAAATAAAGAGCTATGGCAGTTAAATCCGTTACAGAATAAATATTTTAAAACTAGAAATGCTGGTGAAGAGTTTTTTGAGATTATGGAGAGATTGGATCCAGTTGCTGATGCGCCAGTAATTGAAGTTTATAACTATTGTATTAAATTGGGTTTTAAGGGTAAATATTTTAATCCAGTATCACAAACTAAACTAGTTGAGCATAATGGTGGCGATGGGTCTGATGTATTATTAATTGATAATGTGTCAATGTTGTTTCCTAAGGCTTACAGCAACCAAGAGCGTAAGAAGCGTCGCCGTAAATTAAGATTAAGCTCAGAATTTATTTTGCTGATTATTGCTGTAACATTGGGGATTTGTTTAGTCTTATTGGGTGAATTCTATCAAACTGTATTGGATAATCAAGTAATAAGGTTATTTTCATGAAGAAGATTTTAAAATTCTTTTTTATTTTGTTTTTGCTTGTGCTAATAATTGCTGTTATTGGATGGTGTATTTTAAAACAGTATATTACTTGGTGGGTTGGCGGAGCGATATTTTTTGGTTTGCTTGGTGTATGGCTTGGAGTTGCGTATTTACAGAATTTTCTTGCCCGCCGTCGGATGCAAGCATTTGTAACTCGTGTTGTTGAGCAAGAGTCTTCATCTGTGACCGCACGGGCTAGTATGCTTGAGGCGTTGCGTGCAAAGTGGCAAGAATCAGTAAATTTGATTAAACTTTCTAAATGTAGTCATCTTCCATTATATGTTTTGTTAGGTGGGGCTGAGTCAGGAAAAACTTCTTCAATTAAAAATGCAAAGTTAAATACTCCTTTAGCCAGTACAGTAAAGAATACTGGAATAGTACCTACAAAAAGCTTTGATTTTTGGTTCCTAGAGAAATCAATGGTTCTAGATACAGCAGGTAGATACGTTATGCCTGTTGACGAGTTTCAAGATACAAACGAGTGGAATGAGTTTTTACACCTATTTGTAAAGAATCGCAAAAAAGATGCTTTAAATGGGGTTGTAGTTTCAATTGAGGCTGGAAAGCTACTAAATGCTGATATGATGAGCCTACGTGACGAAGGTCAAAATATTCGTAATAGAATTGATAGCTTGATGCATGCTTGTTGGTCAAAATTTCCTGTATTTATTATGATTACAAAGATGGATCAGATTTTTGGTTTTAGTGATCTGTGTTTAAATTTAAGTATCGATGAGACCAATCAGGCTGCTGGATATCTAAATGCAAATAATGATGATTGGCACTCAGTAGTTGAAAATTTCATGAGTGAAACCTCTAAAAAATTTAGTGAGTTGCGCAGTCGAATAGTAGCTGATTCGGAGGAGATAACTCAACCAGGGTTGCTTCTTTTTCCTCAGGAGTTTTTGGCATTAGAAAATGGTTTAATGGAATTTTCTAAAGCTATTTTTGAAAATAATCCATACCAAGAGCAACCTCTTTGTCGCGGTATTTATTTGTGTAGTGCTATTCAAGATAGCATTCCTGAATCTGTTACTTTAAAATATGGTGATAATTATATCAAGCATGGAGAAAGTCAAGGTTCGCGCCGTGAGTTATTCTTGCGTGAGTTTTTTAATAGTGTTTTACCTCAAGATCAAAATTTAGTGGAGCCGGCATATAGTTCGTTTAAACGGCGTTTTTTTACTAATGGTATCGGGCTATTAGCAGTTTTTAGTATTTTCATAGCAACGGCCAGTCTATACACAGCTTCATATTTACACAATCGTGAAGTTTTAAATTTATATACAAGAACATTTCATAAAATGCCAGTTAGTAGTGATTTGGAAACTACTTTGGAGTATTTGCAGGATTTTCAACGCGTTATTAAACAGCTTGACCATGAAAACAAAGATTGGTTTTTGCCTTCTTTAGGAATGACTTATGGCGATAATTTAATTCGTGATTTGAAGGTAAAATATGTAGTTCTTTATGATCAAAATTTCCAAAATGGATTTCTACAAGATTTATACAATAAAGTTGTAAATACAGATAAAACTAATTCTAATGTCGATGTTTCGTTGTATTTAGAGTTTATTGCAAGTAAAATAGATGCAGATGATTACTCATTGGAGCATGGTTCTACTGATTTGGCTCTTAATAAAGATGATGAGCTTAATGTTGCGACATTACTTTTGCCAAGTGTTGTATATAAAATATATCCGAATCTGTCACCAAATATGAATGATGTAATTAATAACACGTATGCATCTTTCCTCGCTTGGAATCATAGTAAAGCTATTAAGCGCAGTCATTTAAACTTTATGCTGTTAATGGTAAGAGATTTATTTTCTCGTGACCCTGGAGATTGGAATTTTCTGATTCATCAAGAGTTATTTGCGCCGTATGATGTTAATCTTGCGACGTTTTGGGGCAATTCTAATACTTCTATTTTGGATAGTACAGTTATTGTTCCTGGGATTTTTACTAAAGAAGGTATGGCAATTTTAACTAAGTTTGTTAGGTTGATGCGTGACAGCGGTTTAAAGGGAATTGCTCAAGCCCCAATTGTAGATCGCTTTTGGGATTGGTATCGCGTTGCTTATTACAAAGCTTGGTATGATTTTGCGACGAAATTTGATACCGGTCTTACTTCTTTTCAAAGCAATTCAGATCAACATCGGTTAGCTGATAGCATGTTGACTATGAATAACCCATATAATAATTTCTTAGGGGTTGCAGCGGCTGAATTAAAGCCAGATGATGTTTTAACCAATCCGCCATATTGGGTGCGCTTACTTATTGAATTAAATAATGCTCAGCAAGTATCGGATAATAAAATCTCTGTAGCCAGCTTTAGGCAACAAATTCTGCAAAAAGTCGAAGCTGTTATTCCAAATAAGGTTACTGGGGCTGAGTCTGGTGTTGATGCTCATAATAAATTAGTCAGCACTACTATGGCTGCGTATAATCAAGCATTAGCACAGTCATTTCCTAATTTAATATCCAATGATAGTTATTTTCGTTTTGTTTCAGAACTGTTTTCTGAGTATGATGGTGGCGCAGCACAAAAAACTTCGGTTAGTACTGCGTTGATTAATTTTAATCAATTACGTTTGTTACTTGGCAATTATTCTTCTAACAATAGTGCAACTAATACTGATACAGTATGGAAATTACAAGCTGGTCCATTAAATTATTTATTGACGTATTCAATTTCTCGAGCTTCGTGTGCGATTGATGGAAATTGGGATGATGCTGTCGTTGGTAAAATTTCTGGTGTTAGTGATAGTGATTTGCCTAAAGTATTGCTCGACAAAAATAGTGGTTTATTGTGGAAGTTTGTGAATAGTCAGTTAATGCCATTTTTAAATTTGACTAAATGGGGTTATTCTCCAAAATCTATTTATGGTCAGACCGAATTTGCAACGACGATTAAATTTAATCCGCAGTTCATTAAGTTTTTAAATACTTCACGTTTGATTAATGTTGATCCTCCTGTTTTGGCTCAGTCGCAATATACGGTCAATATGAACACAGTTCCAATTACTGTAAATGATGGAGCTACTGTGAAGCCATATGGGGTGATTCTTTCTTTACAATGTGCCGATGGAGAACAGGTTTTAAAGAATTTTAATTATCAAAATAAACAATCATTTAATTGGTCAGCGGATAAATGTGGTGATATAACCCTAAGCATAGTCTTTCCAAATTTAACTATTTCTAAGGTATATCCTGGTAAAATGGGCTTTCCTAAGTTTTTAGCCGATTTTAGAAGTGGATCGCATTTATTTAAGAGTGAGCAATTTGATCAGTCAGATATTTTAAAGAATGAATATCAGATTGATTGGATTAATGTGAAATATCAAATTGATAATATTATACCGATTCCAGTAGTGCCTAATGCTGGAGTAATAAAAAGCTTATCAGAAAGTATTCCGCAGTCAATTACGAGTTGTGGTGGAAATTATTAGATAGATTCTATATATAAATAAGGACAAACATGGAGTTATCTGATTTAGGTAAATTACCCATTGAAGGTGAGAAGCCAACTGGTCGTGATATTCGCTCAGACGATATTTATGAAGAACTAGTTACCGAAATTAATAAACGTGGCACATTGAATGCAGTTGGACCAACTAATTGGACAAACGTTATAAATCTGAGTCAAGATATTTTACAGAATTATTCAAAAGATATTTTAGTTTGTAGTTATTTTTGTGTTGGACAATTGAACGTTAATGGACTTAAAGGCTTGGCTAATGGTCTACACGTCTATTTGGGATTGTTAGAGAACTATTGGGATGGCTTGTACCCTCCACGAATCGGTGGTCGGATTAATGCCATTGAGTGGTGGTTGAATACAGTTAACGAGCAACTAAGAAAAACTGAGCCTGAGGTTTGGTCTACGGACGATTTAGCTGTATTAAAGCAAGACTTTGATGGATTATTAGCTTTTTTTGAGCAACGTACGATAGATGAGCCTACAGAGATTAGATCAGTTATTGCGAAAAGCTTGGCTTTGATTTCTATGGAGAGTAAGCCTGTTACTTCTCAAGTTAATATTAATAATGCTAATCAAGTAAATAATACGACAGCTCAAAATACTAACAATAATTCTTCAATTGCAGGCTCTACTTCAACAAGTTTAGGTGAGGCAATTTATGTGCCAGACATCATTGAGGTAAATGATTTAGATTCAGCATTAAAGCCAGTTTTTGGTGCTTTAGGTAAAATAGCACAAAGTTTATATCGCGAGCAGCCTTTGTCTTCACTATTATTTAAGACGAATCGGTTTATTGCATGGGCTAATGTTAGTACGGTTCCACCCCGAGATAGTGCCACAACGACAATGTTGTCACCGCCTGATTTTCAATTAGTCAGCACATTGCAGCAACTTTGTCAAAGTAGAAATTGGTTAGAATTATTGAAAACTGCAGAAGCCAGAATAGTTGAGTTTAGGTTTTGGCTGGATCTTTCATATTACTCCTATACTGCACTTACAAATTTGAATCAAACTTCTACTGCAGAAGAGCTAGCATCTGAAACATTTAATTATAAAAATAGATTAAATGGAATAGAGAAATTATGTTTTTCAGATGGAATGCCATTTGCTAATGATGATACTCAGTCGTGGTTAAGTAGCATATCTCAAGGAAGCAATTCTTCAAGTTTGATGCCAATTAATACTACGTCTGTAATGGGGGATGGAGCTGATTTTGCGCAAGATATGGTAGATGCTAAGCAATTATCTGATGATGGCAATTTACCCGCTGCAATTAATAAGTTACATGATGGAATTAAATCCGCTGTAACTAAAAGTGAGCGTTTTATTCGAGTTATGTATTTTTGTAAATTTGTGTCCTCGATTAAAAATAAGTACTTGGCAAAGCCGTATCTAAATGAGTTATTAATGTCTTGTAAAGATTATCAGCTGGATAGTTGGGATCCTGTACTTGCTAGTGAAGCGTATCAAATTATACTTGATTTTTCTAGTTATAAAGATTTGGGATTGGATGCTAGTTATATTGATGAAGTTTTGAGCCGATTGATGTTAGTTGATCCAGTTGCTTCTTTGAAATTTCATCCATAATGATTAAGTGTAATGATATTAACTAAAAAAGGTGCCGTAGTGACACCTTTTTACAATAATATTATTTATAACGTTTAATAGAGTCTTCAACCTCTTTAATCGCAGCGGATTTATCTTCAATTCCTGATAGTTTAACCCATTTACCTTTTTCAAGTTTTTTGTAATTCTCGAAGAAATGTACAATTTGCTGGATTTGTAATTCAGGTAAGTCCTCAACTTTTTCTACATCATTATAGAATGGGCATACTTTTTTAGTTGGAACTGCGATAATTTTAGCATCGATTCCGCTTTCATCTTCCATTCTTAATACTCCTAATGGACGACATTTTACGATTGCACCATGTGCAATTGGGTATGGAGTAATTACAACTACATCTGCAGGATCGCTATCTTCAGACAAAGTATTAGGAATAAAGCCATAGTTTGCAGGGTATGCCATTGCAGTACTGATAAAACGATCAACGAATAGCGCACCAGCTTCTTTATCCATTTCGTACTTTACAGGAACCGCACCAGCAGGGATTTCAATTACAACATTAAATTCTTCGCCAGTTCCAACACTAATTTTTTTTAAATCCATTCTAAACTCCTAATAATTAAGACACATTTAAATAATTTTAAGATGTATAATTATACATTGTAATGACCATTTAAAGCAAATAAAGAGTTGAGGATAGATAGTATGTTAGATCGTATAGTTGTTGAATTTGATAAAGTGCTTAAGAATTTGTTTCATAAACCAGTATCAACTCGAGATCATCCAGATCAACAAATTAAAGATGGTGAATTTAGTAATGACGAGCGTAAGCATATTATTGGTTTAATGCGTATAAATCATTGCGGTGAGATTTGTGCACAAGGTTTGTACCAAGGTCAAGCAATTACAGCACGTGAAGATACATATAAGCAGGCATTTGAGCACGCTGCATACGAAGAAATTGAGCATTTAGCTTGGACCGAGCATCGTATTCATGAGTTAGGTGGTAAAACTAGTTTGTTAAATCCATTATTTTATGCAGGTAGTTTGGCGATTGGTATTACCGCAGGAATTTTGGGTGATAAATGGAGCCTAGGTTTTTTAGAAGAAACTGAAAAGCAGGTGGAAAATCATTTAAGCGAGCATTTGGAACAGTTACCACCGCATGATAATAAGAGCCAAGCTATTTTACAGCAAATGAAAGAAGATGAAATTAAGCATGCGCATATGGCTCATGATTTCGGTGCCGCAGAGTTGCCTGTTTTGGTTATTCAAACTATGCGTGCAACGTCTAAAGTGATGACGAGTATTGCCTATAAAATTTAATTAAAATCTATAGATATAATAAATTTGCGTACCAATAATTTATATATTGGGTTTTAATTTTTGAAAGGATATTTTAGATGTCTAAGGCACTAATTTTAATTGATTATATTAATGACATATGTCATTCAGAGGGTAAAATTTCTGGTTGTGCAGCAATGGTTAATGAGCAACAAATTGTTACTAAGGTGAATAATTTACTAATTCGTGCAAGAAAAGAGCAATGCTTAGTAATCTGGGTTATAGTTGCTTTTGAAGCTAATTATATTAATGCCAATCTAAATTCACCAATTTTCTCGCGTGCAAAACAGCATAATGCATTAGAGCTTGGTAGTTGGGGGGCTGAATTATTATCAGATTTACATTATCATGATGGAGAGTTAATTATTGTAAAAAATGCAGTTAATCCATTTCATGCGACTAATCTTGATCACGTATTGCGTTGTAACAATGTATCCGAAATCTATCTGGCTGGCGTGTCCACTGAGGTAGCTATTCAATCATGTACCCGTGATGCTCATGATCGTGGATATCAAGTAAATATCGTTGGTGATTGCTGTGCTAGTAGTAATTCAAGCTTTCATCATTCATCGTTAGAAATGTTGAAGTTAATGGCTAATGTGGTAAATTCTGCAGATGTTTTGTTTTAATAACAGGATCAAATAAAATATGGATTGTTTAATTTGGCTAACCTATGACTTCATATTTGATTGTGACATCGCGTTAATAACGTTTTAGCGCTTCTCATATTTGAGTTGTCCACTATGAATTAAATTGTGTTGTCAATAGTGGATAATTTCATTTTCACGATAGTTGAAACTTGATTAGTTTTAGGGATAGTCTGACGGTCTCTATTACGATGCATGCATCATTTTTATATTGGTGTTTCTGCCTTGGTATAATTTTGAATTAATTCATTATATAAATCATTCTTGATTCTAAAGAATAAGTGGTTCTCACTATAACAATTTCCAGCAAAGCAATTTAGACGTACATATTCATTGTATTGGTGACCATTTTTACGGGTAATTGGAACTATATTCTTTTTAATTAATAGGACAAAATCATACGCAAAGCTATAACGAATGGTGTTCCCATAGATATAGCAACCCTGATCGTTAGGTAAATCACGATAGTATTGGATATTATTGAAGATTAAGTTAGCGCTTTCAACCTTTTCTGAGTTATCCAAGTTACGCAATAGCGTGCAATTTGCTGCGCTTAAGTAGACCTGTGGATTTATTGTTGTAAAGTTTAAGGCTTCATTAGTATGTATAAATACCATAATTAATGGGCGTGTCATTAGAACTGAGACAATAAATAGAAAGAATATTTTTACTTTGGTTAATTTGAAAATAGTTTTATGGTGTTTGTGAGTTAAGTATAAGTTAATTGTGACATAGTAGAGTCCAACCCATATTAGTATAATTTGAATGCGTTCAAAGTGTGTTACATTGTGTCCAGCAAAATTCGTAGCACCAAAGATAAAACTACCAAGTAGTGCAACCAATTTTAAGACGAATTTAAATGTGGAGTTGTCTTTAATGTAGCCAGTACAAAAATTCACAATTATAATAATAAAAATTGGGTAAATAATTAAGGTGATGACGCTGACGATTAATGTAAATATAAAAAAAGAGGCATAAGCACCGACGCTGGTTTGAGGAATAAATACAAATTGTGAGACTTGCAATACCATGCTAAAGCCTATTACACATAAGGCTATGATGAATGGAAGAATGTTTTCGGTTTTAAATAAGTGAAAAATTAAGTGTTTAAAAATAAATTTATTAAAATCAATTAAATCCATGTTATGAATTTGAGTGAAGTAGTTGCGTAATCGAGGTTTCAAATTTCTGATCATTGTAATGAGCTTTCTGGGCACATATTAATTTGTTTATCTAATTGCTATGCATAAAAATCCGTCAGTAAGCACCGACGGATTAGGAAGAAATTTGTAGTTTTATAAAATTAAGCTGCGTAACATCCAAACTGTTTTTTCATGGACTTGCAGTCTCTGGGTTAGTAGGTCTAGGCTAACTTGATCGTTAGCTTCATCTGCGGCAGGTAAAATTCCACGAGCGGTATTAATTACCACTTCATGAGCTTCAATTAAATATTTAATCATATCTGTTGCCGCTGTATCACCAGCGTGTTCTTTAACTTTGGTTAATTGCGCAAATTCTGAGTAACTGCCAGGTGCAACAAAACCTAGTGCTCGGATTCTCTCGGCGATTAAATCTACTGCAAGAGATAGTTCAGTATAATGTGTTTCAAACATTAAGTGTAAGGTATTAAACATTGGACCAGTTACGTTCCAGTGAAAATTATGTGTTTGTAAATATAGTGAGTAGCTATCAGCAAGTAAATGAGCTAAACCATTAGCGATGGTTACGCGGTTTTCTTGATTTAAGCCATCATTAATATTAAAAAATTGTTGTTTTAACATGTTATTACTCCATCATGATATTTAGAACTTGTATTATACATGGTTTATAATTTTATTTGCTGATTTCGATAACTTGTACACACGCCAAACTATGTACAATAGAGGCTATTTTTGCTAATAATTGTACGGTTTCTTTAGTTATTCCATGTTTGATTAATTGTTGCTCATGGGAGCTCACGCACTTATGGCAACCGCCAATTACTGATACAACTAGTGACCACATTTCAAAATCAATTTTATTAACCCCTGGATCACGTAAAATATTCATGCGAAGTCCAGCAGGCATGGTTGTGTAACTTGTATCATCCACGAGATCTGTAAAGCGGTAATAAATATTGGTCATTCCCATGATTGCAACTGCAGAGTGAACTGCATTCATTTCGTTTGGTTCTAGTTGAGTAATTACTGCTTGAGTTACATATTTGGCTAATGCTGTATTTTTGCAAGCGAGGGCTGCTGCTAGTACACTACCAGCAAATTGACTATCATTAAGTGGGCTATGATTGTTAATTAAACTACTGAGGTTTAATTTAATATCTTTGGCATAATCAGGAATATTGGTTAGGATTGTTTCAAAGTTCATGATAGCTCTTTCTTTTTGAAAATGTGGTCAGTTGGTGTAAGGCACACAATGTATGTTATGTGCCACTAATGTTATTAAATTTAATTATAAAGTTGCATCGCCTTTGTTCCAGTTACATGGACACAATTCATCAGTTTGTAATGCATCTAAAATCCGCAAAGTTTCAGCTGGGTTACGCCCAACACTCATATCAGTCATTTCAGCATAACGAATAATATTTTGTGGGTCAACGATAAAAGTTGCACGATTGGCTACGCCTGCTTCATTATTTAAAATTCCTAAAGCTGAACTTAATTCTTTTTTAATGTCCGCCAACCATGGGAAAGTTAATGGTTTTAAATCTGCGTGGCTACCACGCCAAGCGGCATGAACGAAATCGCTATCGGTTGATGCGCCTATTAGAACGGCATCGCGATCTTTAAATTCGCCCTCAAGTTTACCAAAGCCTGCAATTTCAGTTGGACACACAAAAGTGAAGTCTTTTGGCCAGAAGAAAATAATTTTCCAATCTGCACCATATGTAGCCAAGGTTGCATCGCTGAAACTTTCAGGGCTAGTTCCATTTACTGCGGTTAATTTAAATTCTGGAAATTTGCTTCCTACTGATAACATAATAATACTCCTTTAAGTTAATTTTGAGGTTAATCACTAATTCGTGATCTTTTGCTTACAGGAGTTATTTTAGTTTATTGAGGTTGATTAATCCAATTAATAAAAACAAATTAATTGATAGTTAAAAGCTATATTTTATGTGTTGGGTTTTATCGTCTAGTTGATAAGGTCAATTTATTTGTCCTTGACGTAATTCAAAAATAATTTGAAAGTCATGTTTCTTTAAATTGAGTATAAATTAGTGTGGTTTAAGCCTTATCTGTCAATGATTTGTCCTGAAATATGGCTAATTGTGTCATAATAGCGACATTAAATTATTTTAATCTAAGCAATATGATGTAACATATTTTAGATGGTAGCACACAGGCTTCTGCAATAAGAGAACTGTAAAATTTTTAAGGTTAATCGATGAGTAATTATGAACAAAGCTTTTTAAAAGAGTTAGACTATAAGTTGTGGAAATCTGCAGATAAGCTGCGCAATAATATGGATGCTGCTAATTATAAGCATATTGTTTTAGGAGTGATTTTTTTAAAATATGTTTCTGATGCCTTCGAAGATCTTCAACGTAAATTGTATGACCTGTTTACCATTGACAGTGATAATAATATTTATTATATGCCACGTGAAGATTATGCCAGTGATGATGAATATAAAGCTGCGGTTAATGATGAATTAGAAGTCTTGGATTATTATCAGGAACAAAATATATTTTGGGTGCCAAAGCGTTCGCGGTGGAAGTTTTTAAAAGATGCCGCAGCATTGTCGATTGGTTCGACTTTATGGCTAGAGTATAAAGGTAAGGAATTAACCGACGTTCAGGCAGCAGAAATCAGGGCGCAGCACCAAGAGAATGAAAGTGATGCCGAGAGAAGAAATAAAGATCCAATCACAGTTAGAAAGCTTACTTCTGTGGGATGGTTGATTGATAATGCACTTGATGAAATTGAAAAAAACAATATTAAACTTAAAGGTATTCTTAATCGTATTAGTGTGTATCAGGTGGATAATCATGTTTTAACTAGCTTGGTAAATAGCTTTTCTGATACGAGTTTTCAGAATCCTGAATATAATGGCAACAAATTAAACCTGCAGAGTAAAGACATCCTAGGGCATGTTTATGAATACTTTCTTGGTGAATTTGCCCTAGCCGAAGGCAAACAGGGCGGACAGTACTATACACCTAAAAGCATAGTGAGTCTAATCGTTGAAATGCTTGAACCGTATAAAGGGCGAGTCTTTGATCCAGCGATGGGATCGGGTGGTTTTTTTGTCTCAAGTGAAAAATTTATTGAAGAGCACGCCAAAGATAAACGCTACAACCCTGCTGAACAAAAAAAACATATCTCAGTTTATGGGCAGGAAAGTAATCCAACCACTTGGAAATTAGCTGCGATGAATATGGCGATTCGCGGAATCGATTTTAATTTTGGCAAAAAACCCGCGAATAGCTTTTTGGATGATCAACATCCAGATTTACGTGCAGATTTTGTGATGGCAAATCCACCATTTAATGTTAAAGATTGGTGGGACGCGGCGCTGGAAAATGATGTGCGCTGGAAATATGGCACACCCCCACAAGGAAACGCCAATTTTGCGTGGATACAGCACATGCTGTACCATCTGAACGATCATGGATCAATGGCGCTACTTTTGGCAAACGGTTCGATGAGTTCCAATACCAACAATGAAGGTGAAATTCGCAAAGCACTGGTTGAGGGTGATATGGTTGAATGTATGGTGGCATTGCCTGGACAATTATTTACCAATACCCAGATTCCAGCCTGCATCTGGTTTTTAACCAAAGACAAGAAAAACGGTGTGGTATTGAATCAAAAGAAACGTAATCGTCAAGGTGAGCTTTTGTTTATAGATGCACGGCAACTGGGCTATATGAAAGATCGGGTGTTACGTGATTTCAAACCTGATGACTTGGCTAAAGTGGTTAATACTTATCACGCATGGCAGCGTGGTATTAATTATGAGAATCAAGCTGGATTTTGTTTTTCGGCTAAACTTGAAGATATTCAAAAAAATGACTATATTTTAACCCCTGGGCGCTATGTTGGTACGGTTACGGTGGAAGATGATGGCGAACCTTTTGCGGAGAAAATGCACCGCCTTACCGCCCAATTAAAAATACAGTTTGAAGAAGGTCATAAATTAGAGCTGGCGATTAAGCAGAATTTGGCGAGTCTTGGCTATGAATTGTAAAAAAACAGATTGGAAGAGTAAAAATGTTAGATTTAACTAGTTTTCAAAAGCCACTGATTAACTTAGAAAAATTAGTTGTTGCGGTAAATAATCTCGAGCTAATCCAAGCGTTGAATGAAACGTTACAAGATGGGCTAAAAGCTGGTGTGGTACAAAATTTTGAGGTAACCTATGAGGTTTCATGGAAATTTATTAAACGCTGGCTAGAAAATAATTTAGGTAATAGCTATGTTGATGGGGTAAGTCGTCGTGAACTTTTTCGACTTGCGGCTGAATCATTATTGATAACAGATGTTGATAAATGGATGAAGTATCATAAGGGACGCAATGAAACATCACATATTTATGATGCGCTGACCGCTGATGAGGTTTACCACTTAGCAATGGAATTTGTCCATGATGCTAAACAGCTCTTGATAAATTTGGAAGAAAAAAATGATTGATATTAGCCCAGCCGATGAAATGATAGTCAACGCAATATTAAAAAAACATGTTGCAAAGTGTGAAGTGCGTGCCTTTGGCTCGCGGCATAAATGGATGGCTAAATCTTATTCTAATCTTGACTTGGTTATTGTTGGCGCGGCTAAACTGGATAAAAGCGTGATTTATGCCTTACAGGAAGCCTTTGAAGAATCAGAACTAAGTTTTCGGGTGGATGTGCTGGATTGGCATGCAATCTCAGATGAGTTTCGAGCAATAATTGAACAAGGCTATAGCGTGATACAAGAAAAACAGATTGATAATCAGTTACCTGCTGGGTGGACAGTGAAAAAGTTGGGTGATGTCTGTCATATACAAACAGGACCATTCGGAAGTCAATTAAAAAATGAACAGTACATATACGATGGAACACCAGTAATAACGGTTGAACATATTAAAACATTTCAAATATCAGAGTTTAATTATCCATCGGTGTCAGATTGTGATAAAAATAGGCTATCAAAATATATTTTGAATGAGGGGGATATTATTTTTTCTCGAGTTGGTTCCGTTGATTTAAATGCTGTAGTAAAGAAAAAAAATGTAGGTTGGCTATTTTCATCTAGAATGTTGAGGGCGAGACCTGATAAAGAATTAGTTGAGCCTCTTTTTTTGGCATATTATCTTCGTACTCCATCAATGCGTGAACATATAAAAAGTATCGCAGTCGGTGCAACTATGCCGTCAATAAATACTGAAATATTGAAAAATATTTTGATAAAGTATCCTAGTATAGAAAAGCAAAAAGAAATATCCGCTATCTTATCTAGTCTTGATGACAAAATAGAACTAAACCAACAAATCAACAAAAAACTCGAAGAAATGGCACAAGCCATATTTAAAGAATGGTTTATTGATTTTAATTTCCCAGATGAAAACGGTAACCCATATCGTGATTCTGGCGGCTCAATGATTGATTCCGAACTCGGACAAATTCCAGCCCCTTGGTCAGTCGGATGTTTTAATGATTTAATTTCAGAAACTGTTGGTGGAGATTGGGGTAAAGAAATAAGTCAAGGAAATTATAATCAAGAAGTTTTATGTATTCGTGGTGCAGACATAAAAGAATTAAAAACAGGAAATAAATCTAATGCTCCTAAGCGTTATATACTTGAGAAAAACCTCAAGAATAAGCAATTATCTAGTAATGATATTGTAATAGAAATCTCAGGTGGTAGCCCAACTCAATCAACTGGTAGAACATTATTTATTACTAATGAACTATTAAACCAGTTTAAGATACCTTTAATTTGTACTAATTTCTGTAGAAGATTGAGGTTTAACGCTAATCATAATTCATTATTTTGTTATTTATACTTAAATTATTTATATGATAACGATATATTTTTTAATTATGAAAATGGTACTACAGGGGTTAAAAATTTAGATACAACAAATCTGTTTTCAAAACATCAGATTATTTTACCATCAGATAATATTTTGCAACTTTTCTATGAGCAAATAGTTTCTGTAATTAATGGTATTTATTTTTATGGAAAGCAATCCCAAAAAATATCAAATATACGAGATACACTACTCCCTAAACTAGTGTCTGGGCATTTTTCCAATTATAAATAGGAGGTTTTATGTTAACTCATACAATAAAAATAAATAAAGGCAATGAAACAATAGATTATTTATCTCAAAATTTACATGCTTTACCTCATAACACAACAAATATACAATTTGATTTTGATCGTAATGTCTTTATTAGACCGTCTTTTCTAGGATATTTATGTCTGGTGATGATATTTTTTAAATCAAAAGACATTAATATAAAAATTAATTATTGTAAAAATGATTATTTGGCGAGAATGGATCTATATAATATTTGTGGGATTAATTATTGTGAGTCTTTTTCTAGGCATCCAACAGAGAGTAAATTTTTACCAATATGCTTGGTTAAAGAGCAACAAGATATAAAAAATATAGTCGACAATATTTGCAAAATGATATTGACAAGAATCAACAATGCCGCAGAGTTAATGTCATCTTTGGAGTGGTCTATTAACGAAGTTATTGATAATATAAGAAATCATGCAGGAAGTGATATACATGGGGTTGTTGTTGCACAGTATTATCCGAGTGAAAATAAATTGCACGTTTTTGTTGGTGATTTGGGGAGAGGGATTAAGAAATCATTGTCAAGCGTATATTCTGCGGAATCAGATTGTGATGCAATTATTACAGCTACGAAAAAAGGTGTAACAAGAGACAATACAATTGGGCAAGGTAATGGATTGGCGGGTACAAAAGATATTCTGGGGCTAAATAACGGCGTATTAACTATTTATAGTAGTAAAGGGAAAGTGATTTTTTTGCCAAATGACAGTGTGTCAGAAAAACAATTTAACAACAAAGTTTGTGGAACCATAGTAGAAATGGTATTCGATACGAAGAAGCCCGTAAGTTTAGATGATACATTTATTTCAGATACGGGGTTTACATTCTTAACAGCCTTAGCAGAAAAATATCATGATAATGGAGTAAATATTTTCTATGAGTGCAATGGGTGGACGGGGGGACGAGCCCCTGCAAGAGAGTTGAAAAATAAATTAATATCAATGTTAAGTGAGTTAAGAGAGATTGGCGATAAAATTGTTCTTGATTTTAGTGACGTAAGACAGTGCAGCAGTAGTTTTATGGATGAGCTAGTAGGCTTATTAATGTTGTCGATAGGAGGGAGTAGCGTTTTTTTTGATACTTTCCAGCTACGGGGGTTAAGCACTATTAATAATGGAATTTTGGTAAATGTGTTAATCCAAAGAGGATTATTGGATGATTAAAGAACGATTGATTATACAAAATTTCTTCACCTTAAAAGATGTAGATATAGAGCTTGGTAAATATAACGTATTTATCGGTGAGCAAGCCAGCGGTAAAAGTCTAATTTTAAAAACATTATTCTTTTTTAGAAGTATATTATTGGCTCCAATTCGGATGTATCAGACTGATTCAGCAGAGTTGCAAAAGTTATTTATTCATATGTTTTGTGATTCATTGAATATAAATGATTTTAATCTAAACGCTACAATTAAGTATCAAATAGATAATTATGAAATTATGATTTCTATAAGTGATGGTAAACTTATCATAGATACTAATCAAAACTTAGTTAATTTATACGCTCAGAATCGCCAATTATTACTTAATGAATATAAAGAAATACAACAAAATAAAGATTATATTGATGCACTGCGCTTTTCGATTATGGAAATAGAAGTTCAAAAGATTATAGAAAGTAGTGCCCTTGGTAAAATATCTTTTGTTAGATTTTTACCTGCTGGTAGAATGGCTTTTTTCACTATTTTAAATAATTTGTTTAACGTTATCAGTAACGAAAAGTTCAATCTCAATCAATTAATTGTGAATTTTGGACAGGACTATCAAAAAGCCTTTGCGGTGTATAATCAAATACGTGATGATACTAAGCATAGGTTGGCAACATTTAATCATTTAACTGAGGAAATCTTAAAGGGTACGTATGTTTATGATCTGTTAGGTGGTTATATTCAACAGGATGGATTTCAAACCAAGCTTGCGGATGGCTCATCTGGTCAGCAAGAATTTTTGCCTGTATATATGATTTTGCGGCATTATTTGTTGTCTGGGCATGAGCAAGGTCATCTTTACATTGAAGAGCCAGAAGCTCATCTTTATCCATCGGCGCAAAAAGCAATTACCGAACTATTGGTTTATGTTAATAATGCAACTAATAGCGATGGCTTATATATTACTACTCATAGTCCGTATATTTTAACCGTGCTGAATAATTTGATTTTAGCAAACGATGTTAAGGATAAACAAACCTTGTTTGATAAAGACTTGCTAGTGCCTTTTGAAGAAGTGCGTGCTTATTTTATTGCCGATGGTGGTGCACGTGATTTGCGTGATGTTGAAAATCGTTTGATTTTAGCCGACAATTTGGATAAGGTATCTGAGCAAACCGCGTTAGATTTTGATAAATTATTGGATTTGAAATATGAGTAGTTGCATTCAGTCAGTAAACCATAGCCAAATTAAGTGCGAAGAAAAGCAAAGTAAGTTTATTTTGTTAAATCCAGAGCGTAAACCAGTTGATTATATTACGGTTGATGGCTGTATTTATCCGCGCGGACATCATGACCTATGCTGTGATTTTGCCTTAAATTTTGAGGATAAAACAGTTTTTGTTGAGTTAAAAGGTAGTGATATTACCCATGCGATTAAACAAGTATTAGCAACTAAGCAAGCTGCAAAATTTACAATAAACCCAAATAAAACTGCGGTTATTGTGACCAGCAAAATGCCCAAAGATGATCAATCATTACGGGTGCAGAAAATAGCTTTGAAAAAGCAAAAAATTACTTTGTTCTGTGATAATAGTCCATTACGTAAGAACCTAAGCGATTTATAGCGGATAGAGTTTGAGAAAGAAATCCTATGAACCACATTATTAACCAACAGATAGTAAACCAAATTCAGCTGCATTATGACAATATCCCGCTAGCTGTGTTTTTGGTTGGGACAAATGGCAGTGGTAAAAGTTCGTTGCGCAACTATCTAAATTTGAGCGATATTCAAAGCAACATTGATCCCGATGTTTTAAATCGGGTTTATCGGGCAAAATATCCTGATAATTATCAAATTGAAGCTGGCAAGCAAGCGCTTAAAATGTATGATGATGCGCTTAGCAATGGCTTAAATATTTGTTTAGAAAGTACTTTAGCTGGGCGTGGGACTATGCAAAGAATCATTGCCGCAAAAGATGCAGGATATTTTACCTTGGCTTATTATATTGGTTTAAATAGTGTTGAGTTAAATTTGGAACGGATTGCACAGCGTGTTGCCCGTGGTGGACATGATATTCCCGAAAATATCGTGCGGCGGCGGTTTCATGAGTCGGCGGATAACTTGGTCTTAATTAAAAATTATTTAGACGAGATTTATCTGTTAGATAATAGTGAGGCTAATTTTTCATTACAATCATCGCTAATTGCGGGCAATAAAACCAATTATTTAAAATCAAGTCAAGAATGGGCGCAGCAATTAATTCAACGCTTAGTGATTTAAATTAGGTTCCAACGGCTGGTTGGAGAAATTCCTTGGAGACAAAAGTTGGAGTTAGATAATTTACCAAAAGAGATATTACAATGAATGAAGAACAATTAGAGCTGTTATGTCTGGATTGGTTTCATGATCTGGGCTGGGATGTTTTATATGGGCCAGATATTGCCCATGATTCCAGCAATCCATTGCGGCGTGATTATAATCAGGTCTTTTTAGATGCAATCTTTGCGGAACGTTTTGCACAGATAAACTCACATTTACCAAGTAGCTGTTTGGAACAGGTTTTAGCTAAAATTGCCAAGCCAGATAGTTTAGACATGTTGATAAATAATCATGCCTTTCATCGCTTTTTATTGGATGGCGTAGCGGTTGAGTATAAAGATGGTGAGCGGGTAATTCATGATCACGCTTTCTTGATTGATTTTGATTGTGTGGCGAATAACACCTTTAGCGTGATTAATCAGTTTACGATTCGTGGTACTCGACAAACACGCCGACCTGATATAGTGTGTTTTATCAATGGGATACCAATTGCAGTAATTGAGCTCAAAAATCCAAGTGATGAAAAAACCAATATTGAGGATGCGTTTAATCAGCTTCAAACCTATAAAGATGATATTGTAGATTTATTTGCTTATAACGCAGCCTTGATAATTAGTGATGGATATTTTGCTCGGGTTGGTTCACTAACAGCGGATAAAGAACGATTTTTACCGTGGTGTGCGATTAAAAATGAAAATGACAAACCTGTTGTGGAGTGGCAGTTAGAAACCTTAGTTCGTGGTTTTTTTGAACGTGAATTACTCTTAGACTATCTGCGCTTTTTTGTTTTATTTGAAACTGATGGCGAAAAGACGGTTAAAAAAATTGCTGGTTATCATCAATTTCATGCCGTGCGTGAGGCGGTAAAGGCGACCATTATTGCGGCTACCGAGTTTGGTAATAAAAAAGCTGGTGTGGTCTGGCATACGCAAGGCAGTGGTAAAAGTATTTCAATGTGTTGCTATGCGAGTAAATTACTGCAGCAGCCTGCCATGAATAATCCGACCTTATTGATTGTTACTGATCGTAATGATTTGGATGGGCAATTGTATGCCACATTTTGCCAAGCGCAAGAATTATTGAAACAAACGCCTATTCAAGCTGGTGATCGTGAGGATTTGCGTCGTTTACTCTCAGAGCGTGAGTCAGGCGGGATTATTTTTACCACTGTCCAGAAGTTTGCCTTGTTTGATAATGAGAGCGAACATCCATTACTCAATGGACGGCATAATATTGTGGTAATTTCCGATGAAGCGCATCGTAGCCAATATGGCTTAAAAGCTGCATTAACAAAAAGTGGTGAATACAAATATGGCTATGCCAAACACCTCCGCGATGCTCTAAAAAATGCCTCGTTTATTGGTTTTACTGGTACGCCAATTTCACAAGAAGATAAAGATACACGCGCGGTATTTGGTGACTATGTTTCGATTTATGATATTCAGGATGCGGTTAAGGATGGCGCAACCGTACCAATTTATTATGAATCAAGATTGGCTAAGTTAGATTTAAATTATGCAGAAATTAATGCGTTGTCCGAACAGGTTGACGAGGTAATTGAGGATGAAGAAGATCTTGGCAGTCGCGAAAAAACTAAGGGTGAATGGAGTCGTCTTGAGAAACTAGTTGGTAGTTTGCCACGCTTGCAACAAGTGGCGGCTGATTTGGTAAGTCATTTTGAAACCAGAACTCAAGCCGCTGAAGGTAAGGCGATTATTGTTGCGATGAGTCGAGATATTTGTGTGCAGTTGTATAATGAAATTGTCAGGTTACGTCCAGAGTGGCATGATGTTGACCCAGAAAAAGGCGTAATTAAGGTGATAATGACTGGCTCTGCATCAGATAAGCCAATCTTGCAACCACATATTTATAATAACCAAACCAAAAAGCGTTTGGAAAAACGTTTTAAAAATGCCAATGATTCATTTAAATTGGTGATAGTTCGTGATATGTGGTTAACTGGTTTTGATGCGCCGTGTTGTCATACCATGTATGTTGATAAGCCGATGAAAGGGCATAATCTAATGCAGGCAATTGCGCGGGTTAATCGGGTATTTAAAAATAAACCTGGTGGCCTGGTGGTTGATTATATTGGTATTGCCAATGAGCTTAAACGAGCTCTAAAAGATTATACCGATGCAAATGGTAAAGGTGAGCCAACCTTGCGGGCTGAAGAAGCTTTTGCGATCTTAATGGAAAAAATTGATGGTGTGCGTGGTATGTTTGCTAAAACCCCACATAATAGTGGTATAGATATTAGTGCCTTAGAAACTAACGCCATTCAATTATTAGTTCCAACGGCGAATCATATTCTCGGCATTAAAGATGGTAAAAAACGTTTTCTGGATTTGATATTGGCGATTAGTAAGGCTTACTCTTTATGCAGTACATTGGATGAGGCGAAGTTCTTACGTAAAGAAATTGCATTTTATAGTGCAATTAAAGCTGCAGTTAATAAATTTGTCGTTGTGGATCACAAGAACACAGTAGAGGAACAAAATTCGACACTGAAACAGATTTTAGATAATGCTGTGATTGCCGAAGGTGTAGCGGATGTTTTTGCATTATGTGGTTTAGATAAACCTAATATTGGTTTATTATCGGATGAGTTTTTAGATGATGTGCGACGCATGCCATATAAGAATCTGGCGATTGAGTTACTAGAGAAGCTATTAAAAGATGCCATCAAAGCTAAGTTACGTAATAATGCGGTGCAAGAGAAAAAATTTGCTGACCGCTTGATTGAAACGTTACGTAAATATAATAATCGTGCCATTGAAACCGCCAAAGTAATCGAAGAACTTATTCAAATGGCTAAGGATTTTCAACAAGAAATGGTGCGTGAAGCTGAGCTTGGCTTGAATCCTGATGAAGTGGCTTTTTACGATGCGTTAGCTAATAACGAAAGTGCGGTTCGTGAGTTAGGTGATGATATTTTAAAAACTATCGCAATTGAGCTGACACAAAAGCTGCGTACCTCAACTACCGTGGATTGGCAAGTCCGCGAAAGTGTAAGAGCAAGGCTAAGGATCTTGGTACGAAGAACGTTGCAGCGCTATAAATATCCACCAGATAAAACGTTTGAAGCTGTTGAGTTAGTGTTAAAGCAAGCTGAATTACTCTCAAGTAACTGGGAGTGAAATTAGTGCATGGGTATGTTTAATTAATAAATACACCATGATTTTTTAGTATTGCATAAAAACGTTCAGCCATTATACGATAGCCTTGTTGATTAAAATGCACAGAATCAGATTTTAGCTCTGGACTATTAAGTAATTTGATAATGGTTGTATTATCTAAAATTAAGTTATTTTCTTCTGCCAGCTCTGAATATAGACCTGCGCTAGATAGAAAAAGACTTTTAGTTGGTATCGCAACTAATAAGATCTGAATATTGCGTGATTTGGCTTCATGAATCATGAGGTTTAGATTTTGTTTGGTTTGGCGTAAGTTCTTGTTTTGTAGAATGTCATTGGCACCTTCCATTAAAATTACCAATTTAGGTTTAAATTCGTCTAAGGTGTAGCTAAAACGAACTAATCCCTGTTCAGTAGTTTCACCAGAAATACCTGCGTTAATTACTTTGTAGCCACTTAGTTGAGCAAGAATACTTGGATAACTATTTTCTGCCGTAGTGCCATAACCAGTCGTTAAGCTATCACCAAAAGCTAAAACTACACTGTCTTTAGGTAGTGGAGAAAGTTGAATTGAGTTATAGCATGCGGAGATAAAGGCACACACCAAAATACTAATTATTAATCTACTGACAGAAGTAATGAAGGGTGTTGTAATTTTCATGGTATTCTTTTTAAAATATAACCACCGCAATGCGATGGTTATTTATAGTATCAATGAATAATTAGGCTGATGTTATTCGTCAGTTACGCAACCAAGGCTCGCTGATTTTACATTTTTGATAAATTTGTATAAAGTACCACGAGTTGAGCGATATGCTGGCGCGGTCCATTTAGCACGACGTTCCGCTAGTTCTGCCTCGCTGACATCTACATCGATCGTATTTTTTACCGCATCAAGAGTAATGATATCACCATCGTTTACTAGTGCGATATTACCACCAACTTGAGCTTCTGGAGTAATATGCCCAATGATAAAGCCATGTGAGCCACCAGAGAAGCGACCATCAGTAATTAGAGCAACATCTTTTCCAAGTCCAGCACCAACGATTGCTGAAGTTGGTTTTAACATTTCAGGCATACCAGGACCACCTTTAGGACCTTGGTAGCGAATTACAATTACGTCACCTTTTTGAATTTTCTTCTGCTCTAAAGCTTCAATCATAGATTCTTCAGTATCAAAACAACGTGCAATACCTTTAAAGTGTAACCCTTCTTTACCAGTAATTTTGGCAACCGAACCTTCAGTAGCTAAATTACCATATAATATTTGGATATGACCATCAGCTTTAATTGGATTTTCAAGCGGGTGTAATAATTCTTGATCTGCTGGTAATGCAGGTAAAGATGCTAAATTTTCGGCAAGAGTTTTACCAGTTACAGTCATGCAATCACCGTGTAGCATATTTTTTTCTAACAAGTATTTCATTACCGCAGGTGTGCCACCTAAAGCATGTAAATCATCCATAACGTATTTACCGCTTGGTTTGAAATCAGCTAACATTGGCGTATTATCGCTAATTTTTTGAATATCAAGTAAAGTGAAATCAATATTTGCTGTACGTGCCATAGCAACCAAATGTAATACCGCATTAGTTGAGCCACCAAGAGCAGTTACTAATGTAAATGCATTTTCAAAAGATTTTTTGGTCATAATGTCACTTGGCTTGATATCTTTTGCTAATAAATTTTTTAGGGCTTCACCAGCATGGAAACATTCAGCCAATTTAGCTGGGTGAGTTGCAGAAATTGATGAGCTATACGGTAAAGACATACCAAGAGCTTCAATTGCACACGCCATAGTATTAGCTGTGTACATACCACCACAGGCACCAGCGCCTGGACATGCATTACGTACAATTCCTTGACGTTCTTCTTCAGTAATATTACCAGATAAATATTCGCCATAGGCTTGGAATGCTGAAACGATATCTAAAATTTTGCCGTGATATTCACCAGCTTTAATTGTTCCACCATAAACCATGATGCTTGGACGGTTTAAACGTGACATTGCCATTACGCAACCTGGCATATTTTTATCACAACCAGGTAGAGCAATTAAACCATCGTACCACTGTGCACCCATAATTGTTTCAATAGAATCAGCGATAACTTCACGTGATTGCAATGAGTAACGCATTCCGTTTGTACCCATAGAAATACCATCACTCACCCCAACTGTATTAAAGCGCATGCCGATTAATCCTGCAGCAACGACACCTTTTTTTACTTCTTCAGCTAAAGTTAATAAGTGCATATTACATGGATTACCTTCATACCATACACTTCCAATTCCAACTTGGGCTTTTGGCATATCGCTTTCTACTAAACCAGTTGCATAAAGCATAGCTTGTGATGCGCCTTGAGAAATATCTTGAGTAATTTTACCGCTGTATTTATTTAATTTAGTCATTTATGTTTCCTATTTAAGTGATTATTTTAATTAGTTATCAAAACCGTTATAGGCTTCGGCGAAGGCTTCAATTGAAGCTTGAATAATATCAGGTGAAGTACCGCTACCAATTGAATTGCTGCTATCTTTTTGGAGCTTCATTTCAACATAAACGTTGGCATCAGTTCCTTGTCCACGAATTTCAACTTTATACTCAGTTAATTTAAAGCGTAGTGTGTCTCGGCAAGCGTGAGTTAGAGATTGAATTACCGCGTCAACTGGACCAGTTCCTTGGGCTTCTCCGGTATATTCTTGTCCAGAGATATTAACCGTAACTCGTGCATTAGCTTTTTGATCTTTGGCTGTGTCGACAAAGAAATCTATAACCGTGAAAACTTCTTCACGGCGATGTTTTGGTGATTCTAATACGCTTTGGATACTATCTTGGAAATCGGATACTGTAATTACTTTACCTTTTTGGATCATTTTTTTCAATGATACTTGGATTTTATCTAGGTAATCATCGGCATAATTTGCTGCCAATAAGTTTTGTAGTTCACGCGCAATATCTGCTTTAGTTGGTTCAGTAGCAAATAGTGTATCGCTTTTTTCAACGAAAACCATGCTTTTACCATCAAAAAAGCCGTTTTGATAAAGGTTGTTAAATTCGGCAATTTGTGGATAAATGGTTGGCGGTTTGATCGCAGCTTTGAGCACTACTTGTGGATCTTTAAGCCCGTCACCAGTTAAAATGCAAAGCACCTTTTTATGTGCATCAATTTTACCTTGATCAATTAATTTTTGTAAACCAGCAACTGTTGCCGCTGCTGAGCTTTCAGCAAAAATACCTTCTTCTTTCGCCATACGATGTTGTGCAGCCAAAATTTCATTATCGGTAACTGCAACTGCATAGCCATTGGTGCTATTAATTGCTTCAAGTGCTTTTAGGCCATCAATTGGATTAGCTACTGCAATTGCTGAAGCTAGGGTGCTGATACTTGGTAGAATTTGGATATCATTACGTTTTTCATTAAAGCTGTTGACAACAGCCTGTGCACCAGTTGCCTGAACGCCAATAATTCGAGGTAAGCGATCAATTAAACCTAAACGATAATAATCCATGAAGCCTTTATAGTAACCACCAATATTGGTTCCACAACCAATTGGCACAACTAAATAATCAGGCACTTGGAACAGCATTTGATCAATTACTTCAAATGCTGCCGTTTTGGCACCTTCTAATCGGAAAGCATAATCACCAGCTAAATAAAAGCCCATTTCGACAGCTATTTTATAAGCTAGGTCTGCTGCATCATTATAAGTTCCTTTAACTTGGACAATATGTCCGCCAAAAGCTAAAACTTGAGATAGTTTTCCAGGTGGCACACCTTCAGGAACTAAGATAAAGCATGGAATTCCAGCTGCTGCCGCATAACATGCGCAAGATGCTGCCATATTTCCAGTCGAGGCAAGAATAATTGCTTTAGCACCTTTTTCACGTGCTACAGAAATTTCTACTGCCGTACCACGATCTTTAAATGATCCTGTTGGGTTTTTGCCTTCAACTTTCAGAAATAGCTCAACTCCCATATTACGGCCAAGCTTACGACTTTTAATCAGTGGTGTTGCACTTTCACGTAGAGTGATGAACTGGGCTTGTTGCGTAATCGGTAATAGCGGTAAATACTTAAGTAGATTAGGCGGTGACTGGCGGAAATAATCCAGATTCATTTTGCTTTTGATGCCGTCCAAATCCATCACTACTTCCCATGGTGTAGTTTCACCAGTGAAAACTAGATTACTTGGATTGACAGTTTCTTTGGTTACAAAGTCACGAAGATAATACATATTTGGTCTCGATATTTAGTAAATGAAATTAATTTAACCAAATATTATAGCATAGGGTGGAGTAATATGGCTTTGTGAAACGATCGTAATTTATAGACATGTTGTTTAAAGAATATTGTTGTAAACTAATTGATATATATTCTTCTTAAGAACGATATGCAGCATGATATAGATCATCGTTTATAGCGTAATTAATAGATTGAGAATTATTTAAGAGTGCCAAGATAAAATAAAATATTCTATATTTTGAAATATTAATTACAGCACAAAATGATAACTAAAAAATTTAACATCTAACACTTTAGACAGTTATTTGATTGTTTTGCTTAATTGGATTATTTATAAATAATGATCATCTTTAAATTTAAAGCAATTTTGGTTTATTATAAAGAAACACATTTACTAAATATTGAATTTAAAATTAATATAACTATATTTATAGTTTTGCTAATGTTTCAATTATATGATCATAAGCATTATTTAGCAACGGTTGGCCATGTGCGCTTAATAAATGACAGAAATTAAGATTTTTTAAAGTTAATAATTCAGATTTATCAACTCGAGTTGCTTGCAACCATATTTCATTGATATTGGCATACCCAAAAAAATCATGTTTTTCATAAATTTTTGCAGTGGAGTCGCTAAAAAACTCGTCAGGTACAAGCCAGTTTTTTATGCTATCACAAGTTACTAATATTCCATTATTTTGTTTGACATGTAAAATTGCTTCTGGGAATTTAGATGAGTTAAATGTAATTATTTCACAGTTAGGAAATGGCATTAAGCTATTTGGAGTTAAAATATAATCAGCTTTTCTATTGTTGGCATGCTCCATATTTGGTAAAGCCCATAGTTTGGCATGGTAATTCTCAAGGTAAAATGCATCATCACGTCCGTGAAAACTGCCTATTTTAATAACATTTTCAATTTTACCCAGAGAGGTTAATTCCATTAAACCACTTTCTGTTAATCTAACTGTGTTAATTAGAGAAAGTTTATCTTTGTTTCTGATAATTATCATATTGCGACTATGTTGTAAAGCTATACCTTCATGCTCGGTAATATTGGCACCTGTAACCAAGAATATATCTGGAAAAATTTCTTCTATTTTTGAATGTGGATATGCAGGAGAGTGTTGTGACATGCTAATGTTCCTTATTTGAAAATATGATTTAGCATTTTCACTAGTTTAGCACAGCCTAAATTTATCAGCAATAATTTATGAGTTAAATGTGTAAAATTTGATTTATTTGTGAATTAGATTAGTTTTGCTTGGTTGTAAATTATTTAAGCACTTTAATGGATTAAGATAAAAAAGACCCGGCTAAAAAGCCGGGACAATATCAAATCATGTAATTTTTTAAAGCTGGATTACTCAGCTGCTACGATACTCACTGAGCGACGGTTTAATCTTCCACCAACGGAAAATTTAACTACGCCATCTTCTTTAGCGAATAAAGTATGATCTTTACCCATTCCAACGTTAACACCAGCGTGGAATTGTGTACCACGTTGACGAACGATGATGCTACCAGCAGAAATTAACTCTCCGCCGTAAGCTTTAACACCTAGCATTTTAGGATTTGAATCGCGTCCATTTCTTGAACTACCACCAGCTTTTTTCGTTGCCATATTCGTTAACTCCTTTTAGTTATTGATCGCTTCGATCTTCAATTCAGTATAATACTGACGATGACCCATCCGACGTTGATAATGTTTACGACGTTGCATTTTGAAGATACGTACTTTTTTATGACGACCTTGAGATACTACAGTTGCTTCAACTGTTGCGCCTGCAACGACAGGTGCTCCAATAACTACATCTTCACCGTTAGCAACCATTAATACTTCTGACAAAGTAACTTTGCTTCCGATTTCTGCAGCGATCAGTTCTACTTTTAATTTCTCGCCAACGACAACTTTATGTTGTTTGCCGCCAGTTTTTATTACCGCATACATCAATATAAACTCCTAAAGTTTAATAAAAATTATAAATGAGGGCAGATTATATCATGAATAGAGTTCAATTTACAAGGGATAAATCGCTGATTTGTTGGTTTATTGCGTTCCAGCGCTAAAGCTATTTGGCCGACCTGTGAAATTGAGTTTTATTTCAAAGACACTTGATTCCATTGGTTTATTAATGGTATTTAACCATAGTGGAGTACCGTTGTCTGCCAATACTTCTCGTCCACCAGCGTTACCATTAAATTTACCCATTACATTGATACGATCATCTTCAGGTGAATAATTTGCACCACCATAGTTTGGGTCTTTAGGGAATTGCACAAATGCTTTGCCAAGCCCGCCATTGCCTACAGAATTGCATTCATACTCACTTTTAAAGTGTTCAATTGCGGTATCTGCAGGGGAAACTACGAAGGTTTTACTCTCCTTGGTGCCATAAAAGCCTATTGTTGTAGTAACTGCTGAATCACTATAGTTCAAAATTTTGAACATACAGTCTGCATATATAAATGAGCCATAACTACTGAAAATTAGCGCTGCGAGTATCTTGTTCATACTTGTGTTCCGAAATATAGATTAAATGGTCCAGTTCAATATCACTAAATCCTGCTTTTTTGCGATCTTGGCGATTGAAAGGCCCGCGAATTTTGGGTGCATCATATTGTTCAAATAAATTAAAGAACGTTTGTAGTGGGTCGAGATTTTCTAATGTACAGCAATATTTAAACCATTTGTCACCATAATTAACATGTTTGATTTCATCTTGGTGAATAGTGTCGAGAATTTGAATTGCTCGTGAGTCGTTACATGTTCGTAATTTTCTTTGCATTTCTGGTACTGCATCAATACCACGAGCTTCTAATACCCGTGGTACTAAAGCCATTCTAGCAATTAGATCGTGTTCTGTTTTTAGTGACATTTCCCATAATCCATTATGTGCAGCAAAGTCTCCGTATTCGTAGCCTAGTGTGGCTAAATGCTCATTTAATAATTCAAAATGATATATTTCATCGAGAGTAACTTCCAGCCAGTTAGCATAAAATTGGCGTGGCATGTTCTGGAAGCGATAACAAGCATCTAGTGCCAGGTTAATAGCGTTAAATTCAATGTGAGCTAGTGCATGAATTAAACTTGCAATGCCTTCTTTATTGTTTAATTTACGTTTTGGTACATTAAATGGTGCCACCAGCAACGGTTTATCTGGTTTACCAGGTTCTTGGATGCTGGTAATCTGGGCTGTTGGTACAAAGTTTAATTGATTAAAGTTGTGTTGTAAGTTACGTACCAATTGGCATTTTTCTTCAGTATTTCTTTCTAGAATTGCGCTGAGGCAAAGTTCAAAAAAATTATTCATTCTAATTGTCTTTTTAGCAGTTTGTCGATATAAAATGTAAATATATTGGCTAATTTATTTTTATGATTTGTGGCACGAGTTTTTGCATCAGTTGATTATTCGGCATAAAATAGTTGATGTTATTGCTGTTGCGCTTATCGGTGAGAATAGCAAAACTAATTTCTTGATTTGGTAGATATCCAGCAAAACTAATGTAGCCTTCAGTAACGCCTTGATACCACCAAATTTTACCGTAAATCGGTGAGTTGTATTCATATATTCCGAGACCAAATTTTGCCGTATTTGGTTTTGGCGGGTGATTACCAATTGCTATGGTTGTCATTAACTCTTGTTGCTGTTGTTTTGCTAATACTTGTCCGCTCATGAGTAACTTGAACCATTTGCTCATGTCGTCACTTGTCGATACAATTGCACCAGCTGCAGCATAACTGGATAGATTTAAATTAGTTACATCTTTATTATCGTGATAACCATGAACGAGGTTTTTTAATGTATTACTTGGGAAGCCTGTCCCAACATATTCCGTATGCTTTAAATCTAATGGTTCAAAAAATTGTTCTGCTAAGGTAATACTTAAGTCTTGTTTGGTAATTTCTTCAATAATTATACCAAGTAGGACATAGTTGGTATTTGAGTAATTCCATGAACTACCTGCTTTAAAATTTTCAGGATGTTTATAGGCAATTGCCAGTAATTCATCTGGATTATAAATTTTTTGTTGCTGGGCTTGAGTTAGTCCTAAAATTGGGAAAGCATCAGTGTAATTGTAAATCCCACTACTCATATTCATCAGCTGACGGAGTGTGATCTTACTCCAGCGTGGATAATTTTTTAAATATTTACCGACAGGGTCATTAATGTTCAGCTTACCATTTTGTTCCAAAGTCAGAATCGATGCCGCGATGAAAGTTTTGGTGATTGAACCAACTTGAAAATAATTGTTGGCAGTGATTTTCTTGCCACCTTGTACGACATTGCCACTATATGCGCTGTAGGTGTTATTTCCATTATAAATACTAATTGACGTAGCCGGAATCTTGTTGAGAGTTTGCCATTTTAGTAATTCACTAGGCAGTTCATTGGCATAACAGTTGGTAATTCCAAATGCAGCCACCAATGAAACTAGAGTTAATTTGAGCATAATATTTTTATCCTATAATCAGTTTGTATCCAGTAGTGTAATTATTTTTCTATACTATTGCAAATAATGTTTGGATGAGTTGTTACGAATATTTTTGTTTTAAAGATATAATTAGTGTGAGTTTTTATATGATATTAAAGCTATTCGGCAATTTTATATATTATAAAAATCTAAACTTCAAGTGGATCAACATCAATTGCAATAGCTGTATTTTTTAACTCAGTTAGCTTGTTTTCTAATTCGTTCAGATAATTATGTAGTGCCGCTCTTTGATGACTACTAATTAACATTTGCCCGCGAAAACGATTATGAATTTTATACATAACGGCTGGAACAGGTGCAAAGAGTGTTACTTCATGATGGGGAATTATTTTGGCTTCTGCGAATAAATCATGCATTGCTTGTTTTAGATGGATTTCATTTAGACTACTCAACTTGATTAAAGCATAGAAGCAAAATGGCGGTAATTTATTTAATTGTCTTTCCCGTAGAGTATGATTGATGAATCCATTGAAATCATGTTGTTGCAAAAATTGATAAACAGGATGCGCTAAATAATTAGTTTGGAGTAATACTAATCCAGCTTTTTCAGCTCGTCCAGCTCGTCCAGCAACTTGGGTCAGAATATTAAACATGTCTTCGCTAGCGCGAAAGTCATAGCTAAAGAGTGCATTATCTAAATTTAACCCAATTACAAGAGTTAGGCGTGGAAAATCATGGCCTTTAGCCAGCATTTGCGTGCCAATTAGTATGTCAATTTCTTGTGCCGAAATTTGTTGATAAATATCCTGCCATGCGCTTTTACTATTGGTGCTATCACGGTCAACTCGTTTGAGTTTAGCATTAGGGAATTGTTGTTGTAGAAATTCTTCGAGTTTTTGTGTACCATGACCAATTGTGTGTAAATATTGATTACGGCAAGTTGGGCAAATCGGTGGTGCCGAAATTTGATAAGCGCAATGATGGCATTTTAATTGATGTTTTTCATGATGATAAACTAAATTACTTGAGCAATTGCGACATTGACTAACCCAACCACATTCATAACAAGTTATGACAGGTGCATAACCACGGCGATTAATAAATACTAACGCTAATTCTTTGCGTTCTAAGCATGCTTGTAATTTATCCAAAGCTGGTTGACTGATTCCAGCATAATTAACTGGATAGTGCTGTAAATTAATCAACTCAATCTGTGGTAAGACTGCAGTTTTAATTGCTCGCTCGCTTAGTTTATATAAATGATATTTACCTAATTTATAATTATATAGTGATTCGAGTGATGGTGTTGCAGATGCCAAAATAATTGGAATATTAAGTTGCTTAGCACGCCAGACGGCTAAATCACGAGCATGATAACGTAAACCATCATTTTGTTTGAGGGAGTCATCATGTTCTTCATCAACAATAATTAAGCCAACATTTTTTAGTGGGGTAAATACACTTAATCTGGTTCCTAGGATTATGTTACTTTGTCCAGATTTAGCGTTCATCCATGCGGTAAAACGCTGTTTATCAGCAATTTCGCTATTAATTAGGCTGATATTTGCGGCTGGAAAGCGTTTCTCAAAGCGACCCTGTAATTGTGGCGTAAGATTAATCTCGGGCACAATTACCAAAACTTGTTGTTTGATCTGGAGAGCTTTTTGAATTAAATGCAGGAATACCTCGGTTTTTCCACTTCCTGTAATTCCGTAGAGTAAGCCAACATGAAATTTGCCAAATTGGCTTGAAATGGCTTCGACAGTTTGTTGTTGTTCTGCATTAAGTTCAAGTGCTTGCACTGTTGTATCTATGGACGGTGCAGCGACTTCTTGTATCAATTGTTTGGTAATCCATTGTTCAATGATTTTGTCGGGTTTAGTTGCCAAAATAGCTTGAATTTGTTTATAGCTGAGCGATTCTTGTCGCTGAAACTCTGTTAGTAGTACTTGTTGCTTGCTACCGCGAATTTTGCTTTCAGTTGATATTAGTCGATAAAATTTATTGCTGCTAAAGTTATAACGTGGTTCTTTATCTTGGCGTAATAAAGTTGGAATTGCACAAAATAGAGTGTTGCCAAGTGGATGATGATAATAATTTGCCGTGAAATTACATAATTCCCAGACATCAGCGGGAATGCTTAGCCTTTCTTCACGTATATTTAAAATAGGCTTGAGTTTAGCCACTGGATAATCATTAAATTCGTTACTTTGTATACAACTTAGTACGAAACCAATCTGGGTACGTCCACGTAGTTCAACTTGTACGCGAGTACCACGCACTAGTTGTTGTTCGCTCAAGTAGCTATAGCCTTGGCGTAACGGAATATCTAAAACTACATTAACGACGAACATTATGTGGTGATCCCTTGATTAAAGTTCGATACAAATTGGTAAATTAGTTGCTTGATAGCGTCGTGTCATAATTGAAGCATTGACGTAAATGGTATTGTTTCGTTTTAATTCGCCATAGCCTTCATGAATATGTCCAAATACTACCAGTTGAGGATTTAATTCGCTTAATCGTTTAGCCAATATTTCGCAACCAACATGCTGTCCTTCTTCAACTTTATCCAATATTCCAAACGGCGGGCTATGGTTGATAATAATATCACAATTATCTGGAATTAGCTGATAAGTAGCATAACGTCGTTCTTCATCCCACATAAACCCAAAGCTGCGATAGGGCGGGCTAACTGGTGATCCCCAAATTCGTAGCCCTTCGATCTCGACTAATTCATTTTCTAAATAAATAAGATTTTTCGGAATTTGAATTAATTCACGGGAATGTTCTAAAGCACCGTCGTGGTTGCCACCAACAAAAATTTTATAACGATGTGGTAATTTACTATACCAATTAACAAACTGTTGAATTTCTTCAACTGTGCCATGACTGACTAAATCACCAGCGTGAATTAAAATATCACCGTCAGGAATTTTGTCATCAAGCTCTTGATAACGATTATGGGTATCTGAAATACATATTATTTTCATTTTTAGTTCTATGAGAGATAGTTAAATTGCTTTAGATTGAACGGAATAAATTATGCACAATCCTATAGTTTAAAAAGCTTAGTAATTAAACTAAGCTTTTGATTTATTGCTGTTGTAAAGTTGTTGCATGAATTTCATAAACATTAAAGTGTCCGATATTCTTCATCCAATTATTATAATTGTATTTGGCCATCCAGAGCGGGAAAAAGCTGTATTTTAATTCACCAGGCACATTAGATTCAATCTTATCTGCATCGAGTAAATATAAGCAATTAGGTGTATTTTTACAATTAATTTCGCTAGAATTATTTATTGGAATCAATTTAATATTTGGTTTAATGTAAAACAATAATTTGCGATCTTTAGATGCATTATAATAAATTGTCGTGTTTTGCTTATAATGCTCAGAAATATAGCGCCAGCCACCAATCTCCGTTGCCGCAGGAATTAGCATGGTAATAAAAGCAATGCAGTTTAACCAGATGATAACTTTGCCAGTGACGCGATAAGATTTTTTATTGTGGAATTTATCAATAAAATTAATTTTGTCTAACCATGCGGTAATTATATACGGCATGAATGCAATCATCGGTAGCATGAAGCGTACTTCTTTATGTCCAATAATGGAATGAATAACAAAGAATGGCACGATCGCAAAGGTAAAAATATGCTTAGGATGACGATAAATAAACCAAATAGTTGCTACAACATAAATTGGTCCCCATGGGAAATAACCTAAAATCATTGGTATATAGGTATAAAATGGGTCAGTACCAAAGGTGTTCATGGTGCCAGTTACAATATTTTGGTAATAATAATTATATGCAGTGAAAGTCCATGCGTTATAAAACCAATGATCAATTACTACATTGAAAACTCCAATGCTAATTAAGCTACTTAAGAGCAAAATTAGCATGTGCTTTAGACGGATGCGCTTACCAATAATTAGCCAAATAAATACACCGAGTGCGCTGAAGGTAATTTGAAAACGACTTGCAAAAGCCATCCCAAAAATCAATCCACTTAGAACAAAGTAAAACCAGTGTTTTTTGTCGAGTGCTAGTAAAATTAGCAATACTGAAATAAAATATAGTTTACCAGAAATATTTTCGCCATTAAAGTGTAGGCTAGTATAAATTCCAAGCCATGTAAACAGGCTCAAAATTACAAATAATTTAGAGTAATTATGTCTGAAATCTTTAGCTAGGACATTAAATGATAAGTAGCAAGCAAAGATACTTAATAGTGCCGATCCAGATTGGATAATGTAGTTAAGACCAAAAATATTTACATCATGGTTGAACAAATGCATGAATTGATAAAGTTCGTAAACAATCCAGACTTGGAAGCCGGGGCGCATATGATTATCATATTCCCAGAGCCGTAAATCGGCATAGTTGACATAACCAATTTTATAGGCAGCAAATTCGTAAATCTGACTGTATTCATCACCAGTGTTGTGCCCATAATTGAAATAAGCAAAAATTAAATATAAAATGGTTGCAAAGAATAAGTAGTGCTTAGCTGTGAAATTATTGAATGATTTAAACACCCTTATTCCTATTTAAAATTATTGGTTTTAGTCTTAGTGAAATGAGTTATTCTTTGAAGAGTTTTTTCATCTTCTTTTTGATGAAGTTTTGTTTTAACCCAGAAAGGTAGTCAACAAAGACTTTGCCGTCCAGATGATCGTTTTCATGTTGGATGCAAATTGCTTGGATTCCATCACAATCAAGAAGATGTTCTTTGCCATCAAGGTCTTGATAACTAACACTAATTTTCTCGGCACGAGTCACGGTTTCAAATATACCAGGTACAGATAAGCAACCTTCATCGCCACGTACTTCACCAGATTTGTTAAAAATTTTTGGATTGATGAAAGTTATTAATTTGCTTTTTTCGCCTTCTTTAGCCAAATCAATTACAAACAGACGCTTTTGTACATTAACTTGAGTTGCCGCAAGCCCGATTCCATTGCTGTCATACATAGTTTCAACCATGTCTTTGACTAGTTGTTTGAGTTCCGAATTAAATTCAGTAATCTCAGTAGCCTTCAAATGCAATCGTTCATCTGGGTAATGCAAAATTGGTAATAATGCCATTTTAATAAAAACCTTAACAATGGTTTAACAAAATTTATAGCAATAACTAAATGACTTAGTATTGCAAATATTGTATCATTGTAACATTTAACCAAAATCTATTGCAAGCTCTTACGATATCAGGTCATGTCAGAAATTTACTTAGTAATCCAAGTTAATTTCTATTTTTATTTTATGATCTTAGGGTTTTCTCTTGCCGTTAAAAATAAAAATTGTGTTTTATTCTGCAGGTTAATACTTAAGCCTTTACTTTAAAGGGATTATTTTTAATAAATTCAGACGCGCAAAAATATCTTATAATATAATAGCTAGCATATTGCTTAAAGATTATAGTAGGAAAGATTTATGGATGTCTAAGCATTTTTTATTTGCGTTGTTTTTTTTATTTTATTCAGTATCTTATGCAGATAGTATTTTAGATACAGAGCAATTTCAATCGCTTCAAAAGCCTAGTGTTGCCAGTTCTGCAACTGGTGTCCCTGCAAATTTAGTCAGAAGTGATGCGCCAATTGTCTACGTAGTTAAGAAAAATGATACAGTTATGAAATTAGCTTTAATGTATTTGAAGAAATCTGGATATTGGCCGCAATTTATGGGCGTTACTTCATTGGGTGCCACGCGATTATACCCAGGAAATACTTTACGGATTTTGAGTATTGCTGGAAACAAGGTATTGCTGGTTGACCGTAAAAGCAGTGGCGGTGGTGTTTATAAATTAGAACCGACTGTGCATTATGTTTCTCTTGAAGAGTTGCCGCCAATCTCGACCAAGGCACTTAGAAATTTATTTATTCATCCTACATTGATTCCAGAGAAAATATTTGAATCATTACCAATGATTGTTGGCGGAGCGGTATCAGGACAACTGTATTATACGTCTGGAGATCGTGTATATGTTAAAAATTATGTAGGTCAGGCAGGCGATAAGGTGGCAATATTTAGTAGAATGCGTAATATCATAGATCCTGATACACAGGAAAGTTTAGGTTATGAAGTACGTTATAATGGTGATGGAATTATTGACCAAACTGGACCTGTTACAAGCATGGATGTGAGTTATGCGAGTTATCAGATTTCTGATTTAGATCGAGTTGCAGCATTACCAGATCAAGAAATTCCAGATATTATTCCACATAAATCTGAACAAATTATAACAGGTAAGATTGTAGAGCTTTATGAAGCACTAACGGCTACGGCTGAAAATAATACAGTGGTAATTAACCGTGGTGCTCGTGATGGAGTTGATCTTGGCTTAATTTTTGAAGTTACCGATACTCACAAATTTGTTGATCCAACATCAGACCCTGATAAACCTAAATATTTATTAGCTCCTCCCGAAGCAATTGGGGAAATTTTAATTTATAAAGTTTACGACAAGCTATCTTTTGGCTTAGTTACTGATTCAAGTCGTCCGATTAAATTTAATGCTGTCGTGCAGAGTCAACAATGACGTCATTACAGCAATTATCTAATTGGTTAAAATTAAGTTTCAGTTACGGTGTAGGTTCAGCAACTTTTTTGAAACTTATTCAACATTATGGTTCAGTGGATACAATCTTACAGCAGGATTTATTTAGCTTAACCAGCGTAGTAAGTAAGGGAATTGCACAAAGTATTCTAAGTAATAATTCTGTGGCACAAGTTGAGTCAGCTTTAGAGTGGCAGGCTCAGTTACCTGAATCTAGGCAATTGTTAACTTTGGAAAATTCTGAATATCCTGCAGAATTAGCTGAAATTGCACAACCGCCATTGGTTTTGTTCTGTGAAGGTAATTTAGAGTTATTAAAGAATCCTAAAGTTGCAATTGTGGGAACTCGGCATCCAACAGCGCAGGGTATTGAGAATGCGCATAATTTTGCCAGAGAATTATCCCTGAGTGGTTTAACTGTTGTAAGCGGGTTAGCAGCTGGAATTGATCGGTGTGCGCATGAGGGTGCATTGTTAGATGGTAAGACAGGTGCTTCTACGATTGCCGTGATTGGTACAGGTATGGATTTGGTTTACCCAGCTTCAAATCGTGATTTATACCGTAAAATCCGTGAAAGCGGTTTAATTATTAGCGAATTTCCATTAGGTACACCACCAGCGAATAATAATTTTCCACGTCGCAATCGCATTGTGGTTGGTCTTAGTCGTGCATGTCTAGTCATTGAATCTGCTGTTGATGGTGGCTCAATGATTAGTGCTAATTTTGCACTGGAAATGGGGCGAGAGGTAATGGCTATTCCTGGTTCCATTCATAACCCGATGGCTCGTGGCTGTCATAAGTTGATTAAGCAAGGTGCGAAATTGTGTGAAACCACCAATGATATTTTGGATGAAATTAAATTTAGTGAAAATCGGTTGATTAATAATGTAATCAAAGAAGAGTCTAGTGATCCAATTTTACGTGCATTAGGGTATGAACCACAGGCTATAGATACTCTTTGTGCAAAATTAAATGTTGACTTTGGTGAGTTATGTGGCAAACTACTGGAGTTTGAATTGTCAGGGATGGTGGTTAATTGCGGTGGTGGGCGCTACCAACGAATTTTTAAGTAGGTATATAATGATTGAAATTTTACAATTTTTATTTGCAACAGCAAAAGATCAAAATTTGTATTTTAATCAAGAGGATTTGATTAAAGAGTTATTAAATGAGCATAAATTTACGTTAGATGAAGTTACTGATGCAATGGAGTGGTTTGGTCCAGTTGTAAACGGTGGTAAAGGTCTAGAAATTAATCCATTGGCGACTAGAAGTATTAGTAGCTGGGAAGAAAAATGTCTACCTCGGGCTATTTTAGATCAAATTTTAGAGTGGGAGCAAAGCCACTCCATTAGTTTAATTGAGCGTGAGATTTTACTGGATCGTCTGGTTGAACTGGGTCTGGATGGGCAAATTGAGCAAGATGAGATGCAGGTAATTTTGGAAGGCTTGATTTATCATTTGCAACATTACAAATATAATTTATTGGGATTAGAGAAAATTGAGGGCCCATATTATTGGGAAGCTAATTTTACGGTACACTAGGAATAAAGGTTAATCATGGCACGTAAGTTATTAATTGTTGAATCACCGGCTAAGGCTAAAACTATTGGAAAGTATTTATCAAGCGAGTTTAGAGTGCTCGCTTCATTTGGTCATGTGCGAGATTTACCAAAAAAAAATGGCTCGATTGATGTTAAGAATGATTTTAAGCCGAAATATCAATTAATTGCTAAAAATCAAAAGCATGTTGATGAAATTTTATCCGTAGCCAAAAACTGTGATGCAATTTATCTCGCAAGTGATCAAGATCGTGAGGGTGAGGCAATTGCATGGCACTTGGAAGAAATCTTACGTGATAATAATTTATTGACTGGACGTCAAGTTGAGCGGGTTACTTTTAATGAGATTACTAAGCCTGCAATCTTAGATGCAGTTATGCATCCTCGGCAAATTGATGGTAATTTAGTTGCAGCACAGCAAGCACGTCTGACATTGGATTATCTAATTGGATTTAATGTTTCACCATTATTATGGCGTAAAATTAAGCCAGGTTTATCGGCTGGAAGAGTGCAGTCCCCAGCACTTCGCCTAATTTGTGAGCGCGAAGATGAAATTCGTAAATTTGTTCCAGAAGATTATTTTGGCGTACATTTATTTAGTCATAAAGGTCGAATTAAGTTTAAAGCACGGATTGTGCAACATGCTGGTAAAAAACTTGATACTAAATCAATTAATACTGAGCAATATGCTAAGGATATTGTTGCTAGTCTTGCCACCTATCCAGAAGCTAATATAGTTAAAATTACTAAAAAGCAGAAAAAGAAAAACCCTATTGCTCCGTTTATCACTTCAAGTTTACAAATTGAAAGCTCACGTCAGTTGGGATTTGCGACTGATCGTACTATGCGAATTGCCCAAAGTCTGTACGAAGGTGTTGAGTTAAATAATGAAAGCGTCGGTTTAATTACTTATATGCGTACCGATTCGGTGCAGTTATCCAATTTGGCAATTGAAGAAATCCGTGAATATATTGGTGCTAATTTTGATGCGAAATATCTACCAGCGAAGCCAAATGTTTATACTAGTAAATCGAAAAATGCTCAAGAGGCCCATGAGGGTATTCGTCCAACCTCTATTTTACGTACACCAGAAATCGTTAAGCGTTATTTAAATGCAGATCAATTTAAATTATATGAGCTAATTTGGCGACGCACTCTTGCCTCGCAGGTTAGTGCGGCATTATTAGATACGACAGCGATCGACTTAGCACTTGGTGAAGCAATTTTTCGCGCGAATGGAGTTACGGTTAACTTTGATGGCTTTATGAAAGTGTATCAAGAAATAATTGAAGACGTTGTCAATGAAGATGAGGAGGCTAGGTTACCTGATTTAATTGAGGGTGAAAACGTCCCTGTGGATAATTTAGATATCACCGCACATCAAACTGAGCCTAAACCACGTTATACTGAGGCTTCTTTAGTTAAAGCGCTTGAAGAACTTGGAATTGGTCGCCCATCAACATATGCATCAATTATTGCGACATTAAAGAAACGTGAATATGTTGTGATGGATAAGAAACGTTTCATGCCAACTGATATTGGTGCCGTAGTTAGTCAATTCTTAACTAATCATTTAACCAAATATGTTGATTTGCAATTTACAGCTAAGCTTGAAGATACATTGGATGATATTGCGATTGGTAAACAAAGTAGATTACCAGTTTTGCAGCAGTTTTGGGATGAGTTGGATGCTTTGGTGCATGAAAAGCAAGGTGTTTCACGTGAAGAATTAACCAGTGAAAAACTGGATGAAAATTGTCCAACTTGCTCCAAGCCATTACTATCTAAGGTCGGTAAATATGGGCGCTTTATTGGTTGCTCGGGTTATCCTGAGTGTAAGTATATGCGTAAAGTTGATCGTGATGGCAAAAGTGAAGAAATTACGCCCCCTGAAGAAGTTCCAGGTCGTTTATGTCCTAAAGATGAGGGCAAGTTGCTAATACGCTCGGGTAAATTTGGTAAATTTATTTCGTGTGCCAACTATCCAAAATGTAAGCATATTGAAAATATTGATACTCCAGAGACTGAAAATGCAGTTACTTGTCCTGAATGTAACAAGGGAAAAGTAATTGCTAAAAAGGGACGCTTTGGGATTTTCTATTCATGTAATAATTATCCAGAATGTAAAACAATCTTTAAATATGAACCGATTGCGAAAAAATGTCCCGAATGTAATTATGCTTTAATGATGACACATACGACTAAAACTAAAGGTACGCAGCATATTTGTCCAAAATGTAAACATACATTAAAGTTTGAATAATTTTAAGATTTGAAACTGAGTATACTATATGCTCAGTTTTTGATTTATGGTCATAGCTATTTAGTTTATTTGTGATTTTAAATTAATCCTGTCAAATTAGATGATTGCATAATTAATCTACCTGTTATTAATCAAATTCCAATTCTGGGGAAATATCATTAATGCCTAAAAATAAATTTCTTGGTTTAATATTTTTAATTTCGCTTATAAGTGTGCTGTGGTTATTTAGTAGCTTTCTTAAAGCAGGAGTTGTGGCGTGGTTATTAGTTTTAATTACGCAGCGGTTTGCGGAGCGCCTAGACGAGTTATTTGCTAAGTCTAGATGGAAGGTTGTTGCAAAGACCAAGCTTGCTTTAAGTGCCTTTGTTTTGACGTTGATTTTTGTATTATTACTTGTTGTCCCATCAGTGTATTTGATCACTTATGCCATAAAAAGCTTTGATTATCAGGCTATTTTGTCTATTAAGCCACATATCTTTGATAGTGTTAATGGAGTTACGTGGCTAAGTAAATCAACTAAGTTAAAAATAACTAATGAATTAAATAATTATTTGGCAGACATGAGTTCAAGTGAGAGTTTGAAGCAAGTTTGGCAATTTATGAGTAGTTATCTAAAGAATATTAGTGGTGGTATACTGGATCTAAGTTTGGTGGTTACGTTTTTCTTTTTATTTACTTTATATCGTAACGATATTTCTCTCTTTTTTAGTCGATTGCTTCCGTTATCTCCGCTGCAAAGAAACACCATTGCTGATAACGTTAGTGGAACCTTGAGTATTGTTTTTATGACAGTATTTGTAGTGGCAATTAGCCAAGGAATTGCCTTTGCCGTCCTAATGCTGTTTTTTGATTATAATCCTTTATTGTTGGGTTTTTTTACTGCGATTAGTTCTGTTGTACCAATCTTTGGCACGGCACTAGTTTGGGTTCCTGTGGCACTTAGTGAGTTTGCTCACGGTAATATTATTAATGCTATTGTTATTGCTGTTTATGGATGTGTGGTTTTGGCATTTATCATTGATAATTTTTTACGAATTATGGCGTTAAATAAAATTTCACAAAAAATTCAAGTAAGCTACAAAGTAAACGAATTTTTATTATTTTTTTCAATTGCGGCAGGAATGGCCGTGCTTGGATTTTGGGGTGTTTTAATAGGTCCAGCATTAATTGCGTTATTTATTGCGTTGGCTAAAGCTTTAAGTGATGATTTAAATTAATTGTAACATTTTGTTTTATATTAATTCATAGTGTTAGTTTATAAATTATTATTAAAATCCTGAATCTATAGCTTGACATTTGGCTGTTAGATTGAATATAATAACTTCCTCATCAAAGGAGAGGTTACCCAAGCGGCCAACGGGTCCGGACTGTAAATCCGGCGGTTTTACC
>ERZ650304.121-NODE-121-length-49488-cov-22.644306_pt1 | contig 49488 bp, 49 predicted proteins | sample MGYA00376240_ERZ650304 | MGnify/ENA primary metagenome ERZ650304 (study PRJEB26733, sample SAMN07839271) | wastewater metagenome | biome: small river; feature: stream; material: water | place: USA: North Carolina | collected 2016-03-01 ...
AGAACTCGAAGGTTAGCAATCAACTGAGTGCGTGCACTCACTGGAGAACAAGATGATCAATAAATTGGGCAAAGAAATTTTATTGTTTGAAACAACTAATAAATTAAAGGGGGATGCATGGGATTAGATAATGATAGTTTAAGTGAAGACTTAAGAACGATAGATAATTGGATTGCAATTGCACGGGGTAAATTACCCCCTCATTCAAGGGTAGGTCTGATGTGCGGATTCTCTAAGAATCTAACGTTTGAAATATTGGGAGCACCCGCAGCAAAGATTTGTAGTAACGGTCTAGTATTTGTCCTTGATGATAAAGGTCGCGTAACTGACAATGATTTCGAACATAGGAAATCTAAGGAAATACACCAGTGTCTAGTCGCATCCAGTATCGCATGGCTGTCGGGTGTGCTTGTAAGAATCGATCCGCTCGTTCAGTTAGAAAGCTGGGTCATGTCTGAAACGATACGCCACAGGGGGTTGGATAAAGTATCTGCATTGACATTGTCCGCCGTTACTGGCAGGGGGTTGGACGACATATTTTACACAGATAATGAACCTCCTGCTCAACTCGACTGGATGTTACGGTGTGTTGGAGAAGCGTTCTACCACACAGAAAAAGCAGGGGGAGTAAGTCGATTAACTGCCGACAAGTTAAGGATAGTTAACGATAGGCTAGATAGTGCGATGAGGATCGTTCATGTGCAGTCTGAAAGAGCAATACCGATTCCAGTCACCACCTCTCTCGCAGATAAAATAAGAGAAGCAAACACTATGATGGAATTGTATTTAACAATGCATGCAATAAAGAACTAAACCAATTAATTCCTATTTACTTGATAACAAGGAGATTTAAATGAGCACATCACAATGGCCTGAACTCATGGGCAGAGCACCAAAAGATAACGAGGAACTTATCACATCATGGAGGAGCTTTATATTTAACGGTACTTCCTTGAAAAGTCCTAAGAGATTAAAGGTGTCATACACAAATAGAGGAGATCTTTACAGTTACGCAAGGCACATAGCTGCAGTATGGAAAGACGCTGCAGGATCCCCCAATGTGTTTGCCGTTACTGGCGGATCTTCAGTTACCACCAACAAGCACACAAGAGAAGTTGTTAGCGCATTTAAAGGATACGATAGATTCTTCGAGTTAGAAGATTCGATCGGACTGGCCACCAAGAAAGACATAGCCCAATACTTGCCTTTCATAACAGAGGGTGTTGGCGTTCCAGGTACAGGAGACGCATCTTACGAGAGTCTTATATACCAAAGATCGTACACAGATCTTCTTGGAAAAATAAATGAACCTACTACTAGAATTGCATGGATCGTAATAACAATAGCTCATGCTCTTTCTTACTTGGGCACAACTAAACGAGCTAGGAGTGAGCGAGTGATCGAGTTTAGCCTATCTAAAAGTAAGGATCTGTTGGCGAACGCTGCAAAGCTATTAGAGCTGTATGAGGTTTCTGATGAAAAGAGTAACAAACTAAACGATGTAGTTGCACGTGTAAAAGAGGCCGTAGACTTAATTACCGCCCTATCCACACTGAGAAAATAAGGAGACCTATAATGAAAACATTATGCATAGCAGCAATACTATTAGTAAGTACCGCACTAACCGCAGCGCCGTTAGATGAGATTCAGGACGCGATGGCAAACGGCATGCACAGTAAAGAGCTCATTGCCAAGTCCGAAGAAAACGGCAGGCCGTATGGAACGAACCACGTGTATGTGCAGTATTTCGTTGACGTGATGAGCCTTGAGGCCAACGTAGGATACGCACTTGCTGTGGTTGATCTTCTTGATATCATGGAAGATCTGAACATAAATAAGTTTGCTTGTATCCCTAAAGGTACCGATCCTAACATAGTGTCTCAAGCTGCGCTATCGTTACTACCTAGTGCGTATGAGACTGACCCATACGGTGACGTAGGTGTTTACATCGCGATTGGTCTTATGAACCGCTTTTCTTGCTTAGGGAGATAATCATGGATTACGAAAGCTCAAATAATCACGCCGCATCGGTTACTAGAAAGATGATTAAAGACAGCAATAACGATATCGCAGCTAGGATATGCAGGATAGAAACCATACTGCATGTGCTGTGCGAGCACTTTGACATTGACCCTAAAGCAAGGAAACGAGACGAGGTTAAGATAAAGTTATGCACTGACGCAACCTACGAGACTCATACCGTAGGTACGACGTTACCCATACAGAAGCTATTAAGTGCAGTAACTTCGTTGGAGTCAGGCACTGATATTAAGTCGACAAGACCTATAATTAAATTAGTGCATAACGGAAAGCATATAGGCCACTTAATTATAAATACTGCATTGACTGACATCGCGTAGCATTGCTATATTGTCACAATGGATTATGAAGATCTAAAACCGAAGAAGCGGTATCACTTTGAACTCATGAGCGTTAATGCGACCCGTAGCATAGATTTATCGAAAGACAAGGATGCGGGTCTCAGAGCGCTTAGGGCTGCGTATCTGTACGGTAAAAGGACTGGCAAGAAGTTCATGGGGAGAACATTGAACGGATGCATGATAATAAAAAGACTGTCATAGCGGCAGAAGATAAGTACGAGATATTAGTATTTGCATGGCTGGAGTATATGGAAGGAGTAGCCATATCAGAGAGGCGCATAGATAGAAGAATAAGCCCAATGGAGCGCAGGTTCACAGAGGCGGTCTTTTACTTTTCCGCCCATAGTAATTTTATGTCGGTGCTTAACGATCTGTATGATAGGGATATTTCATCAGATGGCAGCCTCTTATGGGAAGGGTATAAGAAGTTAACGTTATTCGGTCTTCTTACGTTTACAGAAAACATGGAGAGACCGGCAGATGATTCTGTGTGGATTAGATATAGAAACGCCTCAGGAAACCCCGCTCCACGGTTTGCAGCCTTGGAGGGCAAGGACTGGGGAAGCAAGCATAAAGAGTATTGCAGTATGGGAAGAATCGACTCAACACTCTCTGAAGATAAGGGAACCATCTAGGGCAGACCTTATCGACTTATTGCGAATATGCAATGAGAAGAAGTATGTGATGACTGGCTGGAACCTAGTATTCGATTTGGCCTGGTTGAATGCATATGATTTAACTCATTATCTCAAGCAGCTTAAGTGGCTGGATGGTATGCTGTTACTCAAGCGATACGATCCTTGGAGAGATAAGGAAGAAGGTGGTGTTGGCTTTGGTCTGAAAGAGGCTGTCAAAGAAGTATGGCCTGAAGTAGGGGAGTATGCGATTGATGCTACTACTATCCCGCAGACAGAGGAGGAGTGGCGTAGGTTCATCAAGTACAACGTAAAAGACGCAATGTACTCTACACTACTTACCAGGATGTATTGGAGTGCGTTAAGTAAGCAAGAAAGGGCAGGAGCGGCCATAGAATGCGGTAATATTGTTGACGTGGCACTATCCTACATCAACGGCGTTCACATCAATGCAGAGGCCTTACCGCCCTTTGATGGGGATATACGTGAAAGGATAAAAGAGAACGAGAAGATTCTTGGTAAGGATATCAGTATCGTCAGATCCCCTAAGAAATTAGCAGAGCTGATATACGGCGAGTGGAAGTACTCGCCACTCAAGAAGACACCTAAAGGAGCTCCTGCGACTGATAAAGAGTCGTTGCTGAAACTTGCGATCAAGCACTCTGACAATCCTAAGTTAGCAGCGCTGATGAACCTTAGAAAATGCAACACGCAAGGTACTAAGTTTGTAGAGTCCGTACGTAAGAGCATGGGATACCATGGAGAAAATGTAACAAGACCAGAACCTATTATGTCAGGGACTTATTGCGTACCAGGCGATGTAGAGGTACTTACTCGTTCAGGATGGGTGTGTCTGCAAGATTGGAACGGAGGTGAGATACTGCAGGTTAAAGAAGATCTATCTATGAGTTTCTTACCAGCAGACAGATTTGATGGAGGTATCGCTGAAAAATTAATTTGTGTGAAGCATCCTGGGATGACCTGCATGTTCTCCCTAGAACATACAATACCTCATTTAGCTCAAAAAACTGACAAATGGAGTATTGTTAAAGCAGAGGAAATGCTGAACAGAAGACTATTCGTACCTGTTAGCGGACATGTTCGTTTGAACGGAACTCTTACATCTGCTCAGATTAGATTACTAGCAGCTATACAGGCAGATGCGTGGTTCAATGTAAAAAGATTTAGAGTAATATTCACGCTTAAGAAAGGCCGTAAGATAGAGAGATTGAAAGAATTACTCGAACTTAACGGAATAGCGTACAACGAGTATCGCGGCAAAAAGTATGCGGACAGGACTACGATATCTATCTATAAAGGAAGTATACCTAGCTGGGTTACTCCTGACAGAAAGTATCTAGGGGCTTGGCTACTTGACTCTACTGAAGAAGCTCTTAAAGATTTTATAAAAGAACTAGAATACTGGGACGGCTGTGCTCACGAAGATGGAGGATGTGTATACTATTCTAGCATAGAGTCTAACGCAGACTGGGTGTGCACAATCGCAGCGCTTACTGGATTCAAAGCTAGGAAGCATGCTGTGACGAAGACAGGCGTATGGCCTGTGCATATATCAGATGAGCACGTACGCCCTATAGCCAATATAATACCCAAGACACATGTATCTGAGATAAATCGTCAGACCCATGTATATTGTACAGTAACCCAAACTGGTTTCTGGTTGGCAAGAAGTAAGGGAACTATTTTTATAACCGGCAACAGCCATAGGTTTACCTATTCGTCATTTCAAGGTAAGAATAAAGACAGGGTGCAGACAGGTATCGCACTGCATCAGTGGGAAAGAGGTAAAGCAGCTAGAGACGTACTGCAAGCTCCTGAAGGATTCTTGCTGGCAGAGTTTGACTTCTCAGGACAAGAGATGCGCTTGATGGCCATAGAATCTGAGGATGAAGTAATGCTCAATCTATTCGCTAAAAACGAGGATTTACATGCATACATGGGCGCGTATATAGAGAATATGGACTACAAACACGTCCGAGAAAATGCGAAGGACGATGCCAAGGCGTACAGTGCTCGTAACCTTGGGAAGTTTAGTAACTTAAGCTTGCAATATAGGATCGGCATAGATTCGATAATGTCACGAGCGCTTACGCAGTACGGCTTGCGGTTAACTAGAGAAAAGGCAGAGCACATAAAATATACCTATATGACTACCTACAAGGCTGTTCCAGCGTATTGGAAAGAGGCCATCCGTAGGGCTGACATGGAGAAGTATGCATTCTCTAGAGGAGGGGCTAGGGTTCCTCTTAATAATTTAAATGACTACGCACAGCAGCAGATAGCAATTAATTTTCGTATTCAATGCACAGGTGCAGAGATGAAACTGCTAGGGATATACATGTGCAGACCGTTATTTGATGCTGACCTTATGTATGCATGGGACCTGCATGACGCGCTGTTCATGTATGTAAGGGATGATGATCGAGCAGAAGCAAAGGTGAGGAAAATAAAAAACATCCTTTCCAATCTTCCGTATAAAGATGCATGGGGGTGGGACGTTCCTATACCGCTGCCGGTTGATGCAAAATTAGGAAAAACATGGGGAACACTAAAGGAGATATCATGATTAAAGATGTTATTTTTACATTATTCGTGCTTGTTATTTCAGCATTGTTATTAATGGATATAAACCACCTGCATTCAGTAGGAATTATGAACGATGGTGTAGCTGGGGCCACAACCTTAACTATATTAGCAGCTGTAATATTTGCAATATTTGGTTTACTCGCAGGGGAAGACATAGAATGAGAATATCGATGTCAATCGTAACGAATGTGCTAGTGCTACTGACACTTCATGCAGGGGCCACCGGCGCACTAGAACTGTTTGGGTTGAGCCTCATATCCTATTTCATTATCACGATAATCAGCATCGCGTCGTACATAGCACTTGATGCATCGATAAGCATAACAGAGGAGTAGTATGGACTTTACCGCAGAAGAACTGGCAGATATAAATAAATTCGAAGGGGTGAATGAAAATTCTCCTAAGCATGTTCAAATAGAATTCTTTCAAAATGTCCTTGAGCTGTCCGAGGAAGCATTAAAAGATATGGAAGAACGGTTCAAGCTAGGATTAGAAGAGCCGTCATTTATTGCCGAAATTAATCAAATGAGGAAGCAACAACACATAGTACGATCTTACCTGCACAAACTTTATAACTCTTAAGGAGGTATCATGCCAAGCAGTCCTAATTATGTAAGAGACTATAAACAAGAGCATAAAACCGCAGTGCAACGTGGTGACTATGCGAATAAATTGATCCGAGGAAAAGCAAGACGCCTTATGATCAAGAAAGGATTGGTCAAGAAAGGACAGGATGTTGATCACAAGAAGCCACTCAGCAAAGGTGGATCTGGACTTTCATTGAGCAATTTAAGAGCGACTTCTGTTAAAAGTAATAGAAGTTATCCAAGAAACAGTAAAGGTGCCATAAAGGGAGAATAAATGCTTAATGTAATGCTAGATTTAGAAACGCTTGGCAATGAGCCAGGGGCGTGCATATTGTCTATAGGGGCGTGCACATTCGATCCGATATCAGGAAAGATTGATAGTACCTTCTACACGCATATAGAACTTCAAGACTCCATAAGAAACGGGTTCTCTATCAATGCATCAACTATTAACTGGTGGATGATGCAGTCAGATGAAGCTAGATCAGCAGTATTTAACGTGCCTGCAAATGCATGTATGCGTGTAGTAGAAGCACTGGCTAATTTTGGGGATTGGGTTTACGAAAGTGCATCTGACCCTTCTGAAGTTCTTATGTGGGGCAATGGCGCGTCATTTGATAACGTACTGTTAAGCTATGCATATCGCAAATTTGCCATGCCACTACCCTGGAGCTACAAGGGGGATAGATGCTACAGAACCATTCGCAATATGTTTAAAGACGTACCGCACGACAATAACGATACTTACACCAGCCACGTTGCGATCGACGATGCAGTATCACAAGCACTTCATCTAATGAAAATAGCTTCTGTAAAGGGGATAGAACTAAAATGAGCCGACACATATTTGATACATCACACGATCGATATGAAGAATTCAAAAGCCACTGGCACGGAATTTCTCAGTGGGGAATCGACAGAAACATCGTATCTCAATCTACTTCGAAAGATCAGTTCCTAAAATTGATGACTGAGTTCAGTGAACTCATCGGAGCAGACTCAGCAGCACTAGAATTCGACGCACTATGTGATATGGTTGTTGTATGCATTATGATCGCAAACATAGAGCAGCTAAAGATCGATGCATTCTCCGCTATGCATGATGAGTTTGCTGCAAGGTCAGCGACACCTACTGAAGATACTCCAGTAGCTAGCCAGTTTCTGGGGTTCCTGTTAGGGAAGTTGGCAGATAGTATTTTAAGGAAAAACAGTTTTACACTAGCATGTAATCTTTTCGAGATAATCAACACGATAGACCGTACAGCTAGAATGAAAGGTCATGATGACTTAATCGATGGATTGCTACTTGTACTGACCGAACTTAACACTCGTCACGGCACGTTCTTCAACGGTGCATTTGTTAAGAATACCGATCCTGACTATGAAAATATTCTTGATAAGGTTAAACTCGAGTTAGCCAATAACTTCATGAGCAAATAATCATGAAGGCGCTACCTTGGAGTATTACTACGCTGGATATGTTTTTAAGTTGCCCGAGGAAGTATCAGGCACTTAAGGTAACAAAAGAGTTTAAAGAGGATTTTAGCGGTCCTGAAGCAGAGTTTGGGGATATGGTTCACAAGAAGATTGCATCGCTTGTAAACGATAATGTAGCGCTTCCTAGCACCCTTGACGACAAGCTTGTTGCCCATGTTAAGAATACGCTTTCCGAAATACCAGAAGATGGGTTTAGAATCGCCGAAATAAAAGGAGCACTTAGTGTCCATATGGATGCATGTGATTTCTTTTCTAGAGATGTTTGGATGCGGTGTATTTTGGACGTAATGCATCTGCAGATGACTGAAGCGTGGATCGTCGATTGGAAGACTGGCAAGGTTAAAGACGATAGCAGGCAGTTAAAGCTGTTTGCACTGTACATTTTCCACACCAAGACAAAGATTGAGAAGTGCCACACTTCGTTTGAATGGATCACTAAGGGTAAGTCTACAAAAGAGACTTATCATAGAAGTGATGTAGAAGACTTATGGCAGGAGTTTATTCCTGACCTTAAGCGATTTAAGATCGCCCACAACGAGGATAAGTGGGATAAGAAACCATCTGGGTTGTGCAAAGAATACTGCCCAGTGACTAATTGTGAATTTAATGGAAAATATAAGGGAGATTAATATGTCAGAAGAACTGAAACAGATGGAATTATTTACCGAAGATCTTACTGCATCTACAAAAGAGGCTGCTAAAGAGATAAATGAAGGCGTATCTAGAACCATAAGAAATACTGTAGGAGGTTCCATAATCCATGCAGCGGTTGCAAAAATGAAAGCGACCAAACAAGTAGAAGATGCGTTCACTGCAACCATGTTGAAAGGATCCGCCACAGAAGAAACAAAGAACAACCTATCTGCACACCTGACAGATGAGCAGAAGTATAAAAACATGGGCGTATATGAGCCATATAAAGTTCTTAAGAATATCCTTACTGAGGAAGAATTCAGGGGATGGATTAAAGGTGATGCGATCGTTTACCTGATGCGCGAGAAGCAGAAGGGTGGCGATAAGGACATTGTGAAAGCAATGCGTATGCTGGAGTTTTTAGGAAAATGACGCCTGAGGGTAAGGTAAAGAAGCGAGTAAAAGACCTGCTCAGTGAGTACGGCGCTGACATGTATAGCCATTGGCCGGTAATTAACGGCATGGGAGCGCCATCTCTAGACATGATCGGATGCTTCAAAGGCAGGTTCATCGCAGTAGAAACAAAGGCAGGAACTAAAACATTTACCGAGAGGCAAAAGATCACTGCAGAAAGAATTATGAGTGCAGGGGGCAAGGTGATTTTAGTTAACGATGTAAGTGGGTTTGATGATTTAAAGGAGTGGTTGGAGAGTGTTAATTCACAAGGAAACGAAAAGCATTCTCCTCCGAGTAAAGAATCTAAATAAGTTAAACGAGTTTCTTCCAGATCGCTATGAATTCGTAGATTTTAAAGGTCACAACGTAAGTATTCCGCACGGACTGGAAGAAACAAAGATACTTAATAATTTAGGCGTTCCGGTGCCAAGCCCTATATTGTACTATTACAATTGGCCAGGGCCGTTCCCTGCATGGGAGCACCAGAAGTACACAGCAGCCCAGCTTACGTTAAACCGACGCATGTACGTTCTTAACGAGGCTGGTACTGCTAAGACAGCAAGCTCGTTATGGGCAGCAGATTACCTTATGCAACAGGGCATGGTGCGTAAGTGCCTTATTGCATGCATGCTGTCTACAGTGGAGTCTGTTTGGATGGACGAGATATTCTCGTTCCTCATGCACAGAACATCGTCTTTACTCGTAGGAGATCGTAAAAAGCGGATTGCCAATTTAGAGAAGGATGTAGACTTTTACGTAATAAACCATGATGGTGTAGAGGTTATATCAAAGGAGCTTAAAGCGCGTAAAGACATTGATTTGCTCATACTCGACGAAGCTTCTGTCTATATAAACGCACGCACCACCATGTACAAGAAGATGTGCGAGTTGATCAGACCTGATATGACGTTCTGGCCAATGACTGCTACACCTACTCCTAATGCTCCAACAGATGCATGGGCGTTGGCGAGGATGACTACCCCGTCCAACGTTACCCCATATTTTGGATCGTTCAGAGATCTCACAATGAGACAGGTGAATCAGTTCAAATGGGTAGAGCGCGAGAATGCTCACGAGTTGGTATTTAAAGTATTGCAGCCAGCGGTTAGGTTCAAGAAATCGGACTGCATCGATTTACCTCCTGTTGTATTTAAGTCAAGAAGATGCGACCTCTCGGATGAGCAGAAAAAATTGCTCACTGATATGAGAAATAAAGATGTTTTACAGGCTAAATCTGGAGAGAAAATTTCTGCAATAAATGCGGCAGATAAGCTCAATAAGATAAGGCAGTTATTGTGCGGTGTGATTAAGCAAACAGAGACAGGTGTGTATGTCCCTCTGGACTTCAGACCTAGACTTAAGCTATTGATAGAAAGTATTGACGAAGCTCATGCTAAGGTTCTTGTTATCGTTCCTTTCAAGGGCATCATTTATGAGCTTCAGAAGCACCTGCATAAGATTTATTCTTGTGCAGTTATTAATGGGGACGTTACCCCCAGAAGACGTAGGGAGATAATAAAGGCGTTCAAGACTAGCAAGGATCCGCACGTACTGTTGTGCCACCCCAAGGTTATGGCGCACGGTCTTAATCTGACTGAGGCTGATACGCTCATATTCTACGGGCCGATCAACAGCAACGATGAAGCGATGCAAGTTGTAGAGAGGTTCAACCGGAAAGGTCAAACTAGAAAGATGACAGTAGTTAAGTTCTCGAGTCATTTCATAGAGGACAGGATTTACAAGAACATAGAGACCAAGCAGTTGGGTCAAGATAAAACACTATCTTTATACAATGATTACTTAAGAGGAGAAGATGATGGCAAAAGTTGATGTTAAGAAGTTAATTGGTGCATACATTAAATTGAGATCGATGAAAGAAGAAATATCTGATCGGTACAAGAAAGAACTGGCAGTAATTGATGAAAAGATGGACACTGTTGAAACAGCGATCAAGAAGCTAGCCGATGACAATGGCGTTGATTCATTCAAGACTGATGTTGGTACTGCGTCGATCGTGCCTAACATGAAAGTCAGTTGTAACGACTGGCCTGCGTTCATGGAGTTTTTGAAAGATAAAGATCCTCTTGTATTCTTAGGCAAGAGAGTATCTGTAACGAGCATCCGTGATTACATGGATATGCATGGAGGGTCTTTGCCTCCAGGTATTAATGTGTTCAAAGAGCTAGGACTAAGAGTAACCGCATCAAGATCATCAAAGGAGACAGCATGAGTACAGCAGTAACATTATTTAATAACGATAAGGCAATTGCAGTTCCAGACCATATTAGAAATAGAGGAAACGTAACCCCAGACGTAATTGCGACAGAATCAATCCCAGCAATTACATTCAGAGGTTCTAAGTGGAGACTACGCAAAGGCGATGAAGAAGTTCTCATAACCAAAACAGTGGATGGAGAGCAGATTCCTATCCCTTCAATATCTGTAGTCGTAGTTGGGACCAACCCAAAAAGATCAAGATATTATTTCGAAGGCGCATTCGTGGAAGGTGAAAACAAATCACCAACTTGCTGGTCAACGTTTGGTGACGAGCCGGATGCAGATGTTGTTAACAAACAAGCGGCTACGTGCGCATCGTGCAAGTGGTCAGTTAAAGGATCTAAGATTACTGAAGCAGGTAAAGAAGTTACCGCTTGCCAGGGCGCTAAGAGATTAGCCGTCGTTCCTGTTGGTCTTTTAGCATCAGCCGAGTCAGCGTTCATTCTGAAAGTGCCTCAGACATCTTTATGGGATAAAGACAATAAAGAAGCTGAAGCAGCTCAAAAATTCGCATGGGATCAGTACATGAAGTTTTTGATGAACAGAGGAGTTCAAGAGTTACGCACACTGGTTACAAAGATATCCTTCGATCCAAATACTGCATATCCTAAACTTTTATTTCAGGCAGCGCGTTGGACCACTGCTGAAGAACTGGCAAAGGCAGATGAGTTGTTTGCGTCAGACTCAGTGCAATCGATCATTGGTCTTAAACAAATGCCTAGTGTAAGAAAATCAGCTCCTCAAGAAGAACCTGCAAACGTTGAATCTACTGAGGAGGAAATTGCAGAGAGTTCTAAAAAACAACCGCCAGTTAGTAGCAAAGCAGCGCCTGCTAAATCGGTGACGGTTGCTAAACAACCTGAGCCTGAAGTAGACCCTGACGAAGATGACGATGAGGCCGACGAGGATACGTCTAACATCATGAAGGACGCTGGCAGTATTCTTGATGAACTGGAAGATGACGAGGAAGACACTCCAGTACCTGAATCTAAACCTGCTCCTAAAAGAAACGCTAAGAAACCATCTAAACCAGCTCCTAAGAAAGCGCAGGAAGATGAGCCTCAAATGGCGTTCGATCTGGACGATGATGCATCAGAAGAAAAGCCCAAGGCAGCAAGTGCTAAACAAGGTAGTGGCATAGAATCAATCGCAACTGGTTGGGGCGACTAATAGCTAAAACTCATTCAGTGTGGTAGTTTAATGGTTCGCGGTTATCCATCAAAACCGCGCAAATCTAGAGATTACATTTAAAAACAAGAGATTAACTACCTGGAGAGGATTCGTTTGCTCCGTAAATTGAGATACGTCATATGCGAGAGTTTTTTGAGAAGATATTACCAGAGGGGATTTTATGCATAGCGACGAAAGACAAAACAGACAAGGTTAAGCACCACAGCTACAAGGACTACAAGGATGTAGAAGCCAAGCTCGCAACTATAAATCTAGCTGGAGATAAGCCTGACGTCTATTTCTGTGTGGCAAGTCTGTCAGAACTAAGCATATTAGTTGATAAAGTAGACGCCGGTGTAACCGTAAAAAAGAGGACGATCAGAAGTAGAAGAAACATCAGCCAATTAAAGAGCCTGTTTGTAGATCTTGATGTAAGTACCGACCCCAACAAGAAAGGAGCTTATACTTCCCAAAGAGAAGCGATTAAGTCCTTAAGAAATTTCTGTACTGACAATGAATTCCCACTGCCAGTATTAGTATCGTCAGGAGGCGGTGTTCATGCGTATTGGCCGTTTAGAGATGCGCTTGATGTGGCAGAATGGCTGCCTGTTGCCAAAGCATTTAAGGATATCCTTGTACGCAAAGAATTTAAATTCGACCCAGCAGTAACCAGCGATTGCACTCGATTGTTGAGAGTACCAGGAACATTCAACAGCAAGAATGGCAACGAAGTCAAAATACTGGAAGATGCTATTCCAATCGACAATGATGCACTCTTAGACCACGTAGAGAGACTTTCTAAGAGCCTAGGAATTGTCACAGATATACCTAGTGTAAGTACCTTAGACATACCAGGTCAGAGGCCTGAAAGATTTTGCAAGACTCCTGATGTAGAATTAAAGTATCCTGATTCAGACTTCAAAAAAATACTAGGTCAGTGCGAGGCTATCAGACTTGCAAAAGAATCTGGATGTGAGGGCGAGCCTGTATGGAAGGATGTTCTGGGCGTGTGTGCGAGAACTACAACTCCTGAAGCATCCACGATCGAAGTATCCGAGAAGCATAGAAACTATAATAAGGATGCTGCACTAGCAAAGTTAGCACAGAGATACCAATCAACAGGAGCCACGCTATGCGGATCGCTGGCAGTGCATTTTCCAAATGCATGTAAGCGATGTGCTCATCAAGGCAGGATAACCAGTCCGATAGTACTTGGGTTCGCTAACGCAATTCAGATAGTGCCTCCTAAAGACGTAGCGCCTGAAGAAGCAAGCGTTAAACAAAAACCCGTCGATCGACACGCTCCTGAATTCGAACCATTGCCTCCATTCCATAGGAAAGAAGGTGGTGGGATCATGCATAAGGTAAAGATTGATAACACTGAAAAACTACTTACTTTGTACGAATATGATCTTTACCCTGTTAAACGAACGTATGACGAGACTTCTGAAGTAACTAGCTCTGAGTGGTACGCTGCGCTCCCTCACAAAGAGCACAAGATCATCCGATTGAAAAACAGCTTGATTCACGAGCCGAAAGAACTATTCAAGACGTTAGCTGATAAGGGCGTCATGATTAAAACTCGTAACAAGAACTCAATGATAGAGTATTTCGACATGTATATACAACAACTACAAAGCCAGAAACCACCTGAGATATCTTTAAGCAGACAGGGCTGGAGACACGGCAATAACTCATTCGTCTTGGCTGACACTATATATCATACTGACGGATACGTAGAAACGCACAGCATGGCAAGGTCTGTAGAGAATGATATTAGGGGATTAGGAGTGAAAGGATCATTAAGGAGATGGGCTGACGCTATTCAATTCTTTAACGTTGCCGATCACGAAGCGCATAGATTTTGCCTTTATGCTGCGTTCGGATCTTTATTCTTTCACACGACCGGCCATAAGGGCGCATTAATTTACTTATCAGGCAAATCAGGATGCGGTAAATCGACTGTTCAGAAAGCGATCAATTCTATTTGGGGCCACCCGAGCGAGATGCTCATTAATGGAACCAACTCAGGGATGACCATAAATGCATTCTACGGAATAATGAGCGCCTACAACAACATCCCAGTATGCCTGGATGAGGTCAGTAACCTACGACCTGACATATTTATGGACATGGCGTTGGCCATATCTCAAGGCACAGGCAAGCGCAGGAGTGGCCAGGATGGCAGACTGTCTCAGCTAATTGAGAACTGGGCAAACGTATCATTTGCATCCAGTAACTCAGATGCATATCTGACCATGGCCAGAGAGAAGGACGATTACTCTGCTGCAGCTATGAGGGTATTCCAGATATACATGAAGGTATCTAAGGTACACTCAAAACTTGAAGCGGATAAGTTTGCCAACATCGACCTTCCAGATAATTATGGCAAGGCGGGGCGTGCGTTTTTAGGAAAGGCAGTCCCCAAGTACGACGCGATTAGATCCGCCATACTTAAGGAAATAGACAGATTGGGATCTGCGTACAACGTAACCTCAGCAGAAAGATTCTGGATAGCCATAATAGCCTGTGCAAAAGTGGTCGGGTCAGTGTGTAGGGATATCGAACTGTTAAAAGATTTTCCTGTTGAAAGGGATATTGATTGGGCGATGAGTCAGATAGCAAGATTAAGGGAACAGATAAGCGATACAGCGGTTTCTCCTAAAGAAGTAGTCGTTGCATACCTCAACACCCATCTTGATCAAATGATCATCCTTAACGTTTCTAAAGGCGATACAGATTACACTCCTAGGCCATCCGTTGCACCGCGCGTATCCCTTAATATCAGATACGAGAAGGACGCTAGAGTAATTTATATTAACAAGAACCAATTCAAGATGTACTGCGAAGAGAAGGGACACAACTTTGCATCTGTGGAATATGCATTAATTCAATCACGTGTGATAGACGCTTCTTTTGGAGGGTTCAAGAACTTAGGATCTGGTACAGATTACGCGACTGGTAACACTCGTTGTTATAAGATGAGTGCCGATAAATTGGAGTACGATACCGATTAATCGAACTTGTTTGGGTAGATGATTCTCTCCCATCTATCCTTACAAGCTTTACCAGCGCATCTTTTTATAGAGGGTGGCAACCACTGCATGTTACTAACAGAATCGCACCCACCTTGAGACAAAGGTATCACATGATCAACCTGCCAGGTATGATCGCAAGGCTCTATGCATGGGTACAATTCCTTAAATCTGCGAACTGTGGACATGCTCCTAAGAATCCTACCTTCATCGTCCCTCTTCGGAGCAGAGCAGTATCTAGTTTCTTCTAAATGAACATCTGCTTTGACGCTTGTAACTATCGCAGTTAATACCAGTGCCAATAAGATTTTCATATTTTTATTCTTATAAAAAACCGCTACAACTCGGGAGAATTGTAGCGGATAGCCAAATGGCTGCGGCGGAAGTATGTTACGGTCTATAAAACAGATTTAACTATACTACAAAGCTAGTATTCTTGCTATTCTTAAGGTCCATCCTTTACCGAATATATTCCATTCTTGTAAGCTGGTATAGAAGTGAAGTCTTTCAGAGCAGAAGGCTTTAATAAACTTATCTGATCCCATGGTTGTTATCAATGCAGTGGTGTTAGGACCAAGCAACCCATCCTCTCTAGCTTTAACAACTATCTGAGCCATTAGTATAGCCCTTCTAACACCATGATTTACACATGCATCGAAGATGCAATATGCGGTCTGAAACGGCAGGAAGTCGAATTCTTTGAGCCAGTAATTACTTTTGTAAATACTCTTGGCAGTGCCTAATGGCAGTAAATTCATATCGCCTGTATAACCATGCGCTCTTGCAACTGATTCAGTAATGCCGTACATCGTCTTGCCTCCACGATCATGCTTATTGTTGGAGTATCCTCCTTCAATCTCATGCAGTATGTTAAAGGCCTTATCGAAGTTGGTATCCATTATTTCAAAGACTCTTTGGTTAAAAACCGAAGAATTATGTTGATAATATTGTTCACTGCAAAAAGGGTTAAAATCCATATCGTAGCGTCTCCTGGTAACACAGACTGCAAGAACGGTATGTAAGTTTCATAAGCAGCTAATCCTCCTGTAATAGCTAGCATTAATGAATTAATCCAGATTACTTTACTCTTAATGGCTGATTTCAATTACACCCCCTTGTCTCTAAGTGGTCTGTGTCCGCCAATCCTGCACGGCGCGTCGTCAAGTTTCTCTTCTATTCTATCTAATTTCTTAAACATCGCCTCGGTCATTTTTTCATGATCTTCTTTCCTAACATAATTACCAGCGACAAGAACTTCGATTGTATGAATCTTAGCATTTGCTTCACTTGCCATCTCCTTAGCTTCTTTAGATTCTTTACCTAGGTTCTTTACAAATACAATTGCTAAGAACCCAGCAATAGCCATAACTATATTCTCTAGTGAAAAAACTGGTTCCATATAAGCTCCTTACCAATATTCCAGTGATATTGTCTCGTTTTTAGAATCTTTATGATCTTGAGAAGTGATGGATAAAACATTCTCTGTTCTAATTACTGAGAAAACGTCTCTATCTTTTAATACTACAAACTCATGGTCAGTAGAATTTAAATTATTTTGAGATGATTTAAACAACGATGTGGATACTAGATTTATACTAAACAACGAGTACCCAATGAACCCAGAATTAAACAACCCCTCTGAAATACCTTGTGCATTGATCGCACTATTAGCCATAGAAAGACTGTTAAAGGTAGAGGTTGCTGACCCATTCATACTAATATCAGCAAACTCCTTCCAAAACCCTTCAAAACTATCATTGCTGCTCGCAGCTATTGTTGTGCTGGCAAACCTATTGCCCACTCCTTTAAAGTCCGTTCCTGACGATCCTAACGATCCAAATACTGACGCTGCTGAAGATGTTCCTTCGAATGCATTTACCGAAGATCCTAATATCGCAAAATTGCTATAAAAGTCACTCCTACCTGAGAATGCATTTATTGATGGAGCAGATAAATCAAATCTGGCAAAATGTTTGTAGTTACTTTGGAAGCTGTTAGATGAATGTCCTGATAAAGAGAAGCTCGCTATCTGACCAAGTGAAAACGTAGCGCTGGATGTAGCAGCTACACTAGCTACCGAAATTATTCTGGACTCTCCGGCAAAAGCCGCAGAACCAAATCCGCTAATCGAATACACTCCATCAGCGTCTAGGAAGAACTGTGTTGTCGACGCACCTGACGCGGATAGAACAGCCTGTTTCTGAGCACCGCCAGAAAACGATCCTACTGCTTGAGCGGTTACAGTTAAAACGCTTCTTGGTTCATATGATCCTGTGAATGCATTAGTAGACAACCCGTCAGAAGACATGGATCCAGGAACTGTTGCTATGCCAGATAATGAAACAGTTGCTGCACCTGAGGAATCAAGTACCGCGCTTGCCTCTGATAACCCTACAAAGCTATTGCTAGAAACCCCACTAGAACTTAATGCCGCTGTGGCAACAGCCTCGCCGAATAGGTTAGTGGCTGCGATACCAGCAATGACATATTCTGACGCACCTACAAAAGACGCAGCAGCAACCCCTTGGGATACCAACGCTCCCTTATCAGAAGGCTTGTTACCAAGGAATAGCTTATACTGAGCCATACTACGCGGTGGTTACAATGTTAAGAACGTAATCCGCCCATTCCTTATCAGTAGTCTGATCGATTGCAACAACCGTAACATTGTCCGCATTCATCTCTGTAGCAGACAATGTTATCTTAACCATTACAGACCCAGAAGGCTCTACCGTTGGCAGTGTTGTCAGGTTAGCCAAAGCCCCACCATCTTTAGAGACCTTAAAATCTCCTGATGCAATAGTTGGACTGGACTTAAACGACAGACTGTCTGCAGCACTTCTGAGCGATATGTAACAGACAAAATCTTCATTCTTTACAGGTGGATTATATGGTGCCGCCATTTGTATCTCCTAGAAAATTCCTACCGATGATTGAGCTTCCCCTGCTACATCTACCATATCAACCAGTAATTTGATCGCCATACGCCTATCTTTTGCAGTGCCTGAATTGTAACCGGCAAATGCGCCTGACCCATCAGTCCGGCTAACAGCATATAAATCATCCTCATGCACTCCAAAACACCTCATATATTTAGGCGTAAGCACCTGGTAATAGTACGCAGTTATGTTATTTGTAGTTGTTGGCTTTAAAGTAACTGATATCTCACCTGGACCTATAACTAGAGGAGTACTTAGCATGTATATAGCAGTACCTGCACTCGTACCCATCTGATCTGGATCGATTGACTTGGATGCGGCAAGTGACGGAGAACCTAGAGGATCTGTGTAGACGCAGATATCAAAAGTCGCCGAATTATTGCTGGCGATATTTTCAAAAACAAACCCTACTATTCGTATTTTTGTTTTTAACTTTATGTAGTTTCCGATTTCGTCTGGGGTTGACCCGCTATTGTAGGAAATATTTGATTGACTTACAGGAGGAAGCGCTTCTACCAACCATCCTACTGTACCATCATCAAACACAATAGTAACTTGTGGCGTTCCATTTGTAAGCGTACTCCATGTACCGCTCGTAACCGTACTAACACATGGTATGACTCTGGTTCCGTCTGTATAATCCCCCTGCTGAGAAGCACTGACAGGTACAGAGTCTGATCCGCCTCTAGAAACCATATTAAACGCAACCGCTATGAAATCCCCATGACTAATCGTCTTGGATCCAGTTTCCATTGCAATCTCTTTAGTACCGGAAGATCCTAAAGAATCTGTTCCTCCGATCAGTGTGGCACTAACATCCATTGTGCCATCGCCTCTAGCTGGAGTAGCTGATATGGTCATATCTAGATCTTGTATTCCTATATCTAGCTGCGTGCCTGCGTTAGAAAAAATAGGCACGGAGGGAGTTCTCCAAGCAATAATACCGCCAGACGAGGATATTGTTTTAGATCCTCCAGTTGGATTTTCTAAATACACCTGACCTATTAAATGCACCTGCCTGCCTGCTGCTCCTAGCGAACTAGACGCTGCTATTTCCTGAGTAACAGCCAAATGCCTGTAAGGAAATTGGATCACTCCACCTAACTTAGTAAGTGCCATTCTGACCTCTACCTAATAACATACACATCATTTTCCTTATCCCCGCAACAATCTAAGAATACTCTAACCCCGCCAGCACTATCAATAGCAACGCCTGAGAACGTTACTGCGGCAACAGCACTAACTGCAAATTCTGCGTTAGCTATGGACTGTGCAATAAATGCATTTACCGATTCTCCGGCAGATGCCGCGACCGACTCTGCAGAAGATAGTCCTTCGAACAGTGCGGCAGATGTTCCAGATACTGAAGCTGTGGATTCTGCTACGATCGATCCAGCGAACGAAACGCTAGAAACGCCACTGGACGACAATACTGCAGGGGATTCAGCTCTACCATCAAAATTTGCAGTAGCTGATCCGTCCGAGGATAAAGCACCTGTCGTCGATATTGATTGAAACTGAACAGTCGATGTTCCTGATGCGTTCAGAACACCTTCTACTTGAGCCTGTCCTTGGAAGCTATTTACAGACGTACCAGATGAGTCCAGAACCGACACCGCTTGCGCAACGCCTGTAAACGTAGCAGTGGCTACTCCGTCCGCTGTAAGCGCTCCAGTTGTCGATACTGTTTGAAATTGAGCAGTAGCTGTGCCTGATGTATCCAATACACCTTCTACTTGAGCCTGACCTACAAATGCATTAGTAGAGACGCCATTTGATGAAAGAACGGCCTGTGCTGTAGAGTCTCCTACAAACGCATTCGTCGATACCCCGTTAGCTGCTAAATTGGCTTCTGACGTAGCTTGACCAGCAAATGAGTTAGTGGAAACCCCGCTTGAACTTAGTACCGCAGTAGCGTCGGATTCTCCAATAAATGCATTAGTTGATACGCCGGATGAACTTAATGTACTTTGTGCGGAGGATATACCTACAAATGCATTGGTAGAAATGCCGTCTGACGACAAGACCGCTGGAACATCCGACCTACCTGTGAAGCTGGCTGTTGCGGACCCAGAAGAAGTCAGATCTCCTGTTACAGACGCCGCTTGAAAATCTGTAGTAGCTACACCAGATGAGCTTAGTACTGCTTCTTTAGATGCTACTCCTACAAAATCATTGGTGGATGCTCCACTAGACGCAAGAACCGCTTGAGCTGACGCTTGGCCTACAAATGCATTCGCCGATGCACCGGCTGCAGACATGTCCGCTTGCGTTGACGCTTGGCCTACAAATGCATTGGTAGATACTCCGTCAGATGCCAGTACGGCAGGTATGTCAGCTTTTCCGGCAAACGTTGCGGTAGCTACCCCACTAGAAGATAGAACGCCATCCGCTGCTGGAGGAGGTGATGTGAAATTAGTGGTCGCTACGCCAGAGCTAGATAGTACAGATTTCTGGTCTGTTCCGAAGACGTAATTACGTACAACCCCTACGCTTACAACCTCTCCGTCGAGAAATGATAGACCTCGTATTACAGGTACTTTAGAACCTGTATTCCACAGTTCCTTCTGAGGACTTACTAATAGCTTACCCCTACTCGTAAGGGCCATGAACTACCCCTGAGTATACGTTACAGATCCTACCAAAATAGCAGCAGTGCTCTGAGCAGCTAGAATGAAAGGAACAGATCCATCATACAAAGGAATTAATCCTGAATCTACTATGTCTGAATCGCAGTCCATATTGCTTCTTATTAAGAATGAGTTTAGAACTCTGTACGCAACCAGGTGAATAGTACCTGATGTCCATGTCGCCGATAGCGTAACTGACTGTACTGACCTTACTCCTGTATCCCCTGCTTGTAGTCCTATGGGAATAAACGAACCCGCTACTATCGATGCAATCGTGGCAGGTATGTTTGTAGCTGTCCTTCCAGCAGTACCTGCCTGGTTGGTGTAGCTTATCGTTATCGTAGGAGTACCGGCTCCGGTAGCGCCACTTACCTCAACGCCAATAAACACTCCCTCTCCATTAGTAGACCCATTCTCGTCTCTAGCAGGCCATGCGACAGAATTGACAGTCTGCGCAGAGGTAGACGTTATGGTAATCCCGCTGTTATGCCACAATCTGTCGCACAAAAAATTAACTGCGTTGGCCCCAACAGAATTTTTAAATCTTAAATTCTGCAAGTAAAGCTGATTGGAAGCCGCAGGTATTGGTATTTGCCCAGTAACCGGACTAGATAGCGCCGCCCCTGCCAATCCAGGAGCTGGAGCTGATGCCCCAGCAGGATACCCAGCCAGATACCAGCTACTCTGTAACCTTCCTGACACAGCTCCAGATGTACCAAAAGCTGCTGTCTTGACAAACGGTCCCGGTATTATAGTGCCTGAAAATATCTGATCTAACGTTGTGATCGTCATATTAGCTCTGTGTGAACCCTACAGTTCCTGTCAGCAATGTCGATGTTGTAGCTCCAGGAATAAATAGCAAGAATGGAACCGTATTATCCCAACACCTCTTCAATCCATTAGTAAGCAGATTTACGCCATCTCCCTGGCCACTAACAGGCAAATCTATCTGTTCTATGATCCTAAAAGCCACCAAATGTATCGTACCTGATGTCCATGTCGCCGACTGCTGGTATGTTTGTATTGATCTTATTCCAGTATCACCTGCAGCTAAGCCGAATGTATAAAAAGATCCGGCCAACGGTGACGCTGACGTAGTTACAATACTGTTCGAAGTCTTGCCAGCAGTACCTGCCTGGTTAGTGTACCCTAACGTAAGCGTAGGAGTGCCAACCCCACCATTTGCAGAGAATTCTACTCCTACATAAATACCTTTTCCGTTGGTAGACTCATTTTCATCCCTCGCAGGCCACGCCACTGAATTTACGTTTTGAGATGTAGTCAGTGTCAGCGATAGCCCACTGTTGTGCCACAGCCTATCGCATAGCAGTAGAGTACCTGGCTGACCAGATGCGAAAGCATGGAATTTGGCAAGATGTATGGTTTCCCCACCAACCGCTGCAGGGAAAGGTATCTGTCCTGCGTAGCTTGTTAGCGCAGCTCCAGCAACTCCAGGCGAAGGTGCGACCGCTGGACCTGGTATACCCGCACTATAAAAAGGACTGAACGCTCTGCCTGCTACCAGTGTACTTGAAGCTGCCTTTGCGAAAAACGCTAGTGGCTTAATCCCTAGAACTGCATCATCGAAGGAAGTTACAGTCATATCACCTCAACAAATCGTTTTTTATCAATACCTTCCTGCACTGATCATACATATGCACTACATAGTCAGCATCCATCGATACTAACTGAAGGCGTCGTTCATTCTCTTCTGGAAGTCGAATCGTTCCTGATTCTTCAGGTCTGGAAATTCCGACTTCGGCACTGTTATCTTTTCCTGGTTTTCCACACACTTTTGAGGAGACGCGCATCCCGCCAGGCTTGCGACTAGAAGCCATATACTTAGCTTCAAGACGTTTGAAATCGATATCTTTTTCATTTAAAAGACTGGCCGAAGCCTCCTCCTTAAATTTTATTACTCTGTTTAGCCTTTCTATCTCTTCATTCTTTTCATCGACAGCTCTACTTACTGAACCTCTCTCGCGAGCCAACCACTCGCCGTCCTTAACAGCACCACCTATATAGAATGCGGCAAAACCGTACACACCAAAGATGATGACTGTAAGAACAGCAGTGATTAGATTCGCCATTACTAATCTTCTGTAATAGTAGAAGCTGTAGTAACAACCGGAGCGATACCATTACCGCACACGATGTTAGGTGTTAAAGTGCCCTTGTACAGCAATTTACCTGCACCTGATGACAACGTTCCTACACCCACGTGCGTAGCAGTACCCGATCCGCCAGTACCTGTCGGGAATGTAATGTTCGCTACAGGACTTACTGAATTGCCAGTTACCGTCCATCCACCTGTAGTACGAGCAACTGCTACCCTTGCGTAAGATGTGTATGCAACCTCACTGGTTGTTTGATCGCCTGCCTCGCCAGGATCTGCTGTGTGTAAACTCACATACAAGTTGGTAAGAGGAGACGACGCAGCGTTATCCGCAATATTGGCAATTGCAGTTGCGTTGAACACCAACTTAAGAAAATCATTTTCAAACGTATTACCTTTAGACATAACTCAACTCCTATTAATTAAGTGATAGAAATACTACCATATGCGACTTGAACAATCCTGCCAGTCGTCAGCGTAACTTCCAGATCGTAATAACCGATATTCCAAGTCAACGCTGCCGTTTGAAGCGTAGCAGTAATTGCTTTCGTAGTATCGTCTAATAGCAAACCAGAAGAAGGGGAACTGGTCAGTGTTGCTAAAACAGTGCCAGTCTCAGGAGCATCTCGGATATATAACGACGCTACAGCTCCTGCCAAACTAACCGGATTCTGATAAACAAGAAATCCTCCCGAAGTGTATGCATCGAAGTCGGCGGAATTGACTTCATCAAACTGCACATTATTTGCATCAATTACAGATACTCTTTTCCACTCAGCCGCCCCTGGAGGATACCCTTCCGCATTGGCTTGAAGCATACCTCGCGCAGACACGACTGCAGCTCTCCAGTTATTTACCATTCCATGTCCAGTAGCAGTAACAACCATTGGAGCTGCTTGTGAAATTGCACTTATTGCTTTACTTGTAAGCGTCCCATCACTCCAGAAAAACCGTTTCTGGAACGTCTCTCCTTTCTTGACGCAGAAATCAACCGTCTCAGCGCACCCGCAACTCATCGCTCAACCTCTCTCTTAAATTAGTCGTCGTATTACCTTGAAGCATCTGGAGCAGTCTGCCCATATCCCTTGAATCCGTCATAACTCCAGTGCCAGATAAAACCGCTGTTTCTGTACGTTTGAGTCGTTGTTTTAGGATTCTATCAGGATCGAATGTACCTTTGTCGGGATTATTCAATTGAAATTCAGCCATTTCCGCACCAATCTTCTGAACAGTTTCCAAATCTCCCTTCTCAAGCGCATCGGCCATTTTTCTACTCAATTCTGATTTACGATTGTCTAGTATCTTGTCTATAGTCGTAAATGATCTGGTGTTCCGCTGCAGCTCCGTTTTGACATTCGGAGTTATGTTCAGCGCCTGTAAGAATACATCCCATCCATTCGGTTTGATCGGTAAAGAAGAACCCTTTAATGTCGTAAATCCATTAATTGCCAAATCAGGTGCCTTGACGAATCCTTGGAACGCAGAAGGCATCATCATTACCATGCCTTTAAACAGATCTCCGTCAATAACCTTCTCAGCACCTTGCACTATATTGGCAGCAGCTCCAATCGACGGCCCTAGCATAGCTAATGCTCCTGACTCTAACTTATCTGATAAATCTCTACGATCAGATAAGAACTGAGAGAACGGAACTATATCGGCCAGAGATAGCCGTGTACTGAACGTACCGCCAGTTGCTTTATCTATAGCCCCATGCGCCAGTATATTCGCGGCGTCATTGCCGATCATACCTGATAACATACTTATGAAATCAGCCCTAAAATCTTTCGGGTCATCGTCGCTACCAGCAAGACCGCCATACGCCCACCCTAACAAACTAACACCAGGCAATCCCATCGCACCTGCCATTAGTATTACAGTGGCGGTAAGACCTGCCAGAGCCTTTCTTGCCTCGGCTTTTTCTACACTAGAGTTAGAAAATGATTGAGTAACTAGACTGCTCAACAGTTGCAGCATTTGCATATTGAATTGCATGAACCCAGTAAACAACGGAGTAAGCTCTCCAAACATACCTTTCTTAGAGAATGCAATGGACCTGTTTTCTGGATCGTAATTGAACTGCGTGTTAACAATTGACTGCATCCCGTAAGTAATGGCCTTATCGATTATCTGATCCTGAGTAAGCCCACTATCCTTAAGCTTTTCTACTTCAAGGTTGAACGCGGTAAGCCCCACCGATATCCTGTTCAGCGCCTCAGAGAAGTGAGACGCAGCACCAAACGTCTTAGCTACCGTATTCCACCCTTCTGCTTCACCTCGCTCAATCCTTCCTAACCCATGAGCTTGCGTGAATTCTAAATTCCCAGAGTCGATGAATGCGTGCATTGCCTTACGCTCACCTGGACTTAAATCTGCGCGGTCGATTGCGATATGAGCATCAAGTATACCCTTCCAGCTTTTGGCATCATCCCATCCCTTATTGATTGATTCCTTCAGAATAGATGCTGCCTTCTTGCTAGACTTGAACATCTCGCTAAGCGTTTTAGTAAACCCATGTCGACCACCAATAACAGGGAGACCCACCTGCATTGGTTGCAATAAGTTAGTAAGGATGTAAGGCACGCTGCTTGCTAAGAACATTGAATACCCTAACGAAGATAGTCTGTCCAACGCTGGAGTATCCAAAGGCTGCATGGAATTGTCCAACCTACGCTTGAGATGGTTAAACACATCATTTGCAAGCGCGATCCTTCGAACATCCTGAGTAGGATCTACCTTAAGCTTATTAAGCTCAAATCTCATATCCTTTATTGCTTCCATTATTTCAGGACGCACTGTATTGTGAGCCACAAGATAAGCTGTAGCAGACGCTTTCTTTACAAAGCTCCTGCGCATATCAGCATCATACCCAGGAACTCCCTTACGTCTAGCCAACTGCTTACCACCAGATACTTCAGGCATCATTTCCACAAATATTCTACGAATCAGTTCCTTAGTATCCCTCTTCTGATCCTCTGCAATCCTGGTATCAGCATCCACCCTGGTAAGCATGCTCTGAATAAAAGATGGAGAGTCGCTATCTAACGCGTTAAGATTTTCTTCTATCTTGCCTACTTCAAGACCTTCGATAGCGCCAGAATCCTGCAATTTACGAAGCAGTGATGTCTGAGTAGTCCATTGTGACTCTTGCTCAAACCGATTCATTATTGAACTTCCTGCTTGATACTCGAATGCATTAAATTGATTAGATGCATCCATCGCTGCTTGAACAGCTAGTGGGTTATTGACCTTGTATCTTACGAAGAAATCCCCGTACCGACCCAAATGGAAATATGGGCCCCTTAATTTCGCAGCCCTAAATTCCCGCATAGATGTAAGCGCATTGGCTGCGTCAGAGCCTTCGTTCTGGCTCATCCAGTCTTCTGCTGCGGCTATATCATCATAAAAGCTCTTGCGATCCACAGCATCCTCGCTCATTGCTTTAAGTGGATCCAATCTACTCCAAATCTCCTGCGGAGCCTCAAACGTAAACGCTAGCGTACGCAACAACGACGCATACGACATATCGAAATCACGTCTGGTATGCTCTTGCAGCTTGTCGTAAACCTCGGCTACACCTTTCTTATCGTACAAAGACTTGAGATTGTTATAGGCTTGCTTGTCTTTTGCCGTCAGCCAAGGCTGCTCTTCGAAAGGTCTATTTGGATAAATTCCCAACCTAGTTGATTCACCCATCAGTTGGTAAAGCGCTTTCTGTGACTGAGGATTGTCAGACAGCGTATCTATACTCTTAACATTAAGAGACACGTCTTTATTCATCTTAGATACCATCGCACTTGTTCTGCCAAGCGCAGACTGCCAGTTAGCCATCAACCTCTGAAGGCTGCCTCCAAGTATTCTGCCATAGAATTCGGATATATGACTTCCTGTAGAGAAGTACATATTAGCCTTATGCATGAATCCGGTTACTGATGGAATACGAGATTCCACAAACTCTTTAGCGTCACTGAGCAACCCATCAACCCTGTCCATTGCCTGAGCAGGTCCGTCATTGAATCTAAGACTGGTACGAATATCCTCTACCTTTCTAGGTACTCTATCTCCAACAACTTCCACATCTGCCTCAAGACCTACAGATTGCGCTCCTGCTACCAGCTCTTCAACTTGACGATCGGTAAGGACGACCGGACGATCGAATACCTTAGCTATCCAGTTGTTTATGTAGCTAACAACCTTATCCCATAACTTGAGATTGCGGACTCTGCCTTCCCTAGCCATGTCAGCTAACACTTCTTCTGTAGCTTCAGCCTTAGACAGTCCTCCAGATTTCATACGAGCGTCCACATCCTGCTTAACCTTAGCATTCGCAGAATAGACCTGATCCATCGCATTTGATAACTTGTTACCGAATACCTTCCTCAGACCTCTATGCACAGCTTCGTGCAGTGCCACAAACGTAGCTTCTTGTATATTGGATATATTGCTCGCGATCACATAGATGGAGTCTGTCGCAGCACTCGTGCCTGGTATGTAAAGACCCCTTGCAGTACCTTCTAAACCTTTACTTTCGAGATACTTCCTAGCTCTTGGTGGCAGCGATTTAATGCTACCTACTACGTTAATCTTTATGCTTCCTTCAGGTAATTTACCTGCTAATTGCTTGCGGATACTTTCAGCAGACACAGTTTTGCCCTTTGTTCTAATATCGCTACTAGGCGATGCTTTAACGTCAGGAATGTCTGTAATCTTAGTATTTACTGCTTGTTTTGCGCTATTAGAGAAGTATGCATCAAGTACGGAATCTACCTCATCCAGGAACTCCTTATCGACCTTGTTAAACTCTCTGTCTATTTCTGACAAAAATACGTCAGCATCAACAGCGTCATTAACAACCACACCTCTACGAATAGAATCTTCTGCAGCTTCAATATTCCGTCTGCGCTGTTCTTCCTCAGATAGCTTTTTGACTGCAGCAGCTTTCTCTCTGACCGGAGCAGCATCTCTAATAGCGCTTAATGTCTTACTATTTGACCAGCCTTTAGCAGCCCCTATCCTAAGATACTTCTCTACAATCTCTGGATGACGCTCAGAAAGCTGCATGAATTCCTTGGTTTCTTCATCTGTAAGAGCATCCTCAGCGGTTTCTGTTGCAGCAACTTCTCTCACAACGTCATCAATTGATGCTGCTTCCAATATTCTTTCTTCTACTGTTTTAGGACGATCTAACTTACTAGCACGAGTAAATTCAGACTTACCTTCTTGGATTACTGGAGGCTCTGCAGTACTGACTCCTGCGACTTCAGGTCTAGACTCTGGCAGACTGGAGCTACTAATTGCCAAACCAGGTAACTTATCCTGAGCTACTTGTTCCTGAACCACAGTCTGCACTGGTATAGGAATATCCTTTGCCCTATCAAAGCCTCTAACAACGCTGTTAAACTCAGGCAGCTTAAACCCGGATGGTTGCTGAGCTACTTCACTCGCAGGCTCTTGTAACTCTGCAGGAGCTGCAACTTCCTCAACTGCTTGCGCACTCGTAACTTCTTGATCAACTGCAGGTTCCGCAGCAACTTCAGTCGTACTGGCACTGGGTGTCTCCTCATTAATTTTAGCGACTCCTGGAGTCAGGTCATCTGCTTCCAACTCGTTACGCTGAATTACTTCTGGTGCCACTTGAGCTTGTTCGGTCGCAGGTGCCTGCTGCGTTTGCAGCTCATCCAATCGACGTCTGTATTCTGTAAGCGTATCTTGTATTGCTCCTGATTTAGAACGAGCGTACTTCTCTTGAATAGCTTCTAATATCGTTATCTTATCTTGAACGCTATCCACCCCAGAGAATGCTCTGATGATGTCTTTTCTAAGATTCTTAGGTACTGTAGCCCCTATAGTAGCCCCTATAGACTCTAATTCTCTTGCTGTATTAAACCGATCTGTTTCTAGACTTTTAACCCCTGCAGCAGCATCTCTAGCAATCTGGATGTTATCCCTAAGCCTTTCTGAATTAACGCCTTTGTACTGTACGTTTAAACTCTTGGCCTCTTCTACAAGATCAACTCGACCCATCTCATTCAACGGCCTGGCTACCTGTTTGCCACTAAGAGCATCAACTGTAGCCTGGTTCTTAGCCGCCTGTATTGTATTCTCAATAGCAGCTTCTTTCTCTGCAGCTACTTCAGTCTCACTCTTTAACCTATCCTCCTGAGCACCTGCTGACACCTGCTCATCAACAGGTCTAGCAGCCTCTGTCTGCAGTTTCTTCTCGATATTCTGAACAGTATTAACAGACTCTTCAGCCTTTTGCATCTTGTCAGCAGACATCTTGTTAAGTCTACCTTGAACCGCTCCAATAGATGCACCTAATGAAGATCCTATTAACGCACCTTCAGCAGAAGATAGCGCTGCATTCTTCAATAAATTATCAAGCTTGGCCGCTGAAGGATCTGTAAATTTCGATGTAGTTACGTCTCCTGCGATAGATTCGAAGAACGATTGGGCAGCCTCTTGAACAGCTTCACGTCTTGCACCTTTTGCAGCGCCGCTAATAATACCTACAGCCTTCTCTGCTCCATCCCCAAACACCCCACCTGCCGCACCTTTTGACAGCCTTCCAGCAAGTACTGAACCAGCTATCGTAGCCATCGCAGAACTCACACCACCTGTAGGCAATGCCTGTGCCTTGGTAGCTGCTCGAGCAATTGCATCTCTAACCGCTTCCGGCTTATCGCCATGCTTTGCGTATGCTGCCTGATAAGCTTTTGACGTCTCCAATAATTTCTGACTCGATGCTGCGTCTATCTCTGACGCTTGACGACTCGCACCAGACGGAGCAGTAACTAAAGCCTCTCCAGCGCCAAACGCAACCCCTCTCGATACTGCTGGAAGCGCTGATCGTATCAGCCCACCAGCTACACCACCTGCTAATGTTCCTGGAGCAAACTGTGCTGACTTACCTAATACAAACTTGCCAACACCTACATCACCCTTAAACACATCCTCAATCCCAGAACTAAATACCTTCTTACCTTCCTTAGAGAGCGTAGGCACTATGTCTTGCTGGATAATATTTTCCTGTTTCTGACGAAATGCTTGGCCTGCCTGCATTGTCTGAGGCCTGCCAGTCGCGGCTCCTATACCCTCTGGAATGGCTCCTAAACTGCCAACAAACTGACGAGCACCTATGTTAGCAAACTTGGGGAGATCGCTTACAAAGCTGCTACCGCCTCCAGATTTTAACGAATCCAGGTACTTCCTGTTAGCATCATTCAGAGCCACTTATCACTCTCCTAAAAAACTCTCTATCATTTTAATCTGCATTGCTCGTTTTAAAGCCAGTGACTTATCATCCTCACTTGCCTCAGAATCAGATAATATCTCAGAGATGCTCTTACGCTCTTCATCAAATGGACTCTTAGCTTTTTTAGATTTACCTGATAGCGCTGATTTTAACCTTCCTAGATTTTCTGCCTGATTGATTGCTTCCTCTGCCTGTGCTGGATCTCCACTAAGAACTTGGTTTGCCAACACACCTTGTAACTGGTTTAGTGTCATCGGCTTATTGTTAGCTGCAGCAAATCTTCCAGCTAAATTCATTGCCGCCACATCTCTCTGAGCGTCCGTTTTAAGCTCTGACGACGCAACTCCAGGCTGACCAAAAGCTCTACCAGACCTTTCTCTGCCAATCTCTGCTCCAGGCTCTAAGGATACCTCAACACCATTTCCAAGAAATGCAGATCTTTGTAATCCTCTTATAACTTCAACTGCTCCTGGTCTACTCAGTAAATTTGCATTCTCTGCGATCCTTCTATTCGCGATCCCCAGAAGTGAATTGCCGCCAACCTGAGCAGGCCCAGAGGCAAATCCAGACGACCTACTCCCAGATGCCGGAACAGTACTCCTAAGAGCCGCTAACTGACTCTGAATAGAATCATCGCTTTCCTGTACAGTCTGCGGAACTTGTTTCTCTTGTGCCACTTGAGCAGCAGGCAGTTGATCTGGAGTCTCTGCAAGTAATTGATTCGCTCCTGCTTTACCCGCAAAGCTACCTAAAATAGCTCCACCTAACATCAGTGGAATCTTGAGCTGTGGTGGCAATGGCAGTCTGGAAACAGTTGTTATTCCCTTAGCTACTTTCGGCAGCAACGATGCTCCTACGATACCTCCACCGATCTCTCCTGTGGCAGTAACCCCTGCATCTATCTTCTGCGTCCTAGTAGCGTTCTTGTCTGCAATGGTCTGAGCCGCCGGAATAGCCGGAGCCAGTATAGCCGCAGGCACTACCGCTCTCCCAGAAAGAGATGCTACCTTCTTCGCCCCGCTAGGAATCGCCCCTGATATTTTCTGAGTTAGTGATTTCTTATCTCCGAGCATGGTCTCGAATGCGGGTTTACTCCCTAAGAATTTATCAAACGAAGCGGGATTAAGAACTCTTTCTGGTTTAGGGCCTACAAATCCTTTAGGTTTATTAGCATCGGGCAACTGGATTATCTTAGCCTGCTCATTGATTATATTCCTGGGAACTCTTCTAACCACTTCAGGAGCAGCAGTCTTTGGCTCGTTTATAGTGATATTCATCTGTTTCTTCTCAGGAGACACCAATAACCTTTGATTCCTCAACAAATCTTCTATAGTAGTAGCCATAATTTCTCCTAGTTACTCGAATTATAGTTGTAATTCTGATTAAAGTTATCACTAGCAATGCTTTGAGTAACCGTGGATACGCTTGTGCTTTCGCTAGTAGAGTTGCTTTGTTGAACTCCAAACTGATCACTAGAGCTAAGACTAGCACTAACATTTCTAGCTGATAACGCCGCCGCTGCTAACTGACCTGACAATTGCCCAGCAGCCCTGAGAGACTGTTGTGCTGTCTCATGTGCGGCAATCGCCATCCTGATATTCTGATCAATTGCTTTAAGTGACAACTCTGCTTGAGCTACTGACGCATCTGTAACAGATTTAAGTATCTCAGTCTGCGATCTTGCTAAATCACTCTTAGCCCCCTCAGTAGCAGCATAAGCATCTACTCTAGTCTTATACACGTCAGCCAATGCATTTATCCTAGAACTCTCTGCTTGGATAGCTGCTAAATACCCAGAAGTCTTCTGCTTGTACACCTCCAGAGGGAATTCTTGTTTCTGCTTGAACTCAAGCTCACTCGATCCTAACGTAGCCTTAACCAAAGAATCAAACGCCTCTGCCCTACTCTTGAACGCGCCTGCCTTAGCTGAGTACATATCTATCTTAGTTGCCTCTGCTTTAACTCTTGTAGCATAACCATCAAACTCTGACGCCTTAGCTTTTACCAATGATTCATACCCAGCAATCTGAGATCTGAACAACTCTACCTTAACTCCGTCAGCCTCTATAATCGATTTAGCCGCATCTACCTGAGATCTGTACACATCTACTATAACCTTTATAGCATCTAACTGAGCTACATACGTTCTTACCTGACTCTCATTGAGCTGTGCAACTAGCTTCTGACCCTCAATCTCACTTTTGTAGATCTCTAATCGTGCTAGCTCTGCTTGCAGTCTTGTCTTAAATATCTCTGCCTTCGCTTGAAACGCTTGAACATCCGCCTGAAATAGAGATACCTTCGCATTGAATATCTCTATGAATGACTGGAACGTAAATTTAGCTGCGTCCAAAGCCCTTGCTTGCGCCAGATTGAAAGAGTCGATCAGCTTACCTTCTAACTGAATAGCAGCAGTCAGAGAGAATCTGAAATTCTCTACTTGTAGTTCTGACTGCCTAATCATGATATCTCTTGAAATGCTAGACTCTTTCTGAATCTGCTCTTGCATGGCTGTCTGCACTATTCTCGCCAAGGTTCCTGATGGTAGCTGGAAGCCTCGTGATGCAAAGTTAATCATCGCATCATCTAAGACACCTTGAGTAATCCTAGACTCCCTATCCCTTGCTCTATTCCATATAGCTTCTTCTGCCTCTGCCGATAATGCCTGACTTTGACCAGTCAATGTATCCAACAGCTTAGCTCTAGCACTGTCCAACAACGTGGATGCATACGTAACGTCGTTCCAAGCAAATTCTACTGAAGGTGCTAGCGGCAACTCCCCAACCGTTTCTGCGAAGAATGGAATATCTATAGAAGGCGGTGACGGCAAGTTTAACCCTTGCAACGTAGGCACAACTGGCAACGTGTAAGACGGAGAATCCGGCAGAATGAAATTGCTAAGCGACGGCTCTACAGGCAAAGAAGCACTCAATTCATCGGGAACTGGGATATTCGCTATTATCGGAGCCGCCTCATTAAATTCTGGTACTTGCGGCAAGGATATGCTACTTACACTCCCTAGCACTGGTATGTCAGGAGCCGCCGGAAAAGACGCGTTAAGATCTCCAGGTTCAGTTGGCGCATCTCCTATTACTGGTAAATTTGCCTCTGGTATAGGAATAATAGGCGCAGTTATTACAGGTATCTGCACATTGAAACTGCCTAACTGCTCAATTACCTGAAGTGCCCTGTCTAGCGTTTCTTCAGCAAACGCGCCAGCATCGTCAAGAGCTTCAGCAACTACAGCACTCTTCTTATCCCCAGCATCTAAGAAGTCTTTATAAAGACTAGATCCTGCTCCAAACGTACCTGTACCCATAAGAACTCCTAAATTTTATTTCCCTTTAGCCCAATGCTTTTCCAAAGCATCAAGCCATCCAATAGTAGTAGGCCCATTCGGAGTTCCCAATCCTTCAAATGGTCCGTCCTCATATGCCGGACTTCCAGAATCTTGAAAAGTGTCCAAAACAGTCATCGTAAACGAAGTATCCACAGTATATGTTGTCTGTGAGTCTACCTCATAATAAGGAGGTCCATGACTAAAATCCCTTCTATCTTCCACCACACTTAAAAAGAAGAAATCTGTCAGCACAGAATCTAACCCGTTTCTATCAGCTAAAAAATCCTGAACATCTGTTGTCAATTCTAACGTAGCGTATGCACAAGGTATCCCCACAGACCCTATTGTAAAAAAACCTGATCCGAATAGTTGCGCTGCCGTAGCCGTAATCGTCCTACCAGATGCTGGAGAGAAAAACTGCACTTTACTTCCATTCTCTGCTCCAGGTATGTCTGCTAGAAAATCATTCTCATTAGCAGACCCCAAGTTCAAAAACACCATGATCCCTAAATCACTTGCAGGTTGCCCTGGGTACGAATTGACACACTCATGATTTATTTTCCTCGATGCTGTATATGCTACGTTTTGACCTGCCGTTCCTAAACGCAAAACTGCCCAGAATCTCTTCTGAGTAGATGAAAGAAACCCTGTACATCGATCATTCCTTGGAGGATAACCTGAGAACGGTCCAGAAAAAAAGTAACGATCGTTAGGATTCAAGGGGCTACCAGGGTCACTATAATCAGAAACAGCATCGGGCTCAAATGCTCCGTCAACCAAGAAGCCCTTACCCCCATTACTATCCTCTGATACCACACTCAAACTACTCTTATTCTTACTTAACTTAGGCGTATGATCAAAGTACCCTGTAACACCCCCCTGCCACCAATTAGGCCCATGAGGATTAGGACCATTAGGATATATCCTGTTAGTCTGATCCCCAAACACAGGATTAGCTGTCGTGTCCAAATTCCTGTACCAATCTTCTTTACCACCTCCCTTAGGAGACTCCCAAAAAAATCCTCTAGGCATCATTAGCCGAGGGTCTGCCGAAGACTCGCTTATTACAAACCTCTTATTCTGGATCAAAAAACCAAACGACACCACTACTTCAAATTCTACAGGTGATATAACAGCACAATCAGATGTTACTGCACACACCTTCACATCATAATTACCCGACGGAGGAATCGCCTTGTGAGTTATAAGCACATCCCAATACGATCCGTACCTATCCACTCCCTCCTCTACAATCCAATGTCCCGATACAAGCAAGCCTATAGGAAACTCTTTCTCATTCTCATAGTGGGGCCTCGTTATAATCCCTCCCAAATAAAACTGGTCGGGATCGTTTATATCTACTCCTAATATAGAGTTACGGTTAGACACGACAAGTCTCTCATCAGAACCTTCCCTCTTCTTTTCAGGAACCCACACACATAAATGAGGTATTACAAACCTCTTGACCAAGTAATCAGGATCTGCCGATACATTGCCATAAAGTTTAGAAGGCAAGGGGATGCCTCCCTGCACATATTTAACACCTATGTAAAAATCCTTGCCTATATCTAAGTCATGCTCAAACTCTTCTTCTTTCTCTTCTTTCTTTTTCTTTACCCTATTAACTGTTGCAATAACCGCAGTATCTATACCATCATTTGTGTACACTGTTATTCTTGTACCATCCTCCAGATCCACACTATTCCTATGAAACCCTCCAGGCTGTCCTGATGCGATCCTTTCGTACACACCATATTGCTGCTTGGTAAACGCCATGAACTTTCTTGCTTGATAGATGTACCCTTTGGCCGCATCTTCATCGTTAAGAAACGTAAAGTTTATAGGCCCTGTCTCTACTGGTATATCTAAAGTCAGGAAGTCATTCATTACCTTATCCTTCTTCTAAGCATCTCCACTTCTATAGCAAAATCATCTATCTTGAATCTTCCCTCAAGACCCCACTGCCAATTACGAGAATACACACCTCTTCCAGTCAGAATCCTAAGAACTTTAACAGTCTCATTTTCCTGCGTTGCTCTGTATTTTCTCTCTTCCCCATCTTCTGTGGTAACTGACAATATAAGACCGCTATCCATCGTACCGTGCAGATACGCCTGAGATATTCTCTTGTACTCTGTGGTATTAAGATCTGTTATACCGCTCTTTATCTTGGATACAATAGCCGTACCATTATCTGTAGACCCCTTAAGTGCGAATATTCCATCCTTGGAAGCAACTAAAACCATCCCACCAAATTCACAGATACTGTTATATCCAAAATTATTGTACTCACTTACAGCGCTTATCCTCGTATTTAGAACAACAGTCTTGAATACTGGGTCTACTAACTCCGTCTCACCGTATGCATTTACTATTATAGGATACAGCTCTACACCAGCCACTCCTACAGGTCTAGTATTACCTTCTGCAGAAATCTCCAACGCTGGAATACTTATACTTGCAGATCCTACACGACCTACAATACCGTTGGCGTTAACTATTATCCTGCGCAGATTTACAGACCCAGCACCTTCAGATTCAGCTATTCCAGATCCTGTAGAAAAAATAGAGTATAGTTTTATTGACCCACTACCCAGTATTTGAGCAGTTCCTACCCCACTTACATCCACAGCACCAAAATCTACATAAGCCTCTCCAATCTGACCTATATGCCCTACTGCGCTGACTGTTACAGGGCTAATCTCTGATGTATTCTCATGAGACCCTGCCCGTACAGTCAGACCTACCAAAACTACATCACCTATACCTACTCTTCCAGAAATACCTGTACCGCTATACTGCAACGATCCTAACGAAACTACGCCTAAATCGCCTTTTCCAACACTACCAGACAACCCCTCAGCAGAAATAGCCAGCGCTGGCAGCTCTACTACTGCGTTCTGCCCACCTGACGTAACGGATAATGCTGGAAGAACTACATTACCTACTCCAGTCCTACCTATAACACCAGTAGCTGCCACAGATATAGCAGCTACTAGAGGCGCATTGACGCTATTTGTAGATCCTACAGACGCAGTATCACCTGCGCCTAAACAAGTTAGACCTGTAAATAGCTCAAACGATGCGTCACCTGCCATTTCTAGCTAGCCGGAACAGTAATATCGAACGCTGTTATAGTCTGAACAGCTCCTCCAACAAACGATGTACTACTAAAATTAAGTTGCTGACCGCTCGTACTTATAGCACCATCTAACCTAATCTGCGTACCTAAGGTATCCAACGCCCCAGAATCCGCTATCGGACCGACAAATCTAAACCACCCTGCAGTACCTGTAGTAGCTGTAGTTCCAGACCATGTTTGAGACGCTAACTTGGATAGAATACCACTCAGAGACTGACTAAATTTAAGTCCATTTACAGAACTGACACCACCTGACATATTGTTATCAGTCTTCGTAATCGTAGTCGTAGTGGACGCAACCACAAGTCCATTAGCTTCACTTCCTGTTCCTCTACGAGCCGTTATCGTTATCGTAGCTCCTGACGAAGATGCTGTATAGTCAGGGTTGGACTGACTGTTATTAATCGCTGTAACAACATCAGCAGCAGTCTGTGTAAGTGATGTGTTAAATGGCACTGAAGCATCTAGCAAAGCAATGCCATCTACTGTAAGACTATTAACTGACCCAGATGCGCCACCTGTAAGAACTACAGATCCTGTAGCAGCTACCTCACTCGTATGTGCGCCATCATTATCAGTAAATGTACATAGTAAAGTTCCTGTAGGAGCTGCGTCTGCTGTCGTTGGTTGAGACCCTGAATACACAAGAATCTTCCCACCTTGCAAAGCATCCTTCAAACTTCCTGATTCTGCTAAAAAATTTCTAAGTCCCGTACTAATTCTTGCTGTCATGTTAGCTCCTTAAATATTTTGCTGCACTACCAAATACTGATGCTTTACATTAGTATCTATGAAAGCAGCCGCAGCCTGACCACCTCCAGAAAATCTGTACTGATCATAAGTAAAATTAAACAACTCTCCATTAGGAAGTCCTGCCATTATGCTGTCTACCGTAGTAAAAAGCACTATATTCAGACCAACAAGCTCTTTCCTTCCAGTAACCTTCATACCATCCGCATAAACTGCAGATCCCTTAAGCACCGGAGACTCCCTAACTAACGTAGATTCGAAGTCTCTCAGATCTTTACCTTTAAGAAACGTTATACCTCTCTGAGTGCCTACAAAAATACCATCCTCTACAGCTCTAAGCATAGTGATCTCAGATCCATCTACCGATATAAAGTCCAACATATCCACTAACTCATACCCAAACGGTATGGTAGCAACAATATTCTGACCTACGGCCATGTAAATACGACCATTAAAATACGTTATATCGCTACATGCTGGAGGTTTCTCCAGATATCTGGTCTTTAGCGCATTACTCTTAAGAAGACTCGTCTTAAAATCCATGTACCCTATCGACGCTTGAGCGACCCCTACTCTAAATAGTTGCTCCCCATTAGCATCAGATGCGTATAAGATCACACCTATAACATCAGAAGGCACTGAGCTGACACTCCATTGAACTCTGAAGCCATCACCTCCAGCCGAACTCATCAAAACAGGCATAGCTGTGCCACTTTCCTGCCCGTCAACTCGCTCATACGCAATCGCTAGCTGATATCTTCCAGCAAACAATGTTCCTGAAATCCTAGAAATAACCTGTATTTCAGGTATAGGAAGTCCCCAACTTCTGTTGCTACCACCTTCTACTACACCAGTACTAGAAACTCCATCTGACCAATAGACTCTATCATTTAAAGACAGGTAACACAGATTATTGCCTGCTACTCCAGCAAGATTACTGAGCACCATACTGCTAGAAAGACTCTTCAAAGTCTTGTTTTGAACTACCAGAGCGATCTTTCCATCAGACCATAACGAGTAGAATTCACCCGATACCTTAAGCTCTGTACCATCTCTACTAACTACATAGCCTGTATCGTCAAAATCAACATTTACAGCCTCTATAAGATCTGCTGGCGCTACTTCTCTCTGGAATCCTGGATTATCGAATTCAAATCCATCGTTAAGCCTCTCTGGATATACTGTATTCTTTATTCCAGCGAATCGCTTGATAGAGTATTCCACTATCTACTCCAAGAAAACCCAGCCCCGCCATACCCTATCCTCATAGCAGTGCTTGTTTGTCGTCTCATCCTTCTTTTAGCTTCAAGTACAGCATTCTCGAAGTCAACTCTATGCCTTTCCGCAGGTATGGCAGCACCCTTATCAGCGTCTAGACCCTGCAAAGCTCTGTAAGCAGCCCACGAGAGTACATCCAATTGAAACTCTAATGGAAATTCGCAGTGACTGAAATCCATCTTCTCTTCACTGTAAGATCTAATAGGGGTTCTATTCACTCTAAGATAGATTCTCTTACCTGCCTCCGCACTCGTAGGCACTGGATAAACTGAAAATACTACCGATGCATCGCCGTCCTTACCTACGGAACCCTCATCTAGGTAATACGCTCTAGGCCTGCCTGTTTCTGTAGTTGTGCTGGACAATCTAAGAATATCGAAGGTGTTTTCATCGTCGTAATCCAACAATTCATGATGCCCTGATCGCTGCAAATCATATCGATCCGTGTCATACCTCGCGGACATAACCTCAAATACAGCACAATTAAGCTCATAATCTTTAACTCCAGCTACCAAAACTACTTGAGTCATCACTGGATTCAAGCTCTCTCTGAGAACGTGTGTTTCCTTGGCAAATTTAAACTCTGCTTCTTTTATATACCTTAAAAGATCAGTCGTAGAGTACAGGAAATCCTGCTTATACCCAGGAATCAAATTACTTGTATCCCTCAGCAACCTTCCTCGCAACTCTTGCAACTGCTCTTTTAGGTTCATTATTAAGCCTCTCCAAGCATCCTATAAGGAAACCGCAATTTATCCTTGTACCCGATTACTGTATTCGACCCATCAGTGATAGGCACTGATTTAACTGCGTCATTCAAGACATTCAACAGTACTGCAGGGACTGAAGCCTCTAACCCTGGTTTAAGTATGTAACCTGTACCATTAATCCCTATGAACTGACCTGTAGGAGGAATCTCATCGTTTTCTTCAAGAATGATTCTCACTCTTTTTTCTGTAGATTTTGACGCCTTTTTAGCCACCTGAACTGGCTCGTCAATTAATTTATCCTTCTCTATCAGAGATGCAATTGAATCATCGTCTGAATCTTCATCCCACCCTGAACTGTTACTCGGTTTCTTCGTCGCCATCATCCTCTTCCTTTGAAAATTCTTCAAAAGCCTTGTCGAAAACGTCGTTCTCGCTGGCTTCCATTTTATAATTTGACAGAGCTTTTTCAATAAACTCAGTCATCTGCTCTTTGTCAGTTTCTTTAAAGACGTATCTCTTGTACGGATCGTTGTAAGACCCCTTGCTCTTATTGTTTTTCTCTTCTGTTTTTTGACTGAATACCTCAACAACAAAGCCATTCCTTTCAACTTCAATACTTAAGATACGTCTCATGTTATTAACCTTCTGCTAACCAAACAAATGTTTTACTAGCTGCCATTGTTACCGCAGTTAACGTAAACGTATTACCGCTTACTGCAACACCGTTTGTAGTTTCTAACGTTCTCGTACCTGCTGCAATAGTATGAATAGAACTAGCTGCTGCCATACCTTCGAACCATTCATCAGAAATACGATCAGTCACATTATGGAATGCAACGTGTTTAGGCTCAAACCCTACGTTAATCGTCAGTGCTGCGGCAGCGCCACCATCACTCACAACTAAACCCTGCGCTCTTTTAAGAACGCCATCAGCGTTCTTTTGAGTATTTGTCGTAAATGCCATTTCAAAGTCTCCTATTCAATAGCTAAAATTAGGCTGTAGCGGCACATTCCAAACGGCACATCCAAGCGTCGTTAAGAATTTGAGTCGCGTTGTATGTTTTCCAACCTACCGTTCCGCGTTGACCTAATGGATCTCCAGGGCTAGGACGAGCATTAACAACCATCGGTTGCAATGAGTTTTTACCTTTCAGAGATACGATACCGAACGCATCACGAGCCAAGAAAATAACTGGGTAAACGTCAGCGTTAGTGCCGCTTGTAGAGCGCATCAATCCTTTTGCACCACCAGCATCAGCGAATGGTTCGAAGATCGTAGAAGTCAAATAACGGACCTGATCAACGTTACCAATTTCACTTTCGTACGGTGTAACAGTTCCATACTGTTTAGGATTAATATAACCACTAAGACTACGAATATCTGTTTCCAAGTCTGGATGGCATAACGCAAAGTAAGAAGCCTCCATTGGTTGAGTATTGTAATTAGGGGTAGACATTACTTGGTTAGCGATCTTACGAGCATTCTGACGTGCAAACGCTGTGGTAACTTGACGTTGTTTTGCCAAGGTAATCGCAGTATTTACAGCAGCTCTATTTGCTCCGTTATTGTAAACAACGTTTGTACCTGCTTTAACTACGTTAAACCGAACAGTCTCAATCGTAATCGCAGCAGACTCACCTAATACTTCAGTTGCTTGCGCTAATACTGGATCTTCGTGGGTATCCTCAACTACATCAGTAATGGTTACATAATCACCATACTGGTCTAATGTAGCTGTATAGTCTTGATTCGCCAATTTTTTACCTGTTGGCGTAACACCCTCAACTAAAGGAGTGGTCGCCAATGGCACAAAGAAATTGCTTGCTGGATTACCATCACCCGCAGATCCGGTAGCTCCTGACAAGAAATAACGTCTCCATTTTGCTACCTTGGTAGACTTACTAGGCATAACAAACGCTTGACCAAACTTCTCAAGCAATAAAAATGGCATCCCGCGTTTCAGCAGTTCAGTAACCGCCCAAGCTGCTGTACGTGGGCTAATATCTCCGTAAATTGTTGCTGGCATATTTCGCTCCTATTAAAAATTATTAACTTATCTCTAATCGTACAGCCAGCTTGTATTGGCGTCGTACTAGGTTTACATACTTCACTGCGTGATTTTACACATAAAAACACTTTTAAAACAATTAATTTGACGCATTTACTACGCTTATTTCATATGTCTGACTTGAGAAAACTCGTCAAATGCACTATCAAAATCATTAGGATCAGCCCCTGTAGTAGCTGCCGTCTGTTTAGACTTGACTGCTTTTAAAACGTTTGCTGCTTTCTGAATATTAGGATCTGTAACCTTCTCGACCGTGCGGATTGTTGGTTTTGTTTCAGCAACCTTCGGCGTACCTTTACTGCCATACCCAGTCTCCTTCTTGAAGTGATTTATAAATTCCGCCACTTCTTTTACAGAACCATTCTGGATAACTTCGTTGTATGCACCTTTTAAAAACGCTGGCTGGGTCTGCGCCCACTCAATCGCCTTATCTCTTACTACATCATAATCTTCTACTTCAGACTTCAAATCCCTGTACTGATCTTTAGGGCTTCTTTCATTTATGTACTCAATCATCGGCTGTATTACTTCTTGCACCTGATCAAACACATATTTAACTACCTTACTATACTCATCTCGTCTGATGAGCGCTTCCGCCGCAGCTACCTCGGACCATTCCTCCTTGTACTTTTTAATAGCCTCTATTTCTTCTGCTGTATAGGTAGGTTTTTCTTCTTGCTGCTCAACCTTTTCCTCTGCAACATTTTGGACCTGTTCTTTAAGTTTCCTAAGTTCAGCTAACTCCCTCTTAAGTGCTTCTAACTCCTCATTATTTGCACCAGATTCTTGAACCTGTTTCTTTCCTTCTTCCGTTCCATCTTCAACCTTAGTTTCTTGCTTCTCGTCACTTCCTTCCTCCTTCGTTTCCTGATCTGATCCTTCTTTGTTCTCTACCGATTCTGGAGTTCCTAGCTCGCCCCCAGCATCTTCTTGATTCTGTTCTGCCGAATCTCCCTCTTTAATCTCTTCGTCCGGCTCTTTTGGTACATCTCCATTACTAAATGCATCAAACGCGCTATCAAACGCACTGTCTTCTCCTGTACTAACCTCTTGATTTTCCATTCCATCAGCCATCTATTTTTCCTTTATATCTAATTTTAATTTCCAACGGAGCCTTTAACAGCTCCTTATGCATTCTTTCTAGCTGAGCCAACTCAACCGCTATCGAAGTAAGCATTTCTCTATCACCAGAACTAACCGTTGCCGACAGATCCCGAAGGCATCGCTCCGCTTCCAAAGATATCTTCTGGTTGAGCAGCTTGGCCACCCTGTACATCTCCGGTTCCTTGAGCAATTTGCTCAGATCCCTGTCTATTTCCGCCAATTCCTGACTCAGACTCTTTTCCATTCCCTTCTCCTTTGCCACTTAATTCCGCTGCATTTATACCCTGCTCCATCGCATCCAGCACCAACTCTGCTGACTGAGCCTCTGCTTGCGCCATGTTCTTATTCGCTAAAGACACTGATTTAAACGCATCAGCCAGTACTTTTCTCAGCTCAGCTCTCAGCATTTCTTCCTGCTGCATCTGTTGTTTAGCTATCGCTTCCTGCTCTGCCTTATCTATTTTCTCAGCTTCTATTGGGCTTACAACCACACTCTCTGCGTCCAGATCCCTAACTCTTACTCTAGCAGCGAGCAGATCTCTAAATTTGACGTATTTTTTCTCCTCATCTGACAAACTATTGACCAAGTTATCAAGCTGGATACCAAGCACTTCTTTCGCCATTAGACTCGTCGCCCCTCTTGCAACTGGTGTGAAATCTCCCTTTATGGCTTTCATGTCCTTATTGAACAATTTATTGAAAGTCACAATAGACCCAATCACAGACTCGGTAAACACGTCAAAATTTCGCACGACGTCTTTAAATGGTAGTGCTGCCATACCCTGCAACATTGACGCTCCTGCTGCAGTTCTGAACGGTTCTGAAGGGCCATTCTGCATATCCCCTCCTGTTGCAGCATTTACGAACGTTTCCTCATCCGAAAACTCTTTAAACATCCTCACCATATTCTGCAGCTCAGGCAAGAACATCGGCAATTCTATAGCACGTATCGCGGGTATGTGCGCCGTTGCTGGACCGTCTTCTCGATACCAAATCTTATCAGTGTAAATATTCATCATGTCCTGATCTTGTACCAGCATATCCCTATTTACTTCGAAGTTACGCATCACGGATGCATTATCCAACAACATCCTTGTACTTGCACAGACACCTAACTGACTATCTCTTACGATCGATGGAAGCCCTTCTCCCAACATATTCGTATCATCTTCCTCAAATATGAAGTGATGATACATCGGTACAGTCCTGCCTTCGTTCATTGAACTCCATGGATCCAGATGCGCCATGATCGGTATATTTTCTACAATCATCACATGCGCGATAACATCATCGCTGACCACATTATCAGGTACTGGTATCCCTGCTTCCCTGAACGAGTCTGCAGAGATGTGTCCTATATACCTGAAAATTTCGTACTTGTTACTAGATTCCATACTAACCGCACTTTGGTTGCCTATCTCTTTCAACTGCGTTTCGAACGAGTAGCTCTTATAGTTGCCGTTTGGATGTCTTCGTATAACTTCGTCGATCTTGTCCTTAAATACCGTCTCAGACCTATCGTTCGCCATCTCAATCAGCTCATGTTTCGACATCACAATACGTCTAAAACTACCTTCCATTTGATGGAAATACTTGGCACTCAGATCTGGGTAATAGTCCCAAACAGGCACAAAATCGAAGCAAGGCCTGAACTTATCCATCTTATTCTCTACCAACGTACCGTCTAAATCTCTCGTCCAGGTACGCGCCCTGACACTTTCTGCAAACGGCCCTTCTAATACACCTATGCCGTATCGTATGCCACTTTTCAACACTTTGCGACACAGTGCAACGTAAGATAAGCTCTTATCTCCGCCTAACTCCTGCAATTGATCATCGATCTCCCGCTCTAATCGTTCTGCTCTCAATTTCGCAAACTTATAGATCGCTTCTTCTATTTCCTGATCAGTTGATTCTGGCGCGATACCTTCAAGTATTCCCGATAAATCTTCGCTACTTAATTCAGGAACCGGAGAAGGTCGTATTTCGTAGTTCTTTTCTCCTGCGGTGAACAGTAAATTCATCAGTCGAGACAGCATCGACACACACTTAACTCTTGTAAGCTTCGGATACGCCTTCGATCTGTTGCCAATCTTCGTCTCTATTTCAGGATCATACACACCTAAAATCTGCCGTACATTCTTTATCCACTGATTTTCGTACGATACTCTATCCCCTTTATACTTTTCAAACTTGGCTCTAAGTCTAGTTCCTAGCGCCATTAACGCCTTATCGTTCAGTACGGGTGCAATGATTTGACTTCCGGCATCTGCGCCTTCTTCTACTGCTCCTACCGTTACGTTCTTTACTGATTCTGTTTGAGACTCTGCCATTTGATCACCTTCCTATGTACGGGTTGTGGAACGTACTAGACACGTTACTTAAGTGTCTGACTCTACGAGTTTTTCCTGCATTGTATCTTACGTGATACCTGCATAGGTAGCCAAACGCATCTCCAGGGTGTGAATACTCGTTCTTCTCGGGCACTACTTTTTCTATCCCTTTCTGCGTTTTTTCGTACCTCCAACCGCCCGTCAGCGCTCTGATCAACACTTTACACGATGCATCAACCCTAAGCGCCGGACCTTTTTCTGTTATTTTTGTCGTAAACGCTTCTATTGCTTCCAACCTTGGAGACAATAAATTATTGTCATCCACCTTAACTCTCCAGTATTTACGCCACTTTTCTTCTTTTAGTATCTGCACGATCGATGTTTCGTTACTCATACTTCTAGAATTTGCTGCCGGATCTGGTGCAATTACCACATCAAACCCCTCATATTTGTGCTTTATGAGTGGCAACAGCCGATCTCGTATCATACGTTCTGTGCCGTAATTCTGCAGGATGATTTCATCAAAGACCAACAGCCTGCCAAATAAGTCCATCTGACCGAATATCAGCGCACTTCCTGCCAATCCTGGGTCGTAACCAATGATCAATTCTATATTCTGATTTGGCTCGATCGGATATTTACTCACATGCAACTCTCTGGAAAAGGTAGGCACAACCGGCTGTCCGCTTACGTTGTAGCCCCATTCCGCTTCCACGAACTGCTTTATCCATGCATCTGATTTACCTGCTAGTAAGTTTTGGTAGTATTTATTTGGCAGATTCTCCAGATTTTCTGCGTCTCGAGCCAACCCACTCGGCTGATGGAAGTAAAACAAATTGCTCGGCGGCTCTTCTACTAACTGCTTGTGCCACCATGTACCTTCTTCTCCAGGGTTGCTCGCTCCCCACATGCCAAAATTAGTAGCCCCTCCATCCTTTTTGGGTGGATACCTTCCACATCGTCCTGACAGCGCCTCTATAATTTTGCCAGGGATCTGCACGAATTCATCAATCACTGCGAACGTAATCTCAAGTGACAATACCCTTGCTACGTCTTCTTCTGTATCGAGTGCACGGAACATCACTTCACACTCTACATCGTCAAATTTCAGCAAGAACATTACTTTTGTCGCGAACCACTTCCCTGCTTGCCCATCTTTGAACCAATAATTCCAACTAGACAGCGTGGTATCCCTGAGCTGCGCCGCCGTATTCCTAACCACAACTGCCCTTGATTTTCTCAGCCCATCCCTTGGATCCTTATCCTGCAACTTGGCCATGTATGCAATCTTAAACAACATCCCTGTCGTCTTCCCGCTATTGCCTGTTATGAATACTTTGTCAGCATGTCTGGCCAGAAAAAACGACGATTCTGTTGAAAAGCAATACTGTTTCTGCCCCTTTGCCGGAATAATCTCTCTTGTGCAGTTATCGCTCCTAACCATTACCGAAGCTTTCATACTTCCAACTCTGGCTATATTTACTATGTAATGGTCTTTCCAATTATCTTTTTTGTAGATTACTTTACATATAGACGCCCTTCCTCCTACGGCATGAGCAGCATATTGAATAAAATCAGCGCATGATTTATTTACAGTAAAGAACCTCCAATCAGGACTTAAATAGGCTCCATCCCAAAAATTTATCTCTGAAATTATTATTTCCAGCTCTTCTCTTGTAGCTCCCCACCATTTACCTTCATACCTTTTACCCACATAAGGGCTGTAAAACTTTAAGATAACCTCTGTAGGTCTGCCATCATACACTTTTTCTTCATACTCTATCCCTAAGGAATCCAGCAATATCTTCGCTCTTTCTATCTTTCTTTTCTTGCGGAAATTAAAAAGACAGAATCCATTTGTGCATTTATCTGGAAAATGCCCGTCAGCATGAATCGCCACTGCTAAACGAATCATATTCTCACTCATCCCTAAACCAGGCACATCCCTAGGTACGAATGCAGTTGGTATCGTCGTTTTCGATGGACTCGCTGCCAACTCCTGAGCCGTTTTTACCTGAAGAACCCCTCTGTAATCGTAATAAGGCACTCTGTGGTTTGGAGACACCATCATAGACAGACTATTCTTATTCCTGAAGTGGATAAAATAATCTGCGTCTGTAACGATGTAATCTTTCGGTAGAACAAACTCAATCTTTCCTTTGACAGGATCGAAGTCATCCGGTATCCACTGGGCGATCTTATCATTCTTCTCGTACTGGTCTATTCGTTTCCATCCTGTCGTAGTAAGAAACTCTGTATCTCCAGACACAGGCCCATACGGGCCAACAATGTACGAGTAAAACAACTCCCCGTCCAATTTGCACTTAATAAAGTCCTCCACAGTAGGAGGTGGTGTGTACTCTACGTTATTCATGGTCAATCACGAGTTTCTCTCGATCCCTACGACTAACATCTTCTTTACTGAAGTTAATATTGATCGCGAAGCCACTGCCTGTATGCACAGAGGTGTTTTCAGATACGTCGTATCCTGCCCACTTCACCGTCGATTTTATAAGATCTGCCCTCACGCTATGCGGCGATCTCGGGTCGTGTATTATGCCCCACGACGTTTTTAGGAGTTCTTCAGCCTGCATCTTGGCCTTGAGCTTGAACGACACCCCCTCTTTCTTCAGCATATTTCTAGCGTTCTTCAACGCTGCTGAAAACACAGGATCTTCCATCAACCTTGTCAGATCGTCTACACTCATGCCATACGACCTACAAATATCTCCTGCTGGGTGCTCGTTCAGCGCCAACTCAATCGGCAACGATACAGGATACGATATATCTGACGGGTCTCGTATCTCTACTTCCTGGTATGCAACATCTCGGAGGACCGCGATTTCGCCCGAACTGCGTTCGTGCTTCTCGCTGCTATACCGTGATTCCGAAGCGAGTAGATCGGTCCCCGACCGATTGGAATCGCGCCTTTTAATTGGGGCTACCTTGGATGCAAATATAATCTCATCGGTACTTTCGTCATCCCATACAGCTGCGTCCAACTGATCTTTCCCTGCTATCGGCGCATTCAAATCATCCCACTCAGACCGCACTTCTCGGTCGTACTGCGTACGCCCTTCGTGCTGTACTCCATCCATCCACTCATGCATTTTATTGGTCATTGTGCCCTTCTCCTGACATAATTTTCGCTCTCAGCCTTAAAACAGCCCTCTCCAATTTTTCGATGTATGCATCCTTACGAACACCTGCCGCCTTTCTTCTAAATGCAAGGCAGGCTTTACAATACACCTGCAACCCGTCCTTTCTCGACGTATTTACTCCAAAATTCTCTACGGATGCATGTAATTGGTGTCTTGGCCGGATCTCGCATCCTGGGCAGGTCTTAAATATTGGGGTTCTAGTCTTATCTGGTTTATTCATGCCCTTGAGAATACCTTATGATCTGTCTCATGTAAACAAGAATAACCAGCAGATTATGCAGGTGTTTTTGGATTTGACTACTTATTTAAATATCTATTGCTAAAATATCTGTCAGATATTAAAATAAATCATCTGAAATTCAGATATTTAAATTAAACAACTGGCAGATATTTTACCAAGGAATATTAAAATGAAAACAAACCAAAAAATGTTAGTTAATTTTAAATACGGTACGTTGGAGATTGGTCATAAGGACTACATGGGAAATCTCACGGAATTGTTTGCGATAGGCAATAGATATAGATACGACGAACTAAACGCCGATCCTGTTTATATCCGCAATTGGCTAAAACTCGATAAAACTATTGCATACATAAAAGAAGTAGAGTCTGAAATTAGCAGACCCGCTATAACTACAACACGCGGTAGAACAGGCGTTACCTATGCACATCTATACATACTACTTTTAGCAGCCCAAGATCTATCTCCTAAGTTCCAATTAGAAATCCACAAGACATTTATTAGAGGTCGGCTACTTGAGTTAAGAGACGATAGTGGGGATGCATTTATTGAATTAAATGACTCCATAGCAGCCGCAGCCATACCCATTTTAGGCAAACCGTCGCATAGAGGTCACTACATCGCCATAGCCAACATCATAAAAGAACGAGCTTCGTTAGGTGAGGACCAAAGTTGGAACAACGCTACTGGAGCGCAGATACACAAACGCTTACGTATAGAAGACGGGCTTATAAACTTGCTAAGGTTAGGTGTAGTAAAGGATTGGGGTCATTTAAAACAACTAGCAAAAGATTTCTAAATACTCCTGGAGACATTCCTAAAAACCTGCTGGTCTGTCAGAAGAAGATTAAGACCTGGTAAGGCTTATGGATTCCTACACTCTGACAGGATGAGTACAAAATCTTAAAGATTCTTATAGTATCTTAGAGACATTCCTAAAAACCTGCTGGTCTGTCAGACTAAGATCAAGACCTGATAAGGCTTATGGATTCCTACACTCTGACAGGATGAGTACAAAATCTTAAAGATTCTTATAGTATCTTAGAGACATTCCTAAAAACCTGCTGGTCTGTCAGACTAAGATCAAGACCTGATAAGGCTTATGGATTCCTACACTCTGACAGGATGAGTACAAAATCTTA
>ERZ650304.122-NODE-122-length-49392-cov-14.327381_pt1 | contig 49392 bp, 66 predicted proteins | sample MGYA00376240_ERZ650304 | MGnify/ENA primary metagenome ERZ650304 (study PRJEB26733, sample SAMN07839271) | wastewater metagenome | biome: small river; feature: stream; material: water | place: USA: North Carolina | collected 2016-03-01 ...
CGCCCTACCTCGTGCTCGCCACGGGCAACGGCCGCGACGCGAGCGCGAACCAGGGCGCCGCGATCGATCTCGCCGTCGGCGGCAGCGTGTGCGCCCGGAACCGGAACACGAGCGCCTTCCCGGCCCCGGCCGCGGTGGCCAACGGCGCGCCCTCGCAGCTCGGCGCGGCCTTCGTGCACACGCCCGCGGGCGCGGGGGAGCTCCTCGAGTTCCGCGCGTGGACCGAAGACGCCGGGACCGCGAGCTCGCTCCGGGCCTACGCGATCGACCTCTCGACGATCCCCGCGAGCGGCCCGACGATCCGCCGCTGGCACTCACAGACGCCGCCGACGAGCGACTCGATCCCCGCCGGCGCGACGCCGACTGCAGGGTCCGGGTGGGTCGACGTCTACGACACCCTCGCGGCGGCCGACGCCTCGGGCCGGCTCACCTTCACCGCGCCGCGCTCGGGCCCCTACGTCGTGATCGCCTCGGCCGAGGCCGTGCCCTCGGGCGCCGCGGTGGCCACCGATCGGATCGCGCTGCGGCTCGTCGCCGACGGCGTGCCGGTGCCCTCGACGACCGTGGATCGCAGCGTCGACGCCGACCCGGCCGCGGAGTCGTCCGGGTGGCTCCGCTTCCGCCTCGTCAACCTCGACGCGGGCGAGAGCTACACCTTCGCGATCCAGGCCAACGGCACCGGCACCGCGGGCCGCGTGGGCTTCCGGCGGCTGGCGATCCACGTGCTCGAGGCCGCGGCCTTCGACGACGCCCAGCAGGACACCGACGGCGGCGAGACGCTCACCGGCCCGGGCGAGGTGAGCGTCGAGGCCGACATGATCCTGATCACCGCCGATCCGCCGGCGGCCCGCGACTACCTCCTTCTCGCGAGCGGCTCGAAGCAGGCGTCGTTTTGGAGCGAGGAACACTTCCTCGTCGACGGCGTGGAGCAGCCCGTCGACGGCTTCTCGACCGGCGCGGGTGTGCTCGCCGACCTCTCGACCGATCCCTCCGGCGGGCTCCTCGGCTTCCATGGGCTCCACGTCGAGGCCGGCATCGAGGCCGCGGCGACGCTCGAGTTCCGCTTGACCCGCTTCGACTTCGCCGGGTCCAACGCGTACGCCGGCGACGCGGCGAACCCCGGCGGCGACGAGCTCTCGCTCCTCGCGGTCGCCCTCTACGCGCCCGACATCGTCGACGGGGCCGTCGCCTTCACCGGCGCGGGCACGCTCGCGGCCGCTGGCGCGGTCGAGGCGACGGCCTTCGCCGCGCTCCAGGGCGGGTCCTCGCTCGCGGCCGCGCCGGTGATGCTGGCCGCCGTCGCCTTCGGTGGGAGTGCGGGCACGCTCGGGGCTGCCGCCGTCGTCGAGGCGACCGCCGTCGCGACGCTCGCGAGCTCGTCCTCGTTCGCGGCCGAGGGCATCGTCGAGGGCGGCCCGCCCACGCTGCCGCCCGGTCCGCTCGCGGTGGCTCACACCGGCTTCGCCAGCGGAGGCGACTACGACTTCGAGGCCGTGATCGGCGACACGGTGACCCCGCTCGAGGTGACGATCACGGTCGGCGACGGGGCCCCGCTCGATCTCACCTCGGCGACGAGCGTGGTGCTGCGGCTCCGCCACCGGCACACCGGGATCGTCGTCGACGTCGACGTCGGCCTCGCGAGCATCGTCGACGCGGCAGGCGGGCAGCTCCGCCGGCGGTGGGCCGTGGGCGAGGTCGCGGTCCCTGGCCCCTACGATGCGCAATGGCGCGTGAGCTACCCCGCCGCGCTCGTTCTCGCACCGAACCCCGGTGACACCGACGGGACATTCCTGCTGTATCGCTTCCGGGCTGCCATACCTGCACCGGAGTAAGCGCACGTTTTCGCGTTACGTTTCCGGTGATCGATTGGAGGGGCGGCCGCCACAGTACCCCATGCAGATCATGACCGGGCTCTATGCCCTCTCCCTCTCGCTCCTCGCGATCATCAACCCCAGCGACCCGCTCCCCCCGGGCGACAACCCGGGCGAGGCTTCGTGGTGCTTCCTGCCCACGGAGGGCTACTCCAACTGCTACGCCGCGCTCGAGGTCGCCGACACGATCGGATGCCACACGATCTCGTCGGCGGCCGGCCGCGCGGAGTGCTACGGCACCGTCCGCGCGATGTACGGGACCGGGCACATCGACCTCGACCTGCTCATCGAGGCGGGCACGTGCGAGCTGGGGACCGTGGCGTGCGAGGAAGCTCGCTACGAGTGCAAGGGCGGCGATCCCACGCCGGCCGAGTGCGGCCTTCACCTGAACGACAGCGTCGGATCGTGCATGAACGACGCCTTCCAGGAGGTCCCCGTCGACACGGGCTACCTCTCGACCGCGTGCGGTCGGATGTTCTGCGCCTACGCCGAATGGCCGTAGTCGCTGGCGGCCCGTTGCGTAACGCGTTACGCTTCGGGGATGATGGATCAACGCGCGAACGCGATCCGCATCGAGATCGCGGAGTCATGGCGGAGGCGGCAGCGCCTCCGCGCAATCGAGGCCCTTCCCGAAGGCACGGCCCGGGAGGCCATCCAGGCGGCTGCCGACGCGGCCGATGAACCGGCGCCCGTGATGGTCGAGGGCGAGTCGCTCGGCGACTACGCGGCGCGCCTCGAAACGCCCCCCGACATGCTCGCGAGGATCGAGTCGCAGGTCGACGAGCTCCTCGCGCAGCAGGTCTACGACCACGAGAACCCCGACGCCTACGAGGACGGCCCGGGCGACGACGACGACGATCCCGACGATGACGACCCGGTGCCGCTAGCCGCCGAGGACGAGCCGACGATCACGACCGCGGCCCCGCCGGCGGTCGTGACCCTCGAGCGCCTCGGGCAGGTCTGCCCGCGCCTCGGGCAGCACACCTACACCCGCCTCGGGCGCGACTCGACGATCGAGCGACTCGCGTTCAACGTCGACGACGCGCACGCGATCGACCTCGCGCAGCAGTGCGGGGTGTGGCCGGTGGACGCTCCCGGCGAGGACTCGCTCGTGCGCGAGCTAGGCATCGTGGCCTGGTCCGCCCGGGTGCCGATGCGTGCCGATCCTGGCATCCCTCGCGGATGCGCCGTCGTCGACGCTCGCGATCCCCGGCGCGGCCGCGGGTCGATCTTCGTCGCGCGTGTCTACGGGTCCGTCCTCGCCGAGGACCTCTTCGCCTCCGGCGGCGCGTCGCTGCCCGCGTGGGCGCACCAGTGGGAGATCGAGCGCGCTCGCGCGGGGGTGCTCGGCGCCCCGCGCCTCGACGAGCTCGAAGCCTTCGCCGGGCTCCACGTCGAGGGCATCGATCCGACGGACACGGTCGCCCGGGTGTGGGTGCGCGAGGTGAAGGACACGCTCGAGGAGATCTCGAGCGATCACCCGCACTACCGGCTGGTCTCGCTCCTCGAAGACGCGCGCTCGCTCAAGATCCAGCGCATCGCCGACGCCGAGCGGGTGCCCTCCCACTGCGCCGTCGTCGAGTTCCATTCCGGCGCCTACGCGGTGATCGACTGGCGCCCGCCGTGCGAGACCGTGCTCGGGTGGCGCGACACCCTCCCGACGTGGATCGTGGGCTGGTGGGCGAAGCACCTTCGGCCGAGCCCCGGGCCGCTCGCTCCGATCGCGTGCCGGTGCGTCTGCGAGCGGCAGATCTCCGTGGGCTACGTCAAGCCGCCGGCCTTCGAGGTCGGGCTCGTGCAGCCGAAGGCCCACGAGCCCCCGGTCGGAGGGGAGTTCTTGCGCTGCGGCCGGTGCAAACAGCCGTGGGTGGCCACCCTGGGGACCGACGGGCCCTACTGCCAGGGATGCGTGGGGCGCATGGCGAGGGCGGAGGAAGCTCGCGGGCCCGTCGCGCATGCGCAGGACGCGAACGCGCAAGTCGGCGGGATCGCTGCCGATCCGCCTCACGCCGCCTCGGCGTGGGCGGGCGGCGGCCCCCCGCCGGGCTTCGGCGATTCGTAACGCGTCCGCTGTTGGCATAGAAGAGGAACCCCGCGAGATTGGCGGGGTTTCGTCCGCATCGCTCGCGCGCGCGCGTTGCCGCCTCGCGCGAGGGCCCGTAGCTTGGGCCACGTGGCGAGCTACCACGCTCGAAGCGCTCACCTCGTCGAGGACCGAGCGAACCAGATCCGGCGGGTCGGTCGGGACGTGCTCCCGGCCGACGGCGCCCGGATCGACGCATGGCCTCCGGGCGTGGGGCTCGCCCAGCTCGCCCCGATCCGCGGCGCGCTCGTGCTGCGGCTCGACGGCGACGAGCTCGTGCTCGAGGGCGGGCAGCGAATCGACCGGCGGTCGGCGTGGCGCCTCGCCGAGGGAGGGCAGGCCGCATGAAGCCGTGGCGCCTCGCCCTGGCCCTCGTCGGGCTCGCGCTCCTCGTCGCCGCTGCGGCCCTCGGCGCGCGGGAACTCCTCGACCCGCCGATCGAGCCGGCGAAGGGGGGCGGCCGGTGACGCTCGAGGCCCAGCTCGTGAGCTGCCCGGAGTGCGGCGACGACCGGCTCCGCCTCGTCGAGGGCGTCCTCGAGTGCCGGGCGTGCGGGGCCGAGGTTGTAGGCGCCGGCCTCGTAGGTGCGCCGGCGAGCTCGGAGCCCCCGGTCGGGCGCGTGAGCTTCCTCGACGAGGCGCCGAGCAATCTCCGGGTGCGGCAGAACGACCGGGCCGCCTCGGCGAAGTGGCGCCTCGACGAGAAGACCGGCTTCCTACACGCCGAGGTCGGCCTCACCCGCTCGGGGGTGTTCTACTACCAGCTCGCCGACGGGCGGGTCGTCGGGCAGCTCCGGCACCCCGACGAGGTGAAGAAGGCCGCCCACCTCGCGAGCATCGAGCGGGCCGTCGCCACGAAGGGCCACCCCTCGAAGTCGGTGTCGACCGCCAACGTGCGCGCCCTCGGCGTGGGCCACCTCGGCGACTCGATCCGCATCGAGGAAGCCGACGGCGAAGTCGTCCTCGTCGCGAACGTCACGGTGACCGACGCCGCCACCGTGAAGGACATCCTCGAGCGCGGCTTGACGGCCGTATCGCTGGGCTACGACGCGACCCTCGTCGTCGACGAGGGCGTGTGGCCCACGTCGGGGGAGAAGTACCAGCTCCGGCAGCTCGATCCCGAGGTGAATCACGTTGCCGTCGCGATCGCGGCGGGCCGAGCTGGGCCCGTGGCGAAGGTCCGGGTCGGCGACGAGCTCGGCCCGGGGGCGCTGGCCTCGGGCTCCACCGAAGACCCCGGGGCGAAGCCAGCGAAGCCCACCCGCACCGCAACGAAGGACCGTAAGACCATGCCCCGCGTACGCCTGAACGACCGCCTCGAGATCGAGGTCGAGGACACCGGAACCGCGAGCTCCATCATCAACGCGCTCGAGGCCCGCGACCGCGACCTCGCCACCGCCGCCGCGACGATCAAGGCGAAGGACGAGGCCCTCGCCAAGGTCGAGGCCCAGCGCGACGAGCTCACGAAGAAGGTCGAGGCCGCCACGAAGGCCGGCCCCGCCGTCGACGACGTCGCGAAGGCGACGAAGGAGCGGGTCGCCGTGATCTTCGACGCTGCCCTCGTCGTCGACCTCTCGGATCCCAAGGTCCTCGCCGAGGTCGCGGCCTCGACCCCCGCCGAGATCCGGAAGGCCGTCGTCCTCGCCGTGTGCGCCGACGAGGCCCCCCAGCTCGCGGACAAGGGCGACGGCTACTTCGAGGTCCGCTACGACATGATCATGAGCGAGACGAAGAAGCGCCTCGCCGACGCGCGCGGCTCGGGCGGGGTCTCGCCGGGCTTCGTGGCGGCCGGGGCTGCAGCCCTCGGCGCGAGCTACTCGCCCGGGCCCACCCGCCCCGGCGGCGAGCGGCAGTCGCTCGAGGTCGCGATCAACGGCGGCCCCGCCTCGCACTTCGACGCCCTCGACGTGGCGACGGCCTCGGGCACGCCCGGCGTGTACCGCCCGCAGCCCACCCCCGGCATGTAGCCCCGCCCGCCCACCCCTAGCGCACGAAGGAGCCCTCGACCATGACCTCCCCGATCCCCGCCGCGTGGCGGACCACCTACAGCGAGAACCGCGAGCTCGGAATCCCTGGCCAGATCTACGGCGAGCGGGTCTTCGAGGGCATCACGTCCGGCTGGTGCGCGACCGCCCTCCGGGCAGGCGTCGGCCTCGTCGACGGCGTCGCCGCGGAGCCGGGCGAGTATGCCCTCCCGGGCGCGGCCTCGACCGCGGCGCAGTTCGCCGGCGTCGTGCTCCACCAGCACGGGAAGGACGACGGCGACGACCTCACGGCCGGGCAGCTCTACGCGGCGAACCAGGACTTCCCGCTCTACCGGAAGGGGTGGGTCATCGTGCGCGTGGGGCAGGTTGCCCTGGTGCGCAACGGTCCGATCTACCTCGTGATCGACACGGCCGGCGGCGACGTCCTCGGCGAGTTCCGGGGCAGCGCCGACGGAACGAACACCGTGCGCCTCGACAATACCCGGCCGGTGCGGGTGCACATCGCGGGCGCGGCGGCTGGCGTCGCCGTCCTCGAGCTGGGCATGCCGTAGCCCCCTCGCTTCACCCTCGACCATCACGACGAAGGACCCGATCACCATGCCTCTCGCCCTCGTAGTCCGTCCCGGCGCCGCCGAGCTTCGAGCTCGCGCCGCGCAGAATCTCCAGCTCGTCTCGCGCTCGGGCGTGGTGACGCGCGACCAGGCGCTCCTTCACCAGGACGGGGCGGGCCCGTTGGAGCTCGCTCGCGCGGGCGGGCTCCTTCCCCCCGGGTGGGGGGTGCACCAGGGCCAGGGCATGCGCGACGCCGCGGGCCGGGCCATGCGTGCGCCTCGGCTCTCGATCGTGTCCAACCGCCACGAGCGGATCTGGACCTACGACGAGTTCTTCCGCTACCACCCGCTCTCGCACCTCGACGCCGCGGAAAACTGGTTCTTCCAGCGCGAGCTCGAACACATCATCCCGACGATGTTCCAGCGGGAGTTCGCGAAGATCAACGCGCGGACCGTGCTCCCGCTCTACTTCGCCGCCGACCCGACCGCCGAGCGCATCACGTGGCGCATGACCACGAGCTACGGCGAGGCGCGGGTGATGAACGACTACGCCGCCGACGCGCCGACGGCCGAGGTCGAGGGGGCCGAGAGCCACCAGCCCGTGAGGCCGATCCGCATCGCGGCGGAGTGGACCATCGACGAGATCCGCAAGTCGCGGCGCGTGGGTCGACCGATCGACGCTGCCAAGGCGGAGGCCGCTCGCGACGCGATGCTCCGGACCGAGAACCGGATCGCCTGGCGTGGCGACGCGGCTCACGGCCTCGTCGGCTTGAACAACGACGCGGCGACGCTCATCACCGTCCAAGCGGCGACCGGCGCATGGGCGGGGCTCACCGCCGACCAGCGCCTCGCCGACCTCCATTCGGTCGTTCACGGGGTCGTCACGAACAGCGGCGAGGTCGAGGAGCCCGATACGCTCCTCATGCCGACCGGCGCCTATCACCTCACGGTGACGCAGCGGATCGGCACCGATACGCACATGACGACCATGATGCACTTCATGGCCGCGACCCCCTACATCCGCTCGATCATCCGCGTTCGCGAGCTCACCGGCATCGGCACGGGCAGCGCAAACCGAATCCTCGTGTTCAAGCGCGACCTCTCGAAGCTCCGCTTCAATGTCGTCGTCGACCTCGAGCAGTGGCCCGCCGAGATCCGCAACGGCGTAACGCGGGTGAACTACCACATGAAGACGGCGGGGGTTACCGTCCACAAGCCCAGATCGGCGCGCTGGCTCGAAGGCGTCTAGCCGCCGGCGCTCACTCCAACCCAGGAAACGCACCATGGCCCGCAGCGATCGCAGCAACCAGCCACCCACCCCCCCCGTGCCGTCCACGCCGATGCCCGAGCGCGTGCCCACGCCCTCGGCGGCTCCGCCCTCGGCTGCGGCCACGCCCGCCCCCGCCCCTCATGGCCCCCCGCCTCACGTCGCCACGCCGCAGCCGCCCGCTCGAGGGCCCTACGAGACGCCCGAGAGCGAGCTCCGCTCCGACCCCATGATCCCCGTCGACCGCGAGCGGGCCCGGCCCGTCGAGGAGCCCTACTCGCGCTATGCCGACGCGACGACCGGGGTCCGGCCCTACTCCCCCGGGCGCGCCGAGCCGGGCGAGCCCTCGAAGGTGCGCCTCTTCTCGAAGGCCGCTTCGGAGTACGCGATCCCGCTGCCCGAGGATCTCATCGGCGAGCTGGGCGGGTCGCAGGACTTCCTGAACCTCCGCCCCGGCGAGAACCTCGTCGACTCCAACATCGCCCGGCGCCTCGCCTCGCCCGAGCAGTGCGAGGCATGGGGGATCCGGCCGCACGAGACCCCGCGCGACCAGCCGCCCTACGCGGGGCATCGCGCGTTCCTCTCGGCCGTCCAACGCGGGATCGTGGTCCCCCTGCGCGGCGGTGACCGGACGCCCGAGCGCCCCGCCGCCATGCCCCGCGGCGGACCGGCCTCGCCGCCCACCGTCGAGGGCACCCCGTGGACCGGCGCGAGCTCGAAGGAGGCCCTCGTCGAGGCCGCGCGCTCTCGCAACCTGCCGATCGAGATCACCGGGCACGTGCTCACCCGCGGGCAGCTCCTCGAGCTGGTCGAGGCCTACGATGCCGGCGGCATGCGGGGGGCCGAGAGCGTGCTCGAGGCGATCCGCTCCGGAGGCAACCCGCCCGACTAGGGCGCCCCGCACGACTGACCCAAGGAAAAGCCCCGGCCGTCGAGGGATTCCTAGGCCTTCGACGGCCGGGGCGCTGTAGGCCTCCGATGCCCCTTCCCACCGCCCAGCAGATCCGCGACCTCGCGCCCCGCTACGAGCCGCTCGCCCTCATGACGGACGCCGAGCTGCTCGGGCACGCGCGCACGGCCGGGCGCCTCTACGCCGAGAGCTGGGCGGGCGACGACTACGGCGAGCTCATCGGGTGGATCGCCCTTCACCTCGCATGGGACGAGGCGCGCGGCGGCGGCATGGGGAACGCGAAGGGGGTCGTCACGAGCGAGCGCCTCGAGACCGCGGCGCGCTCCTACGCGAGCGACTCGAGGCCCACGCGCTCGCGTGACACGTTGAACCTCGGCGCCTCGACCTTCGGCCGCAAGGCCCTCGCGATCATCGAATCCCGGCCAGCGCTCGGGACCACGGTCTGGAGCAGCCGCCCATGACGACGGGTCCCGACGTGGAGCACAAGGGCGCGGGCGCGTTCGACGAGATCGACCGGCGCCTCGCCGAGCTCGATGGCCTCGAGATCCATGTCGGGTTCCAGGGGCAAAGCGCGCTCGAGGTCCGCCGCCCCGCGCCCGCGACCCCCAGCAAGCGAAAGACCACGATCGTTCGCAAGATCCGCCGCCTTCTTCGAGGGCGGGCACGAGCGATCCGCCTCGTCGACATCGCGACGATTCACGAGTTCGGCGCGCCGGGGGCAGGCATCCCCGAGCGCTCCTTCATGCGCTCCACCTTCGACGAGAAGCGCAAGTCGCTACAGGGCCACATGGCCGCGGCGATCAAGCTCGTGATGCAAGGCCGGCCCGTGTCGCTCGCGGTGGGCCGCGTCGGCGTCGCCCTCCAGGGCTACATCCAGGCGAAGATCGTCGACTTGAAAGAGCCGCCCCTCGCCCCCTCGACGATCCGCGCTCGCATGCGTCGCACTGGCGACGCGAACCCGAACCCGCTCGTCGACACCGGGCAGCTCAAGAACGGGGTGCGGTACATCATCACCCGCAACGGCCGCCGCATCGACGGCGACGACTAGGCACCATGGCGCACGCTCTCCCGAACCCGGTCGATGTCCTCGTCGACGGCGCGACCTTCCGCGCCGATCACGGGCCGATGATCGTCGCGAAGGTCGACCCCGCGGGGCAGGCGATCGCCGAGGGCGACCTCGACACGCACTTCGGGCAGCTCCAGGCCAACTGGAACGAGGACCTCGCGCTCGGCTTGCAAGCCGCGATCGGCAGCGTGGCGAGGACGGTCTTCGCCGCCGACGTGGGCGAGGACCTCACGCTCGACGACGTCGTCCTCTCGGGTGGCTGGGGCGACGATGCGCAAGCCGCCGCCACGATCGCGGCGGGGTCTCGCGACGGCCGAGGCCGGATCACGATCATCGCCGACGGGGGAAACTACGCGGCGAACCCCACGGTGACGATCACCTTCCGCGGCGGCGCCTTCGCGGCCGCGCCGTGGCCCATGGCCCAGCAAGTCGGCGGCACCGGGGCGCGGGCGACCGTCGACTCGAGCGCGACGACGACGACGCTCACGCTCACGTGGCGGGGCACGCCCGTGGACGGCTTGACCTACATCCTCGCCTGGAGGCTCGATCGGTGAGCGACGGCTTCGACGCGGACTTCGGCGACCTCGCCGAGAGCTGGGGCGCGACCTACCAGGCGCGCGTGCCCAGGTTGGGCCGCTACGTCGACGGGGTCTTCGTGCCCGACGGGCCCGCCGGCGCGAAGAAGATCACCGGCTCGATCTTCCCCGCGCGCGGCAAGGATCTCGAGCTGCTCGAGGGGGGCGAGCGCGTCACGGGCGCGAAGATCTTGCAGACCGCCCGCGACGGTGGTCTCGAGGTCGGCTCCGAGCTCGTGGGCTACGAGGGCGCCGACTGGCGCGTCCTCACCTCGACGCCCGTCCCGGGGGGCAACCTCCGGCGGCACGTCCTCGAGCGCATGGAGGGCCCCTAGCCGTGCCAGCGGCCACCGTCGCGCTACGGCTCCAGCCGATCCGGGCCACCCTCGCCCGGTGGGTCCAGGGCGTCCTGGGCACGGCCGTCGGCGTGTGCTGGGCCAACCAGCCCGCCGCCCGCCCGGAGCGGCCCTACGTCGAGCTGAACCTCGCCGGGGGCTTCCGGGCGCGGGGGCTCGACGAGGTCCTTCCCCCTCGGCTCGCGCCGAGCTCGGCCGCGTGCACCGTGCTCGCGGCGGTCGAGGGCCTCGAGTACCTCCTTCGGGTGAACGAGGGGATCACGCGCTATCGCGCGCCGGCGGGGGCCACCCGCACGACGATCCGCGACGCGCTCATCGCAGCGTCGATCGCGGCCTGGCCCGGCTACCCCCCGCCCACCGCCGGCGCCGGCGAGGGCGAGCTCGTCGTTCACCCGGACGGCCTCGGCGACCTGGGCAGCGTCGAGCTGCTGCCCACGAGCTGGGCGCCGGTCGGCGAGGAGCCCGAGCCCACGGCCGCGACGGTGCTCGGCCCGACGACGCTCGTCCGCGAGAGCGTGGGCGACCGCGAGGCCCGCCTCTCGATCAACGTCTACAGCGCCGAGGCCGTGGGCGACGACACGGCCGAGGAGCTCGCGACGACGCTCTCGTCGAGCCTCATGTCGCCGCCCGACCGGGCGCTCTACCTCTACTCGCGGGGGGTCTCGATCTGGGGGACACCCTCGACCGTCCGCGATCTCTCGGCCGAGATCGGCGGGTTGCGAGAGCAACGCGCGCAGTTTGATGTGCGGATCGCGAGCCGGTCGAGGCTCATCCGCTCGACGACGACGCTCGAGGCCGTGCTCGTCGTCGGCCTGGCCAACGGCCGCGAGGTGACTCGCCTGGTAGGAACGCCCTCATGACGACCGAATATGACGACATCGTCCGCGTAACGATCACCCGCGAGAGCGCGGCCGTGCAGCGGGAAGGCTTCGGGGTCCCGTGCTTCGTCTCGCCCCACACGGCGACGGCGAATCGCGTCGACGTCTACGCCGGGAGTTCCGCCCTCGCCGACATGCTCACCGATGGATTCCTGACGAGCGATCCGGCCTACCTCCAGGCCGCGCGCGCGCTCGCACAGTTCCCCCGGGTGCCGACGATCAAGATCGGGCGGATCGATGCGGGCGATGCGAACCTCACGGCCTCGCTCACGGCGATCGAAGCGGCCGATCCGGCGTGGTACGGCTTCACGCTCGCGTCACGCGTCGAAGCCCAGATCAACCTGGCCGCGGCGTGGGTCGAGACCCGCTCGAAGATCTTCTTCGCGCAGTCGGCCGACGCGGGGATCTTGACCTACTCGGCGGGCAACGTGCTCGAGGATCTCGAGGCGCTCAACTACCGCCGGACGGCGCTCTTCTACCACAACCCCACCGCCGAGGATTACCTCGACGCCGGCGCGATGGCTCGCTTCCTCGTCGCCGACCTCGACGCGCGGAAGGGCGCTGTCGACCTCGCGCACAAGACGATCGCGGGCGTCGCCCCCGACGTGCTCTCGGCCGCCCAGCGGGCCAACGTGCACGGGCCCGAGGGCAACCGCCGCGGCAACACCTACGAGACCCGCAACCGCAAGCAGCGGATCCTCTGGGGCGACATGGTCGGCGGCATGGCGATCGACGAGACCATGGCGATCGACTGGCTCGAGGCTCGCATCGGCGAGGACGTCGATACCTTCCTCTCGGGCAACCCCGGGCGCGTCGACTTCTCGCAGGACTCGATCGACGGCGTCGAGAATGCCCTCCGCGCGCGGCTGCGCATCGCCGAGAACAACGGCGTGATCCAGCCCGAGGCCCAGCGCCGGAGCAACGGCGCCCCCGGCTGGTGGATCACCATGCCGACGTTCGTGCAGACGCAAGCGAGCGATCGCGAGGCGCACCTTCTCCGAAACGTCGAGTTCGATGCCCTCGTCGTCGTCGGGCTGCGGCGCGTGCAGATCCAGGGCCGCGTCACCGTCTAGCCCACCTACCACGAGCACGAGGAGAGCCACGCCATGCCCCGCAACAGCGCCACCTACGACCCCGCCGCCGTTACCTTCGTGTGGGGGGTGATCCAGATCGTCGGCTACATCGACGGCACCTTCATCAAGGCCGCGCGCGCGAAGAAGTCCTACACGAAGCGCGTTGGGGCCGACGGCGAGGTCGTCCGGTCGATGACGAAGGACCAGTCGGGGACGATCTCCTTCTCGCTCATGAGCTCGGCCGATTGCAATGCGCTCCTCTCGGCGGCCCAGCTCGCCGACGAGCTCACCGGCGCGGGCGTGTTCCCGGTGCTCATCAAAGACGGGCGCGGCCTCGACCTGTGCTCGGCGCCGTTCGGGTGGCTCACCGGCAGCCCGGACATGGAGAAGGCGATGGAGGCCGGGGAGGTCGCGTGGGAAATGGATTGCGACTTCCTCACGATCTTCCACGGCGGTCTGTTCAAGCACGGCGCGGCGACCTAGCGCCGAGGAGAGAAGCACGATGTTCGACGCACCTACCCGACAGATCGGCGAGCAAACCTATCGGCTGCAGTTTTGGTCGACGACCAAGGCCCTCGACTGGATGGATCGCTTGATCAAGCTCCTCGGCGAGCCGGCGCTCATGTTCCTTTCGGGCTACGAGCCACCCAACGCCCGAGCCGATGACGATCCCTACGTCCTCGCCTTCTCGCAGGCCCTGCGCAACCTCGGCGGCGCGAAGCTCTCGGATCTCATGAAGGAGGTCATCCGCGGCGCGGTGTTCCGCGCCGAGCCCACCGGCGCGAGCACGGTGGTCCTGCCGGAGTCGGGCCCGAGCGACTTCGACGTCTACTACGTCGGGCCTCGGCTGCCGGTGGTCGGGAAGCTCTTCCTCTTCGTGCTCGAGGAGAACCTCGGCCCTTTTTTCGGCGAGCTCCACTCATACGTCAAGGGCCGGGGGCCGAGCTCGTCAAGCGCCTTGAGCGAGGCAACGGCGCCACCGGCCCCCTGATCAAGTCGACCGAGCACGCGAACGTTTCACCCGCGCGCCAGCGCGTGCTGGCGCTTTGCATCGACGGCGAGGGCTCCTTCTCCATGGCCGCGTACCTTGGATTCCGCGAGCAGGTCTCGCTGCCGGAGTTCCTCGACATCGAAGAGGCCGTGATCGTCGAGCGCGACCGGGCGGAAGCGTGGCGGCGGTACATGCAGGACCATCCCGAGCTCGCGGGGCGCAAGCCGCCCGGGGGTGACGAGTGAGCCGCGTCGTCGACGAGCTCGTAACGCGGCTGCGCTACTCGAGCAACGTCGAGGAGCTCCGCAAGAACCGGCGCGAGCTGGGCGGGTTCAAGGGCGAGGCGAAGGCGACGACCGGGGTCCTCGGCGATCTGCGGCGATCGATGGTCGAGGCCTTCGCCGCGCGCAAGGCCCTCGACGGGCTCCGCGACGTCGGCCGCTTCATCTTCGAGACGAATCGCGGCTTCGAGGTCCTGAAGGTGCGCCTCGCCACCGTCGAGGGCTCGGCCGAGGCGGCGAATCGCCGCTTCGCGTGGCTGGCCGACTTCGCGAAGAACACTCCCTTCTCGGTCGAGGGGCTCACCGAAGCGTTCGTATCGCTCAAGTCGGTCGGCATCGATCCGACGTCGGAGCAGATGACCGCCTTCGCCGACATCTCGGCCGGCATGGGCCGCGACATCACGGAGTTCTCGCAAGCGGTGCGCGGCGCCCTCACGGGCGAGTTTGAAATGCTCAAGGGCTTCGGCATCGTGGCCCGCGTCGAGGGCGACCGCCTCGCGGTCACCTTCGACGGCCAGACCCGGATGATCCAGCGATCGAGCGACGAGATCATCGGGCTTCTCACGGAGATCGGGCAAACGAAGTTCGCCGGCGGCGCGCTGGCCCAGATGTCCACGCTCGACGGCGTGATCTCCAACCTCCAGGACTCCGCACAGCTCCTCGCGCTCCAGATCGGCGAGGCCGGGCTGAACGAGGCATTGAAGGAGCTTCTCGCGGTCGTCGGCGACGCGATCGGCACGGGCTCGGAGTTCGGCGACATCCTCGGGCTCATCGCCGCCGAGGGCGTGCGCATGGTGAAGGACTTCCTCGAAGAGGCCGTCGACTGGTTCAAAAAGTTGAAGCGCGAGGACATCGTCGCCTGGTTCGATCGGCTCAAGACCGCATTGACGACGGCGTGGGAAGTCGCGGGCGCGCTCGCCGACGTCTTCTCGTGGCTCGTCGAGAAGCTCGGCGGCACGGAGAAGGCGATCCAGATCTTGCTGCCCACGCTCCTCGCCATGAAGATCGGCCTCGGCGGGATCCATGCTGCGGCGTTCGCTGCGGGCATCGCCCTCTCGCAGGCCTTCGGCGAGGAAAACCAGAAGGACATCGAAGAGGTTCGCCGCGGCATGGCGGAGATCCGCGACATGGACCGCGCCCGAGGCAAGGCCCTCGACGAGGCTCGACACGAAGAGGCGCGATGGCAGGACGAGCAAAACCGCCGCGTCGACGACACGAATAAGAAGCTCACGGAGGGGTTCGCCGCGGGGCTCTTCACCCCCGGCGCGAAGACGAAGAAGGAGCGGACGGTCGAGGTCGAGGGGGCGCAGTCCTCGGCGTCGGTCGAGGTCGAAGAGCTGGGCTTCGCGAAGCTCTCGAAGGAAGCCGAGGCCTTCAACAAAGCGCTGAAGGACGAGGAGCTTCGCGCGATGCGTGCGGCCTCGGCTGCGGCGAAGGCGAGCGGCGGCGATCCGAAGGCGGCGAGCTCCGCTGCCCTCGCCGCCTTCGGGAAGAAGAAGGCGACCGCCCGCGCGGCCTTCTCCGAGGCGATCGCGGCCGGCCTCGGCCCCGGCATCGCCACGAAGGAGGGCCTCGCGGTCACGCGGCAGCGCGCCCCACGAGCCGGCGAGAAGGCCCTCGAGAAGGAGAAGAAGAAGGAGAAGAAGCGCAAGCCCGGGACGCTCGAGGGCGAGATCAACTCGCGGATCGAGGAGCTCGCGAAGGAAGCCGAAATGGCCGCGGCGCTGAAGGCCCGCCTCGAAGACCCCTCGCTCTCGGGCCGGCGCCTCGACGAGATCTCGCGGACCGCTGGCGCCGAGAAGAAGGACTCGCTCCTTCGTGAGGTGAAGCGCGGCAACCTCGAAGCGCTGGGCGGGAAGTTCTCGCGGCCGAATCAGCTCATGGCCGCCGCGGGCCTCGGCGAGCTCGCCAACCGGGCGACGCCCCCGGTCATCACGATCAACGTGACGCGGATCGAGCTGACCCAGCAGCTCAATGCGCCGATGTCGTTCAAGGGCGCGACCTTCGCCGCCGACGCGGCCACGATCGGGCGGGTCATCGGGCCCGAGGTCGCCAAGCAGCAGCGGACGGCCCTACGCACGGCCGCGAGCGCGCTCGAGACGAGGCAACGGGCATGACGTTCGGCGTGCGAGGCGGGCTCTCGGGGCTTGTGCGTCAGCGGAGCGTGCTCATCATCCCGAAGAGCCCGCGCGGGCTCCTCGATTCGTGGACCCTCGACTGCTGCGAGCGGATGACGGTCCGCTTCCCGGGCGAGACAACGAGCCACCCGATCGAGGACGCCGAGGACATCACCGATCACGAGCACCATTTCCCCGAAGAGTTCTCGGCGTCGGGCTTCCTCACGGACACGCCGATCGGCTACCTCGGCGGCGGCACGCGGCAGGGCCTCGTACCGACCCGCCCGGGCATCGTGCCCGACCGCGCGATCAAGTCCTTCGAGAAGCTCCTCGAGATCCGAGCTCGGCGCGAGCCCGTCGTGATCGTGGTCTCCATGATCGTGCTGCCCGACATGGCGGTTCTCGAAGTGGAGCTGATGCGCGACGCGAACACCGGCGCGGGGATCGAGGTCGCGATCACGTGCGGGAAGCGGCGCATCGTGAAGACCGCGACCGTACCGAGCGAGTTCGACTTCGACGCGAAGGCCCTCGGCGCGGGCGGGACCGCCGACGCGGGCACGCAATCCACGTTCCCGCCCCCGTACCGGGCGCCGGTGAAGGTGCCAGGGTGACGCCATGGCGACGCGGCAGATCACGACCTTCGCCGGGGTCTATCACTACCGGCAGCGGGTGAAACTCGACGGGACCTTCTACCGGATCGAGATCCACTGGAACCCCCGCGCGCGCCTTCACGCGATGGGCCTCTACACCTCCGCCGGCGCGCCGCTCATCCGCTCGATCTTCCTCACGCTCGGCGATCACCTCCTTCGCGCGTACGGGCCCGCGCCGGGGCTGCCGCCCGGGAAGTTCCACGTCCGCGACACCCACGGCCGCAACACCGAGGCCGGCCCGGACGAGCTCGGCGCGCGGGTGCTCCTACTCTACGAAGAGGTCGCGGCATGAGCCTGCCCGCCCTCACGCTCGGGAATCCGCAGTTTGGCCGAAGCTGCCGGATCGTGGTGAACGATATCGAGGTCGCCCGGCCCGGGCGCACCCTCGCCGAGATCGAGGCCCTGCCCGTCCAGGGCGGCTTCCCGGAGGCGGCGGACACCGGCCTCGACGTCGCCTTCGTCGTGACGAGGCACAACCGGATCGAGCCGAATACGACAGAGGTCACGATCTACAACCTCTCGGAGGCGCACCGGAACGAGCTCCGCTCGACGTTCGACGCGCTCTACGAGCTGGGCTTCGAGGAGCGGGTCGTCGCGCCGGGCGGGCGCGTGCGCGTCGAGGCGGGCTATGGCGGGGTCGTCGAGGTCCTCGCCGAAGCGGACATCGTCGACCTCGACGAGGACTACGACGGCACGACGTGGGCCCTCACGATCACCGCGCAGGACGGCTACGTTCCTTGGCGCTACGGCTTCGTCTCCGAGTCGATCGCCCCCGGCGTCGACGCGTCGGTCCTTTGGAATCTCATGCTCTCGAGCTGGAACGCGTCGATGGGCGCCGAGGCCGAAGCGGCCTTCATGGCGGCGCTGCCCGATTTCCAGGCGAAGGTCGTCCAGGGCGGCATGGTGCTCCACGGCGAGACGCGCGAAGTCGTGCCCGAGATCCTCGAGAGCATGAAGCTCAAACTCTCGTTCCAGGACGGCGAGATCGTGCTTCTTCCCTTCGAGGGCGCCACCCTCGACGAGGCCGTCGAGCTGAATCCCGACACGGGGCTCCTCGGGCGGCCGAGGTTCAAGCGCAACGGCATGGCGACGGCCTCGGCCCTGTTGAACCCGAAGCTCCGCCCCGGGCGTCAAGTCCGGCTCGCCAAGGCCGATCGATCCGTGTGGGGCGTCGGGACCTACCGGATCGACTGGTGCGAGCACCGGGGCACGCTGCCCGACGGCGACTGGATCTCGACCGTGGAGCTCCGGCCCACGAAGCTCGGCGCGGGGTAGGCTTCGTCATGGTCGCGCGCGACTCCAACTTCGAGGGATCGCAAGTCCCGGACATTCAGGAGATCCTTCGGCTCTTCGGTCGGGCGTTGAAGCTCGGGTTCCATACGACGCTCCCGGGCACCGTCGTCAAGTACACGCCCGCCGTGCCAGGGGTGACGCCGGCGACGGTCGACGTCGCCCCGGACATCTACGCGATCTGGTCGAAGCCCGACGGCACCGAAGAGATCAAACCGCTGCCGGTGGTCCCTCGCTGCCCGGTGGAGCTGCCCAGCGGCGGCGACTTCGGGATCGGCTTCGACCTCCGCATCGGCGATCCCGGCCGGCTGTCCGTCACGGAGCGGAGCCTCGAGCGGTGGATCGACGAGGGCGCCGGCTTCCCGCCGCCGCTTCTCCATACCCACAACTTGAGCGATTCGATCTTCACGCCCGGGCTGCGCAACGCGAAGAACGCGATCGCGATGCACCAGCCCGGCCGCATGGCGATCGGTCGGCAGGATGGGACCGTCGTCCTCGACCTCGGCGTCGCCGACCTCGTGCTCGAGGCCCCGGTGATTCGCCACGGCGCCGCGGCCTCGATCCCGATCGCCCGCGTCGGCGACGGGGTCGCGATGCCGCTCGTGCTCGCGTGGATTGCCCAGGTCCAGGCGATCCTCTTGTCGCCGACGATCCTCGCCATGTGGCAGCCGCTCGGGCTGCCGCCGCCCGTGCCCCCGGTCGGGCCCACCGAAGCGATCGCCGCGATCGCGCCGACAACCCCCAGCACGAAGAACCTCGCGGAGTAACACCATGCGCCGATCCTGGGCACTTCACGACGGGGACCTCGACCTTCGAGGGGGCCGGCTCGCGCGCGTCGAGGGGGCGGCCGCCGTCGAGCAGCACATTCGGCAGCGGCTCCGGCACTTCCAGGGCGACTGGTTCCTCGGGCTCACGACGATCGGCTTCCCCTACGACCGCGACACGCTCATCCTCTCGCCCTCGATGGCCGCGCTCGAGAAGGCCTTCCGCGACTACATCCTCGCGACGCCGGGGGTCACCGGCTTCGAGAGCTTCCAGATCGAGTTCGGCGAGGAGCAACGCCGAGCCCGGCGCCTCGACCTCTACTTCGTCGCGACGACGCTCTTCGGAAACGTCACGATCCGCGAGGCGATCGAGGCGAGCAGCCTCGACGTCGTCGCCAACCCCGGAGCCTGACCCATGCCGCTCGTCCTCGATCACAACGGCCTCGAGATCCAAACCCTCGGCGAGATCAAGTCGGAGATCGAGGACGACTTCCGCGAGCTCGAAGGGCCCGACTTCAACCTCGACCCGGAGGATCCGCCCGGGCAGCTCGTCGGGATCATGAGCGAGCGCGAGGCCAGCGTTCAGGCCGCCCTGGCCCAGGTCTACGGCGCATGGAACAAACGGGCGGCCACCGGCGACGCCCTCGTCGCGCTCGCGGCCCTCACGAACACCGAGAAGGCCGGGCCCGCGCCGAGCGTCGTCCCCCAGCTCCGGCTGGTCGGCGTGCCGGGGACCGCCGTCGAGGGCCGCATCGTCCGCCACGTTGCGACCGACTCCCTCTGGAGCGTCGCCGACGCGACCATCGGCGTCGGCGGTGACGTCGTCACCTCGGCGACTGCCCAGGTCGACGGGCCCACCTACGCGACCGCGACGGCCGAGGCGGGAGCGTGGGAGATCGTCACGCCCGTTGCGGGGTGGACCGCGGCCGAGAGCCTCGTCGACGCGGTGCCCGGGCGCTTCGAGGAGAGCGACGAGGAGCTCCGCGCGCGCATGGACGCCGAGGCCTCGACGCGCGGCGGCAGCACGATCCCGAGCGGGCGCGCGAACATCCAGCAGGACGTCGAGGGCGTCTCGCGCGTCATCGCGATCAACAATCCCGGGCTCGTGTGGCGCGACGACGTGCCCCCGGGCGCCGTGGAATACGTCGTGACCGGGGGCCTCGACGCCGACGTCGCGGCGGCGATCTGGCAGTCGGCGATCGCCGGCGGGATCGAGCCGTGGGGGGCGACGAGCGTGGTGATCGCCGACGACGACGGGATCTCGAGGACGGTCCGCTTCTCGCGACCGACCCCGGTCCCCGTGTGGGTGCGGATCACGGTGTCGACCGGGGGCGCCGAGATCCCGATCGACACCGGGGCTCCGGCCGCCCGCGCCGCGACGATCGCCGCGATCCAGCAGGCCGTGGTCACCTACGGCGCGACGGTCTTCGGCTCGAAGGCGAGCTTGAACGTCGTGCCGATCTACTTCGTCGGCGCCGTGCTCTCGGCGATCCCCCAGCTCTCGGCCCGCGGCGTGCTCGTCGAGGTGAGCTTCGACGGGGCCGTGTGGAGCTCGCAGCCGCTCGACATCGCGACGCGCGAGGAACCCCAGTTCGCGATCGCCCGTGCCCCCGTCACCGTCCTATGAGGTGAGCCCATGCCAGCCTACGGAAGCCTCTACGGTGCGCCCTACGGCGGGATCCCGGCCGCGGTGCCCGACCACGTCGCCGAGGCCCTCGAGCGGCGGACCGAGCCCTACCGCGACGGGGCGCCGATCTTCTCGTCGTGGCTCGCTCTCCTCGCGGCGCGGTGGCAGCGGATCGACAACGTCGCGCACGCCATGCTGCGGATCACGAGCCTCGCCGACGCCTTCGGCGTACACCTCGACCTCATCGGCTATCACGTGGTCTTCGACCGCCCGCCGGGCTGGGATGACGAGCGCTACCGCCGATGGCTGCAGGTGCGGATCATCGCGAACAACGCGAGCGGCCTCGCGCCGGAGTGGCAGGCGATCGGGCACGCCATGGAGCCCCCGGGCGCGCCGGTGTCCCGCTGGGATCCGGTCTACCCGCGAGGGTGCATGCTCCAGCTCCCCGACCTGCCCGCGATCGAGGTCGGCGCGGCGATCGGGACCTGCGAGCGCGTGATCTCGGGCGGCGTCGACGGGCGGCTCGTGATCTACGATTCCGACGAATACTTCGGCTTCGACGAGGACCCGGACGCGTCCGGCTTCGCCGAGGCGCCCGACGGCGGAGGCTTCCTCGCCGCCGACTACACGATCCGAGGAAGAGGCTAGGCCCATGCCACCGATCAACCGCCCCGCCACGCTGCCCCGCTGGTGCTCCGAGCCCGGAGCGTTCATCACCGATCCGCCGCTCGCCGGACACCAGGATCTCGGGTGGAACCCCGCGACCGAGAAGCCCGGCGGCTACGAGCTCAATTGGCAGCTTCGCGGCTACTACCAGTTCGCGCGCTACTGCGACGAGCGGCAGGTGAGCGCGCTCGAGATCTTCCGCGACGTCGACGGCGAGGACGGCGGATCATGGGTCGCCGGGACCGACGTCGGCCCGGCCACGTCGGGGAGCCTCACCTCGGCGTGGGGCGTCGGCGTGATCTACGTCGGCGGGCACCGGGTCGACTTCTCGGCCGACCGCCTCGCCGCGATCGGCGAGACGAATCACCTCTACACGGCATCGCGCGACACCTACGTCGGCCTCACGGGCTCGGGCGAGGTCACGCGGAGCGAGGTCCTCGTCGGCGCCGGAGCTCCGGCCGCGCCCGCCAACTATTCCTGGATCTGGCGAGTGACGACCTCGGGCGTCGCTGTCACGACGGTAACGCGGCTCGTGCCCTCGCGCCCGACGGTATCCACGAGCTGGGGCTTCGTGGCTCGACAGTACCTCGCGAGCGCGACGCTCGGCGACGGGGCGCTCTACCCCGACCTCACCTTCAACAAAGGGCCGGGGCTCGGCGGCACGCACAACAGCCGGATCGAATGGCAGACCGGGGGCGTCGTGCGCTGGCGCCTCGATCACACGGGCGGGCAGAATCTCCGACTCGATCGCTACTCCGCCGGTGGCGCGCCGCTCGGCTCCGCGATCTCCTTCGACTCGACCGGCGGGATCGACTTCAATAACGGCCCCCTCCGCATGCTCGGCGGCGACTCCATGCTCGCCCCCGTCAACGCCGACGACTTCATCATCGGCGACGGCGGAACCGACGACATCGGGATCACCCTCGTTCCGTCCAACGCTGCCCGCCTCGCGTGGGGGGCCGACGGGAACCTGGAGCTCGCGAGCGTGAGCTACAACGTCGCAGCCTCGGCGATGACCCTCCGCGCGGGCGAGGTCGACCTCGCCGTCGTCGACCAGCCGAACGCGACTTTCCGCCCGGCCGTGACGACGACCTTCGATCTCGGGACGACGACGGTCCGCTGGAGGTCGGTCTTCGCGGGCAACGTCTACGCCGCCACGAACATCGAAGCCACTGGGCAGCTTCGATCGAACACGATCGCGCCCTTTGCCGCGAGGGTGGCCGTCGAGGGCGGCGTCGCGATCCGGGGGAGCTCCTCGGCGGCCGCCCTCGAGCATGCGCAACACATCGGGCAGGCCGGCGGGGTCTTCGACGCCTGCCGCGATCGCGTGTGGAAGGTCGTCGGGACCACGAACACGAACGGGATCCAGGACATCAACCTCGGCGTGACATCGGCCGTCGGCCGAAACTACGTCGTCGAGGTCCGGGCGATGGGGGTCCGGGCAGGGACCGACACCGACTGCTATACGCGCAAGCAGCGATCCGTGTGGCGCCGATCCGGGGCTGGCGCGATCACCTTCGTTCGCAACGACTACGACGACGGAGGCGCGGGGCCGGCCGGGCTCTCGGGCGGGCTCTCGACCTCGGGCACGTCGATCGTGTGGCGCGCGGTGAACGACGACACCGACACGATCAACTGGACGATCCACGTCGAGGCCGACGAGATCCTCTCGACGTAGAACGAGGGGGGCCCCGTCGGTCGGCTTCGACGGAACCCCCCTCGTAGGGAGCAAGGCGAGCGAGCCTCGCACGGCGCTAGGTGCCGAAGCAATCCTCGCAGTCTTCGGTGCGGCAATGGACCGCGTGATCGCGCCCCTCGGCGCGAGCGCGCTCGTCCGCGACTGCGCAGTCGACGTGCCGATTGCACGAGAGCGGCCGGACCTCGACGACGTAGGTCCCGGCGCGCGCGACCACCCGGAGATCGGTCTTCACCTCGTGCGACCATTCGCCGAGCCGGGCCCGTGAGGTGAGGCCCGACGGGTAGACGATCCTCGCCCGGCCGTCGGCGACCTCGAAGCCGAGGAGCTCCTCGGCGACCCGGGCAGTGAAGCGCGCCCGCGGGGGCGGCTGCTGGGCGGGGTAGATCCTCGCGTTGTAGAAGCGGAGCGACCGACGGCGCCGGCCGAGCTCGCCCGCGGGGCCGAGGTCAAGCATCGCGACCCCCATCGCCAAACTCGCCCGAGAAGCTGCCGCCCTCCAGGCCGATGATGGTCGCGTCGGGTTCGCCGAGCCCCGCGTCCGCGTCCTCGGCCCGCTGCCGCGCGAGCTCCTCGAGCGCCTGCCCGGTCGTGAGCTTCCCCGCCGTGACGTCGCGCGCGATGTCGTCGGAGGTCCGGCGGGGCGGGGGCTCGGCCGCACCAGGCGGGACCCACGTGCTCGGCGGATCGAAGCCGAGGTCGATGCCTACCCCGGGCGGCCCGAGCAGCTCGGCGGTCTGCCGGTCCGCCCGCTGGCCGTCGTCCTCGCGCGGGAGGAAGGCCGGCCGCGGCGGCACGACGACGAGCCCGTCGCTCGCGTACACGTGCACGGACGCGCCCCACCGGGCGGCCTCGAGCTGCTGCTCGCGGGTCCACCCCTCGACGGTCGCGAGCTCGGGCCCCTGCCCGTCACACACGAGGCCCAGCAGATCGACGATCGTCGCTGGCGCGATGTCGTCGTCGACCTCGACGAGGGTCTCCTCGACGACGACCCCGCCCGCGGCCGGGTCCTCGATCGCCCCCGGGCCGACCTCGCCGCGGATCTCGGCGAGCTCCTCGCGGATCGCGGGCAGCTCGGCGCGGAGGGTCTCGAGCGAGGCCTCGAGCGCGATCGCCCGCTGGGCCGAAGCGTCGGCGAGCTCGTGGGCGCGCTTGGCCCGGGCCTCGGCGTCCATGACGAGGGCGTGGGTGCGCGGGTCGACGCCCCCGGGCAGCTCGGCCCCCTCGGCTAGGACGATCGCGAGGATGCGCCCCGCGGCTTCCCAGGTCGCCCGGGCGGCCGCGGCCTCGTCGTCGTAGTTCCCGAGGCCGGCGAGCTCCACCTCCCACAACAGCCCCTTGCCGTCCCCGGGGTCGAAGCTCTCGACCTCGAAGCCCGGCGCCGGGTCGGTCGGCCCGAGCGGCAGGGCGAAGCGGCGGGCCAGCCGGAGGGCGAGCTCGCTCTCGACCATGATCACGGCCGCCCCCCAATGCTGGCGGACGGCCTCGGGCAGATCTTCCCAGCGGGGGCACGGCTTGCCCTCGAAGTTCTTCCAGCCGCTGTGCTGGTTGTAGGCGTGGTAAGCCGCGCGCGCGAGCTCGGCGACGTCGGGGCGGGTGGTCGGATCTTCGGGTGTTTCGGGTGTCGGTTTCATGACGTTCGTTCCTTGCGTTGTGCGTGTTCCAGTTGGATGGCTCGACGCTCCTCGGCGTCTTCGAGCCGGGCGATGAAGATCGAGAGCTCGATCGGGCCCATGCGTTCCCAGCGCTCGACGAGGCTCATACCGAGCCACGGGCCGAGGTAGTGGGCCAGGGCGGGGGCGAGGACCTTCGCCCGCCACGGCTCCGGGTCGCCCGAGAGGCGAGCGAGGAGCCCGAGCGCTTCGCGCCGTAGCTGGGCGGACGTGGGTGCCCCGCGGGGGATCACGGCTTCCTCGAAGGCCTCGTCGTCCTCGACGAAGGGCTCCGCGGGCGGAAGGACTGCCGCGGGCTCCGGGGCGAGCTGGGCGGGCGCTGGAGCGGGCTCCGGCCGATCGGGCGGGGGTTCGGAGGGGGGCGACTGCAGGGACCGCCCAGCGGGCCCCTCTTTCGCCGGGCTCGCGGTTTGCGACATGGGGGGTGAGGGCCTCGAGCGCGGCGGCGCGCTCCCCCATAGGCCGGACCAGCTCACGTGCCCCTCGCTCGGCGTCGCCGCCGGGGTACCCTCGTCAGAGCATGGCGGACGAGCAAGGCGTCGGCGTGGCGAGGCTTCGGACCGAGATCGCGACCGAGCCGAGCCCAGGGCGGGAGCGAGAGCGAACCCAGCCCTTTGCGGTCCCGCCCCCGCCCTCGGGCTCGTTCGCACCCTCGGGCGCCTTTGCGCCCCCGCCGCGCCACGAAGATCCCGCCGCGGCGATCGCGTCGGCGGTCGTTTCGGCGCTGGTGCCAGCGATCGGCCCGGCCGTGTCCAAGCTCTCGACCGCGCTCGAGGAATCCGGGAAGCGCCCCGGCGGGCAGCCGCTCGGCCTGGTGATCGGCTCGGCCGCGCTCTTCTCGCTCGTGTTCTCGATCGCGGCCGTGTGGGTCCACGATCAGACGACCCGGGGCACCGTGAGCGGCCGCCTCGACGACCAGGACGCTGCGATCAACGGGCTGATCGATACGACGTCGAGCCTTCTCGACGAGGAAGAGGCGAGCTCGGAATGGCTGTGCGAGGCCTTGGCGGTCGGCTTCGGGAAGCCGATCACGTGCCGCTCGACACGCGGAGTCGAGAAGATCCGGCGCGAAATGCCGCGTAAGATTCACCACCCATGACCACACCAGCACCCGCATCGTCTCGCCTTCCCTCCTGGACCCCGCTCGCTACGTTCATCCTCGGCGCCGCCGTTGCCGTGGCGATCATGAAGCCTTGCAACGGGGACCCCAAGCCCGAGCCCGCCCCCGCGCCGTCGCAGCCCTAGCCCTCGGGCACGAAGTCGACCTCGCCGCCGCACGAGCATCGGCCCTCGTCGTCGGGGGCCGCGTCGGACTTACACCGGCGGCAGCGGGGCGAGAACGTCGGCGGCGTCGGGGGTAGGCCGCGGTAGAGCGGCGGCGCGACGTCGTCGAGGGTGGGCAGGGGCGGCCGTGTGATTCTCATCCGCTCCCCCGCGTGAGGAAGGCCTGGAAGGCCTCGACGATCGGCAGCGCCACGGCCCGCGCCTCGTCGGGCTTCTCGTAGGAGAGCCCGCCGACGATCGAGAGCGGCCCGAGCGAGAACCGGACCGACCAGCGGCCGTCGGGGCGCTGGCCGTAGGCGATCGCGATCCCGAGGCCGGTCGGGTGGGCGAAGAGCACCGTCCACGCCTGGCGCCCCTGGTTGAACTTCGTGGTGTCGACGAAGGGCTCGTTCCGCTTCATGGTCGGACCTCGTCGGCGAGCTGCCGGATCTTGCGGGTGAAGGCCTCGAGCGACTCCCGGCCGCCCTTGATCTCGGGCGCCACCGCGAGCCCGTCGCGCTCGCAGATCCCCCGGAGCACGAGCTCGAAGACGTCGAGGACGTCGGCGGCCTGGTCGAGGGCCTCGGCCGGGCTGGGCCGGGCGCCCCATCGGCGATCCTCGGCTGCGGTCGTGATCTCGGCTGCGATCCACGTGGGCAGCAGCGGCCAGCGGGCGGCCGCGCTCACGTGCTGGTGGAGCGCGTCGAGGCGCTCGAGGACGAAGCCGAGCCGGCCTCGGCGGAGCTCGTCGAGGCGCCCGAGCGGCCAGCCGCCCGAGCGGCGAAGCGCTTCGAGGATGTGGTCCTCGTTCGTGGAGAGGATCGCGCGGTAGAGGGTCCCGAGGGTCCGCCGCGCGAGGTCGAGGAGCTTCGGCGGCGGGTCGAAGGGCTCGTCGGGCTCGTCGTCGAGCGAGCAGTCGACCGGCGGCGGAGCGAGCGGCCCGATCACGCGGGCGAGCTCGGCGAGGGGGATCTCGATCTTCACGCTGCCCGTCCTTCCTCGCGGAGGTAGCCCTCGGCGCGGGCGCGCTCGAGGAGCCGCTCGCGCTCCTCGGCGGTGGGCTCGTAGACCGCGAGGCCCTCGAAGCGGGCTCGCCCGCGGAGGTCCTGCGGCGTCGGATAGATCCGCCCGTGGCGACCTTGGCGGAGGGTCGAGGTCCGCGACCCCGCCCCCCACACGATCCGCTTCACGTCGCCGACGACCTCGACGACGACGCCGATCCGAGGTCCGGCCGAGCTCGGCTTCCGCGTCTTCCGGGTCTGCCGCGCGCAGTCGATGACGAAGGCGCCGACCGCCTTCGCGCGCCCCGTCGGCTGCTCACGCCACAGGCGATCGAAGTAGCCGTGAGCGTCGTTCCGCGCCTTCCGGGTCGCGGCGTCGGCCGGGATCCCGAGCGGGCGCCCGTCCGGGTGGGCGCCGTGACTGCCGCGGCACGCGGGATACCGCTCGCAGCCGTAGAAGAGGTCGAAGCGCCCGCGTCGGAGCACGAGCATCGCCCCGCAGTCGGGGCAGGGGTGGGCGCAAGGCGAGCCCAGCGGGAGCCCGCGCTTCTTCGGATCGGCCGGCCGTCGGCGCCGCGCCTTCTTCGGCTTCGGGGTGTGCGACATGGCGTCACCGCTTCCCCGCCCGCAAAGCATGCTCGGGCGAACGGAGCCGAGCCGGGGCAGGATGAGCCGTCATGCTCTCGCTGCTCCTCGTGCTCGCCAAGGTGTCCAAGGTGCTCGCCGCCGCCGACGCGGGGCTCGCTACGCTGCTCGCGATCCTGCGCGCTACGGGGCGCCGCCGCCGAGCCAGGCCAGCGCGGCAGCCGTGAGAGCACCGACGATCGCGGCAACGATTCGGATCCACCGCCGAGCGCGGTGGACCCCCCGCACCATCGACTGCTCGATCTCGTCCACGGATCGATCGTACCACGCCGGGGTCAGCCATGCCCTCGTGTGTGCCGCCGCGGTCCGGGTGGGCCAGCGGGAGCAGCTTGCGGTAGGCCTTCTCGACCTCGGCGAGGCTCGCCTCGCGGGGCACGCCGAGCACCGACGACCAGTGATCTTCGTCGGGCGCCGGCGGCAGCTCCGCGAAGCCACGGAACGCCGCATCCATCATCGCGGGGGAGCCGTGGCGCTCGATGGTCCGGAGGGCCTCGATCACCTTGGCGAGCCCGTAGAGGTTGCCCGCGAGCGTGTCGTAGGCGTCGAGGGCCATCGCGTGCTGCTTGCCCTTGCGCCGGAAGTAGGCCACGCACCCGGGGTCGCTCGCGCGCTCGTTCGCGTAGATGTTCCGCCCGTCGGGGCGCATGTGAACGTCCGTCGAGATCACGATCTCTCTCGCGCCCAGCCGGACGAGCTCGTCGAGGAGCGCGTCGCGGGCCTCGGCTTGCGTGCGCTTGCCGAACTTGTCCCGCTTGCGCCGTTCGGTCCTCGCGATCGCGCGGGGCCAGGCCAGGGGATAGGGTCGAACCTCGAGCATCACCGCGCCCCCTTCCTCGTGAGGCGCCGATAGAAGTAGCCCTTCCGGGGCTCCGCCTCGGGCCCCTTCCAGTAGGTCGGGCAGCGGTAGACCGTGCCATCGGGGAACCGGAGCTCCTCGGCGTCGCCGATCGCCGCCCGGATCCCAGCCTCGAGATCCTTGCGGCGGCGATCCCATGCGCGGCCGGCTTCCTCGGCTTCGAGCCACGCGCGATCGAAGTCGTCGGCGAAGTAGCGCCGATCGTTGACGCGGATCCCGTCCGCCGGAAACTCGAGGACCTTGCCCTGCTCCGACGCTCTCCAGCGCGCCTTGATCGCGTCGAGGGTGTCGGCGCTGGGCCGAACGTCGGGCTCGATCTCCTCGCGGATGAGCCGGACGAAGAGGGCCTCTTCGCGAAGGAGCTGGGCCTCGAAGACCGGGTCGCGCTCTTCGTCGACCCACCCGAGATCCTGCCCGCCGAACATCACCGCGAAGCCGGACCAGCGGAACGGCGTGAGCGTCGAGTAGTGGGCGCACTGGCCCCGATAGTGGAGCGGGCTCGCGGCGTTGCCCTCGTCGTCGAGCCAGTCCCCCCGCTTGAACAGGTTCAGGTTCTTGACGTCGACGACCCCCCACCCGAGATCGGGATGCTTGGCGAAGGTGTCGAGCGTGCCGATCTGCCACGGGCGATCGTTGGCGGCGAAGATCACCCGCCCATCGTCGTCCGGGCCGTAGTGAACGAAGGTGCCCGCGTCGAGGAGCGCCTTCCCGACCTCGTCGGCGCCGTCCCACGGCTTCCACGGATCCGACCGATCGAGCCCGGACCGAGCGAGGCGCACGCGCACGCGCCAGTGTTCGCCGAGCCCCGGCGGCGGCTCCTTCGGCTCCTCGCTCGCCAGCATGAAGGCCGCGACCTCGGCCGGGCTCACGAGCTGCCGCCCGGTGCGGCGGCCGTAGATGCGCAGGATCCCGCCCTCGAGATCCTTGCCCGCTTCCATCTCCGGCGTCTGCTCCTTCGGCGGCTCGATGCCCAGCTTCCGCGCCCACAAGAGGAGCCGCGGGGTCCACGGATCGACGCCGAGGACCGAGCCCGCCTCGGAGCCGCCGATCGTGGGCGACCCGTCGATCGCGACCTCGCGCGCCTGCTCCCACGTCGCCGTCATCGGCCGGCCCCCTTCGCCCGCTCGACAATCACCTCGGCCGAGATCGCGATCTCGACTCGATCGTCCGGCTTGTGCCAAGACAGCGAGCCGCTCGAGAGGTTGACGGCGGCCCACTCGATGCTGCCGTCGCCCTGCCGGTATTCGCCCGTGCGCATGCACGCGACGGCGCCGATCCCAGGGAAGAAGACGTCGCCAGCGGCGAGATCGCCGATATCGGCGTGGGGCGGTAGAAGGGCGGGTTTGATCGTGAGATTCATAGGCCTCCAGTGGCGAAGCCCGCCGAAGCGGGCAGGAAAGAGCCGGGCGGGGTGACGCCCGGGGGGTGAATCGTACCGCGTTACGTGAGGGCCGCGGCCGCGTCCACTCCGCGCCCCGAGAGGCGGAAGGTCGCGCACGGCAGCACGGCCGCGGACTTCACCGCGGCGACCTTCTCCTCGGACGTCGCTCGCCGACGTCGCCCGCGCGGGCGCTCGACGGCGAGGAGCACCTTCTCGACCTCTTCGAGCACGGCGACGAGGGCCTCGGCTTCCCCGATCACGATGTGAACAGAGGGGGCGCCCGCCTTCTTCGTCCTCGCGACGCGCTCGCGAAGGCCTTCCACCCACGGCGAGAGCTTCGCGGCGGTGCCGGGCGGCGCGTGGCCGAGCTGGTGGGCGACGAGGAGAGCGGCGGCGGTGGGCTGGCGTTGATCGGTCTTCGACTGTGACATAGCTACCTCATGCGGGCAGGGTCCACCCACCGATCTCGCGGTGGGGGCCGTTGGCGTTGACGAGGCGCACGAGCCCGCAGTCGCAGGCCTCGATCATGGTGACGCCGCCGTGGGCGGCTTCGTTGCGGAGGGGGCCGGCGACGACTGCCCCCCGGGCGGGGATGGGGGTCGCCAGCATGGGCTGGTGAGTGTGGACGCCGGCGACGATCCGGCCGGTGGCGCTGCTCTTCGCCATGGTCAGAGCACCCGCTTCCCGGAAGCGATGGCCGCGGCGACGGCGTCGGGCAGCCGCACCGCGCCGCGGATCACCGCGTCTCGCAGCAGGCCGTGCGCCTTCGCCGGGAGCCCACCGTCGAGGCGCACGTCGACGGCGACGCGCTCGGTCGAGGGCTGGTAGTAGTGCGAGACCACGCCGACGATCTCGACCGTGCGCCCGTCCTCGAGCGCGTGCTCGAGGGTCACCGTGCACGTGCTCCGAGGGTCGCGCACGAACGGGCGATCGAGCCGTGCGACGAGGTCGTCGGGCGTCGGGAGGTCGTCGTCGGCGAAGTAGTGCATCCGAGGCATAACGTAACGCGTTACGCTGGGGCGTCAAGAAAAATCGGACACGCGGCCCGCGCGTGAGGCATGATCGGCTCATGAGCTACGTCGAAGACCGCGTTCGGGTGCGGCGATACGGCACCCTGCCCCGCGACTCGAAGCTTCTCGTCCCGATCGCTGGCGTCGGCCGGTCGCGTCGACTGCACACCCTCGCCGCGGCGGCCTTCGAGCGAATGCGCGCCGCCGTGCTCGAGGCGCTCGAGGTCGACCTTCGGGCGGCCAGCGGCTGGAGGCCTCGGCGGTGGGCGAGCTGGGCCGACTACGAGCGCACCGTGATCAAGCGCTTCGGCTCGGTCCGCGAGGGCCGGCGGTGGCTGGCCTACCAAAGCCCCCACGAGACCGGGCTCGCCGTCGACTTCGGCACCGGCGGCCTATGGCCGACCCGCTCGACGGTCGCCAAGCAGCGGGCGACCCCGCTCCACGGCTGGCTCGTCGAGAACGCGCACCGCTTCGGCTGGCACCCGTACAAGGTGGAGCCGTGGCATTGGGAATACCCGCTCCCGTTCGCAGCATGGGAGACGGGCATCCTCGAAGCCGAGGACGACGCCGACGACGACGATCCGGTCGAGGAAGTCGACGAGGCCGACGAGGACGACGCCCCCCCGGCGTAGCGCTCGCGTTCCGCGTTACGCGCTGCTACGCTGCCCGCGTGGGTGTCACCCGAGCAAAGCCCGCCATGCGCGGCCCGGGCCGGCCGTCCAACCTCACGGACGAGGTGATCGAGCGCACGGAGAAGGGCATGAGCGAGGGCTTCGGGCTCTCGACCGTGATCGAGGCCCAAAGCCTGGAGCCGCGCACCGCCCGGAGCTGGAAGGCCCGCGGCGACGACGATCTCGCCCGCGGCGACGTCGACACGATCTACGCCCGATTCGCGGCGGCCGTGAAGCGCGCCCGATCGAAGGGCGCGATGGAAGGCCTCGAGCGGCTGCGCAAGCTCGGGAAGGACGACTGGAAGGCGGAGGCCTGGACCCTCGAGCGCCTCTATCCCGACGTCTACGGGCAGCGGACCCACGTCACGATCCAGGAAGGCGGCCACGATGACGAAGCGTCCCTCGCGGTCGAAGAAGAAGACCTCGAGCACCTCACGCCCGAAGAGCGCGCGCTCGTCGACCGGCTCCTCGAAGAAATCGAGCGCGCGAACGCCAGTCTCGAGGAGCTCCTCGCCGTCGCCCGAGAGCGTGCTCGCGACGAGGATCCGCGCGTCGAGGGCGACGCTGCGGCTGACGAAGATCCGCCGAGCGGCCGCCGCCAACGTCGGCGCCCGTGAGAGCTTGATCCGCTTCGCGACGGCGACGTCGCCCGACTACAAGCCGGCCTGGTTCCACGAGACGATCGCGAACGCCCTCGACGGCGTGCTTCGGCACGCGCGAGGCGAGCCAGGGGGGATCCGGCGCCTCGCGATCTCGATGCCGCCCCAGCACGGGAAGAGCGAGCTCGTGTCGCGCCTCTTCCCCGCGCTGGCGCTCGGCGTCGACCCGAACCTCCGGATCATCGCGACGAGCTATAACGCCGAGCTCGCCGGCTTCAACGCCGCCGCGGTCCGCAAGCAGCTCGCCGCGCCGCGCTATCGTCACCTCTTCCCCCAGCTCCGGCTGGCCGAGAACGACGACGTCGCCGAGCGCCTCGCGATCGATCGCGCGAACTACTTCGAGGTCCCCGGGCATCGCGGCTACTACCTCTCGGCGGGCATCATGGGCTCGCTCACCGGCTTCGGCTTCGACATCGGCCTGATCGACGACCCGATCAAGAACGAGGACGAGGCCGACTCGGAGGCCTACAAGCGGCGCCTTCGGAACGCGTGGCACGGCACCTTCGAGAGCCGCGAGCGCGGGCCTCACTCGGCGATCGTGATGGTCTTCACCCGCTGGCGCGAGGATGACCTCATGGGCTACGTCGAGAGCCTCGCCGGCGGCGATTGGACCATCCTCGCCTTCCCGGCGATCCAGGACCTCGACGACGAGAAGCGGCCGGCCTACGACCCGCGCGAGTTCGGCGAGGGCCTCTGGTTGGAGCGGTACGGGCAGGCCTACTACGAGGCGAAGAGGCGCACGACGCCGGCGCGCACGTGGTCGGGCCTCTACCAGCAGCGCCCGAGCCCGGGCGAGGGCGCCCTCTTCCGCCGCGACTGGTTTCGGTTCTTCCGCTGGCGCGACTTGCCCGACCGCTTCGATCTCGTGTTCCAGTGCTGGGATCTCGGGTTCAAGAAAACCGGCCGCTCGTGGGTGGTCGGCTTCGTGGTCGGCGTGGCCGGGGCCGACTTCTACTTCCTCGACCGCTACCGCGAGCACACCGACTATCCCGGCAGCCGCGACGCGCTCGAGGCGATGTCGAAGAAATGGCCCGAGGCCTATACCAAGTGCGTCGAGGACAAGGCCAACGGCTCCGCCGTCATGGACGACCTACGCTCGAAGCTCGGCGGCTTCGTGCCCCTGCCCGCGAACGACTCGAAGATCGCCCGCGCGAGCGCGGCGTCGCCGACCTTCCGCGGCGGGAATGTCTACCTCCCGCGGGATGCACCATGGGCCGAAGAGGTGATCGAAGAGTTCGTCGCGTTCCCCCTGGGCAAGCACGACGACCAGGTCGACGCCGGGAGCCACGCCGTCAACTGGTATCACCGCGACGGTGGGGAATGGCTCTCGGGCCTCGTGAAGGAGTAGGCTAGGCGCATGGATCTCCCGCGCCTCGGCGGCCTCATTCGCGACGGTTGGCGGAACCTCTTCGCCCAGCTCGGGCGCCCGGGCGTCGATCGCTCGATCGCGACGACGATGGGGCCCGAGCCGGGCGGCATGTACGACGACCCCCGCTTTTGGGATGACGTGTGCCGGAACGACTCCCTCGCGCGGCGGGCGGTGGAGCTCGGGCCCGAGGGCGCGACCCGCCGCGGGTGGGACATCGCGGTCAAGGGCGACGAGGCCGACGCCGTCGACGAGGGCGACGAGGACGGCGAGGAGCGCAAGCAGACCGGGGCGGCGCTCGGCGACTACGGCCGAGCCCTGTCGATCAAGCAAGTCGGCCGCGACGGGCTCGTGAAGGCGGCGAAGCACGGCGGGAGCCTCGTCGTCTTCGGAGCCGACGACTTCGGCTTCGACGACACGCTCTCGAAGATGAGCGAGGCCCTCGTCGAGACTTCGATCAAGTCGATCCGCTGGATCCGGGTCTACGAGCGCGCCCGCGTCCAACCAGGCCCCATCACGGTCGACCCCACCTCGCCCAACTTCGGCGAGCCCGAGCACTACCTCGTGACCCACGGCAACGGGACGCCGGCCTTCACGGCCCACTGGACCCGATGCCACCGCTTCCGCGGCGCCCCCGTGAGCGACGACGTTCGATGGTCGCTGCAGGGCTGGGAAGATTCCGAGCTCCGCGGCGCGTGGGAAGCCCAGCGCGACTATGCCACGGTGCACCGCGCCGGCTGCGGGGCGATCCTCGACTTCTCGCAGGGGGTCTACAAGATCAAGGGCCTTGCCCGGCTCATCGAAGCCGGGAAGGAAGCCGACGTGATCAAGCGGATCCGCATCAACGAAGAGAGCCGCTCGGCGATCAACGCCCTGCTGCTCGACGCGGAAGGCGAAGACTTCGCCTTCATCGCGCGGTCGCTCGCATCCGTGCCCGAGATCATGGACCGTTTCGGCGTGCGCCTGGCCGCGCACTACGGGCTGCCGATCACGAAGCTTTTCGGCGTGAGCCCCGGCGGCTTCGGCACGGGCGAGGCCGAAGCGATCTCGTACGAGGCGCTTTGCGAGGCGATCCAAGAGGACAAGCTCGCGCCGTTCCTGCGCAAGTTCTACCGCCTCGCCATGCTCGCGAAGGACGGGCCGACGGGCGGTGTCGAGAAGGAGATCGACATCGTCTTCGCGCCGGTGCGGCCGCCGACCGAGAAGGAGAAGGCGGAGTTCCGGAAGCTCGTCGGCGAGTTCGTGAAGGCCCTGGTCGAGGCCGCGATCATCACGCCCGAGGAAGCCGCGACCTCGCTCTTCGGCGGCGAGCGCTTCTCCATGGAGATCGTCCTGGACAAGGAAGAGCGCGAGCGCCGGAAGAAGGAGGCCGAAGAGGGCGCCGGCGAGGAAGAGCTCTCCCAGCTCGCCGCGTTGCTCGAGGCGACGCGCGCCGGCGGCTCGCCCCCGGCCGCTGGCGAGGGCGAGGAGCCCGAGGGGGGGCCGCCGCAGCAGGACGAGCTTCCGCCGCGGCTTCTCGCGATCCTCCGGGCGCTCGAGTTCTGCCGCGAGCGCAACGTCGACGAGGCCTCGGCCCGCGGGCTCCTCGTCGATGTGTGCGGGGTGCTGCCCTCGCAGGCCGACGCCCTCGTCGTGAGCCTCCGAGGGCCCTCCGATGGCTGATGGCGGCCTCTCGCGGCTGGCCCTCCGCGGGCTCCGGCTCTTCGACGAGGCCGCCCCTCGCCCGCTGCCGCGCCCCCGGTGGCCCACCGAGATCGTGCGGGGCTACACCGCCGACCTCGTCGCCTTCGTCAACCGAGCCGAGGCCCTCGTCGAGGAGCTCCTCGGCGGGCACCTGCCCGCGTGGACGGCCGCGGCTCGCCGCGAGCTGGGCCTCCGGGACGCGGCCGACGGCGACCTCGTCCGCGGCCTCGACGGGCTTCGCGTCCGGCTCGGCCGCGACTACCCCGACAACGCGCTCGAGGTCCTCGCGGGCAAGCGCGGGATCGAGGTCGACGCGCACAACCTCGGGCAGCTCCGGCGGCAGTTCAAGGCGGCCGGGAAGGTCGACCTCCCGGGGAGCTCGCCGCGGCAGGCGACGATCCTCTCGGGCTGGGTTCGCGACAACGTCGCGCTGATCAAGTCGCTCCCCTCGACGACGTTCGGCGAGATCGAGGGGGTCGTCCTTCGCGGCTGGCGCGACGGCAAGCGGGCCGACGTGATCGCCGAAGAGATCCGGCAGCGGTTCGGGGTCGCCCGCTCGAGGGCCGAGCTCATCGCGAGCGATCAAGTCGGGAAGCTGAACGGGCAGCTCACGCGCGACCGACTCCTCGCGGTCGGCGTGAAGCGGGCGCGGTGGCGGACCTCCGAGGACGGTCGGGTTCGGCCCTCGCACCAGTCCGTCAAGAACCGGATCTTCGACCTCGACGAGGGCATCCCCGGCCTCGGGTTCCCGGGGCAGCCGATCCGCTGCCGCTGCCACGCCGAGCCCGTCTTCGACGAGGACGAGGTTCCCGCGGCTCCGCGGCGAACGCTGAAGCCCGTCAAGCGCGCGCCGAAGCCCGCCCCCGCCCCTCTTCCTCCGCCCCCGAAGCCGAAGCCGGTCCCCCCTGCCCCGCCGCCCGCGCCCGCGCCCCTGCCCCCGCCGAAGCCTGCCCCGCCCCCGAAGCCTGCCCCGCCCCCGAAGGCGCCGAAGCCCCCGAAGGCGCCGAAGCCGAAGCCGGTCGCGCCGAAGAAGCCACCGGAGCCCACCGCTGGGCAGACCGCCAAGGCCCCCGAGAAGGTGACGCTCGTCGGCATGCTCCAGCCCGGGGCGATCATCCAGCTCGGCGTACCCGTCAAGGTCGTCGCGGTCAGGCCCGGAGCGGGCGGGCGAGTGACCCTCGAGCTGGAACGCAACGGCCGCAAGATCGAGGCCTACGCGGCGCCGACGAGGACCGTTCGCCTTGCCGATCCTCGCTCCGTGGCGGCGCGCTTCGAGAGCTTCAAGGCGGACACCGACGGGCTCGGGATCCTGCCCGCGGATCGGCTGGCGCTGGCGAACGACATGATCGACGAGCACATCGGCGACGCGAAGCTCCCCAGCCTCACGAGCTCGCCGCTCGAGGCGAGGAGCGGGCGGGACCCCGCGGTCTCGTGGAAGCTCCGGAAGAACAAGGTCGCCGACGACGTCGCCGGCGAAGTGTCCTGGATGAACGAGAACCTCGTCTTCGGCGCGCGCGTGCTCGGGGTCGTCGACATCTCAGGGATGGGCGGCGCCTTCGCGGCCGATTGCGGCATGTCGGCCGGCGCCGTGCCGGAGATCGATCACGACTACCAGCCCCAGCATCACACGCGAGGGGTAGGCTCGATCATCCGTGTGCGCACCGACGAGGCCTCGATAAGCCGCAAGTCGACGGCGCTCATGAAGGACGTTCGCGACCTCAAAGACGGGGGCACGCCCTGGCTCTCGGCCGCCCGAATGCCCGCGCTCCAGGATGCCAGCCTCAAAGCGAAGAAGCTCTTCGGCCCGGAGGCGAAGGTCGCGAACGAGGAGCTCGGCCGGGCCGCCTACCGGGTGACCGTCCGCCACGAATACGGCCACGCGATGGAGTTCCAGCTTCGGATCCGTGCGTCGAACGGTGACCCCATGGCGAAGGCGATGATCGAGCGGTGGGAGTCGCTCGCGAAGGCCTCGACGAAATCAGAGGCGGGGAAGCTCTCCACCTACGCAACCAGCGACGCTGGCACCTTCGATGCCAACGTCCACGCGAATGCCTGGCATGAGTTCTTCGCCGAGGCGACGGCCGCGGCGATGATCGGCGTGCCGGACACGATCCCCGAGCGCTTCCGGGGGTTCTTCCGGCTGCTCACACTCCGGCGGTGATCTTCAGATCCTGGTCGACGATGAAGGCCGCGATCGCGGCGTCGGCATTCACCGTGATGCCGCGCGCCCGGGCGCCCGCGAGCAACTTCTCGCAGCGCTCGACGTTGATCTCCGGGCCGCCGTCTATGAGGCCGTAGGCCCTCGCGGAGTGGAAGAGCAGGGCACCGCGCGCGAGCAGGGCCACCTTCCGCCATTCCTTCCGCGTGGTCGGATCGATCACTGCCCCCTCACCTTCTCGCCGAAGACCGGGACGAGCTGCTCGGCGAGCGCTGCCGCCTCGGGCCCGTCCTCGATCTCGAAGCGGACGCCGTGGTCACCAGGACGCGCCTCGAAGTGCGTCTCGCTCCCGTCCATGATCTCGGTCGGGATGCCCTCCGGGTAGGCGTCGCAGCCGAGCGCTCGGCGGTGGCGGCAGACCATGCAGATCGACCAGTAGGACGGCACGGGCTAGCCCTCGCCCTCGACGATCGGGAGCCCGCGGCGGACGATCTCGGCTTCGCACTTGCGGGCGAGATCGGCATGAGAGGGCAGCCCGATCGTTTGACCGGGAAGCCGGTAGCCCTCGCGGGCGCGGTCGCGGTGGAAGGTGGCACGGCGGCGGAGGGTCTCGACGGGAACGGTCTGCATGCTCGAAACGTAACGCGTTACTCCTACCCGCGCAAGCTCACACCAGCGAGAGCTGGGCTCCTTCGCCGAGGAGCCGGCGCCGCGCGACCTCGACCCACCGCGGATCGCTCTCGATCCCGACGGCGGCTCGGCCGAGGCGCGCGGCGGCGACGAGCGTCGTTCCGCTGCCCGCGAACGGGTCGAAGACCATCCCGTCGGGCGCGCGCCGGAGGATGTGCTCGAGGAGCGCGAGCGGCTTCTCGTGTGGGTGGAGCAGCGCGCCGTTGAAGCCGCGATTCGCCGGGACGATCGACCCCCGCCGCCCCTCGCCCCGCGGGATGCGCCAGCCCTCGCCGAAGATCCAGATCTCCTCGTCGGAGGCGCCCCACGGGAAGGCGAGGTCGCCCATGCCCGAGCCCGCGCCCTTGTCCCACACGAGGCGGATCGCCGGCTGGCCCGGCGGGCGGGGGACCTTCCACGTCGAGAACACCGCGGCTGGCAGGCCCTCGAGCGTCCACCGGCCGACGACGAGCTCGGCGAGGTCCGCCGAGTGGTCGCCGCGGATCTCGCCCGTCCACCGCGTACCGTAGCCGGTGCGGTACGCGATCCCGTAGGGCGGATCGGTGACGAGCACGCCGTCGACGACGAGCTCCCGCACCAGCGATCGCCAGCGCGGGGGCGGCCGGTGGAGCTCGCGGGCGTCGCCGTGGAAGAGCCGCACGCCGCCCAGCTCGGCGACGAGCCTCACGCCCTCTTCGCCTCGCGAGCCTTCCGGGCAGCTCGGGCCTGCTCGGCGCCGGGGCACGAGCCCCAATGCGGCCGCAGCCCAAGGTGCGGGGTGTAGTCGGCGGGACGCACCGGGAAGAGCGGCATCGCCTCGCGGATGTCGTCGAGCCGGTGCCCGATGCGGATCTTCCCGTCGCCGTCGATCACGTTCGTTCGCTTGACGCCCTTCATGAGCCCAGCGTGAGGGACGAGGACCTCGACGAGGCCGGAGTCGCAAGGCATGTTCGCCCCCTTCTCCGTCTTCGCCCACGTCACGAGCGCGGGGCAATACTCACACTTGCTCGTGTGCCGGATCATCGACGCTTCTCCATAGTTGCGATCGTTGCCTTGATCTCTTCGACTGCCGCCTCGACTCGCTCGCCGAGGGCGTCGATGTACTCGAGGAGAGACCGCCGATCCTGCGCGGCCCGTGAGCTGTTGGCGTAGCGGCCCCCGGAGCGGGGCGAGGGTCGCCATGCGGCATCACGGGCCCGGATCGCTTCGAGCGAGTCCTCGTCGGCCTGGAGCTTGCGGCGCCCCGCCCTCACGTTCCCGCCCTCCGGCTCGTCGTGCCCACGTCGAGGCGCTCGAGGACGACGCGGAAGCCCGGCTTCCCCTTGCGGTGGACGGCGTAGCCGATCGCTTCGATGATCCGCCCGTCGTCGTCGATGATGTTCGCACCCTGCAGCGAGTCGCGGAGCGGCACGAGGACCGCGTCGGCGTCGAGGTCGGGCACGAGCGAGCCGCACGCGAGCTGCTTGTGCCTCCAGGCGTAGCCGGTCACCGTGATCCGCCACACCCCCCGCCGGATCACCGGAGCATCCTTCGTGCCCTCCAGGCCTTGCATGAAGCACAGCGTCCGAAGCACGTCTTCGGTCTTCGCCTTCAACCCCGTCGGGACGATCTTCCCGAACGTGTTCACCGTGTGCCATTTGTTCTTCGTCGGGAGGTGTGCCTTCGGCGGGGTCCCCTTCTTCGCCCGCCGCGCGTGCCAGCGCGGGAGGTCGTCCGGGCCCGCGTCGATGACGATCCGGTCCGGGGTCCCGAACCCGTCGAACGTGATCGGCGTGCCGTCGCCTGTGATCAATGCCATGCCTCACCTTGCCTTCCCCGCTCGGCGAACCCGAGCGAGGAGAGCGACGAGGGCCTCGAGAAGCTGGCCGCGAGCGCGCGAGCAGCTCGTCGGCCCTAGCGTCGATCTCCTCGACCGTCTTCGCGGCTGCCCCCGCATCCATCCCACGTCGCAAGCTGCCGGATGCCGGCGACGAGGGCAAGCGCCAGCGCGAGCCGGCATAGGAACCGGACGAGGACCTCGACGACGATCACGCCGGCCCCCTCTCGATAAACCAGTCGCGGCCTCGGAAGTCCCATCGCACGAGCGCGAGCCCGAGCTCGTCGAGGGTCGGGCCCAGCTCGGCGAGCGCCTCGTCGAAGGCGGGGCCCGGGGCGTGCCGCGCGTCCTCGACCTCCGCGCCCACGTCTTCGAGGCCGGTGATCCAGCGGAGCGAGGACGCCTCGCGCTTCGCCCGGGCCAGGGCGGACCGGAGCCCCGCGATCTGCTGCGGCGGGAAGCGCTCCCACGTGGTCGCGCGGAGCTCCCACCGGCGGGCTCGGCCCTCGAAGACCCGGCCGGGGCCCAGCCGCGCCGCCTTGCCGGGCGAGAGCTTCCCGTCGTTCTCGAGCACGATGCGGACGACCCGGGTCGCGATGCCGCGGTGATGCTTCCGGCGATCGGGGATCCGCGTGCGCGGGTCGGCGACGAGCCGCTCGGGCGAGAGCGTGCCTCGCAGCATGCGGCGGGTGGCCAGCGCGAGGAAGAGCTCGTCGTCGGAGGGGAACGCCCCGAAGGCCGGGTCGAGGATCCGATCGCCGAGAGGGACCGAGCCCCCGACCTTGCCGCTCCGCCCCACGGCGAAGTGAGCCTCGACGCGCGCCAGCGATCGGCACGCGTCGAGGACCAGCACGTCGGGTGCTCGGCCCCTCCGGCTCACCGCCCCTCGTCCTCCGGCTCCGGCGGATCGACGCCGTCGTCGTCGCGGTGCCCCCCGTCCGGCTCCCACGGCGGCGCCTGGTCGTCGGGCGGTGCGCTGGGCACGTCCGGCCCGTCGTCGCCCTCGAGCATCGGCGGGGGCACCGGCTCGGGCAACTCGACGCCCGCCTCGCGTGCGATCTCGGCTCCGATGATCGCGTGACGCTGGGAGACGCCAGCCTCGGCGAGGTCGTCGAGGAGAACGCCCCGCATGTCCTTCGCGCTCATGGCGGTATATTTGAGCTCGCGGCGGACGGGCGTCTTCTTCGCCATTTCCTCCGGGCTCGTGTTCCAGGGCGAGTAGCGCCAGCGCTCGCCCGCGGCCTGGAGCTGCTTCTTTTGGAGATCCTCGATCTCCCACCAGTCCATGGCGCGGAACCGCTTCACGCCGTTGCGCTGGTGGATCGCCGCGTAGACGGCGATCGGGTTGCCGCGATCGCGGCCGTGGTAGGGCTTGTGCACGAGCCGAGGGTCGACGCCTTCCTCGACGTCGTAGAAGTCGCGTTCGTAGACCACGCGCGACCACACGGCCTGGACCTCGCCGCCGCGGGTCGCGAGCATGATCATCCCGCGGTACCCGATCACGAGCTGGGCCTCGAAGCAGTTCCTCTTCCCGTTCTTGAACGGGACCATGTAGGCATGGCCGAGGAAGTTGTCGAAGCGTAGCCCGAGCTGCGCGGCCTCGAAGGTGCACCCGATCACGCTGTGCGCATCGCACGTCGCGAGGAACGGGTTCCGTCGCATCGTCGTGAGGACGAGCGCGATCATCTCGTTCGCCGAGAAGTGATCGCCAAGCCGCTTTTGGATCGCGGCGGCCGACTTCGCGAGAGCTTCCTCCATCACCTGGATTCGCGCGGTCGGCTGTTCCTGCCGCGCCAGCGCGCCCCCGCCCTCGCGTTGCGGCTGCCGATTCCCCTGCCCCTGGCGCCCCTGCGCGGGGCGGCTGTTTCGTTGCGTGGTCACGATGCCTGTTCCTCCCTCTTCTTCCTCGAGCGCTTCTTCTTCGCCGGCGCGGCAGCTTCGGCCGCCTCGTCGATCTCCATGCAGTCGCGAGGCTCGACGACGAGCTCCTCGACGCGCGGGTGTCCCTCGACCTCGAGCGCCTCGACCAGGCGCACGGTGACGCGGTGCTTCGGCTCCTTCCCCTCTTCGGTGCCTTCGAGGGGCTCCCACGCGACCACGTGCCCGCGCACCGTGAGACCCGTCGGCGCGTGCACGACGGCGACGAGCGCCTTCGCGGCGAAGAGTTCCTCGGCGGTCTTCGTGGTCGGCTTGCCGCCGCTGCGGGCCGCTGCCGCCTTGGCGAGACGCGAGCCGGCCTCGGCGTGCTCGGTCCGCGGGAACAGGAGCCCTTGCGGGTTGATGATCGCTTCGCGGAGCTGCCCGCGTAGTTTCTTGAGCTCCTCGCGCTTCGCCTTCGCGACGCGCTCGGCTTCGGCTTCGAGGTCGACGAGCTCGCGCTCCCACTTCGTGAGCTCGCGGCGCTCCTTCGAGATCTCGCGGTAGAGCGCGACGAGGTCGGCGCCCGCGGGCGCCTCGGCGGGCGGCTCCTCGCCGGCGAGCTTCGTCCGGCGCGCGCCCTCGCGCGACTTGATCTTCTCGCGGACCTCTTCGAGCTTCCGATCGAACTTCTCTTCCTCCTCTTCGAGCTTCGCCCACACCTCGCGGACCTTGGCCTGCTCGGCGAGGAGCCTCTCGACCTTGCCCGCGAGGTCCTTCTCGTCGGTCCCCTTCGCGGCCTTCTTCCCGCGCTTGGGCGGGGGGTCGTTCGCGGCCGCCTCGTCGACCTGGGCAGCCCGAGGCGCGGGCTTGCCGGTGCCCGTGCGGACGAGCTTCTTCCCCTCGCGGAGCCGCTTCGCGTCCGTCGCTGCCGCGCCGGGCGAGAGCCGATTCCGCTTCTTCGTGAGAGCGTCCTCGCGCTCCTCGACGAGGAGCGGAACCTCGGCTTCGTCGCCGTACCACCAGCCCCCCGTGTCGCCCTCGAGCGCCACGATGAGCCCGCCTCCGAGCTCGCGGTGCTCGGCTCGATTGCCGGCCGCGAGTTCCTTCCCGTCCCTGTCCTTCATCTTGCCTTCGTTCCCTTCTTCGCCTTGGGGCGAACCTTCCGAGTGAGCTTCGCCGCTTCCCGAAGCGCGAGCTCCCGAAGCCAAGGGCCGTAGCGCTCGTGACCGAAGGCCTTCGCGGCTTCTTCGATCGTCGCCTTCTCTTCCTTGCTCGCGCGGAAGTTGAGCGTCTCGGTACGGACCTGGTCGTCGGCAGCAGTGCGCGGTCGCGGCATGGTCCACCCGTAGCGCGTTACGATCTCGAGCGCAAGCGTAACGCGTTACGCTTGACCCCGTGCACGTGCACCCGTACGCTGCCGATCCGTATGCCGGTGATGCGCGCGATTGCGCGAGGGGGAACGGGTGGACTGGAGTAACGAGCGTTACGTTCGGGTCTATACCCGCGACACCGTCGAATGGCTCTCGTGGAGCTGGGAAGCCCGCTCGCTCCTCGTGCTGCTCCTTCGCAAGGTCGACCGTGCAGGGGTGCTCGAGTTCGATGGGGCGCCCGCAGCCGTGGCCGTCGCCGCGGTGACGCTCGTGCCCCTGCCCGTCGTCGAGCGGGCGCTCGCCGCGCTCTCGCGCCAGCCGGCGCACGCCCGCGACTCCGGGGGGCCGATCGAGCTGCACGAGGGGCACCTTCTCGTGCGCAACTTCATCGAAGCCCAGGAAGCCGCCGCGACGCCCGCGGAGCGGAAGCGTCGCCAGCGGGATCGCCGAAACGCCGTTACACGGGCCGAGCGAGCGGGGTTCCTGCCCGAAGTCACGCAACGTGACGCCGGCGAGCCCACGCTCCCCGGCCCCCCCCTGCCCGCTGCCCCGGCCTCTTCGAATTCTGGCCCCGATCCTGGGGGGGCCCGTGACCGATCGTCACGCTTCGTGACCGAAAGCCCGGAATCGGTCACGGCCGGTCACGACGAGTCACCCTGTACCGTACCGAGCCGATCCGATCTGTACCAAGCCGGTGCCGCCGACATCGGCGATCGTGATCACGATCAGCGCCTACCTCGCACGCGCGAGGATGCCGCGCCCCGCTTCCCGCGCTTCGCCTCGTCGGGCGTGATCCAAGAGCTCGATATGCACCGGCTCGCGCTCGCGGGGCAGCTCAAGATCAAGCTTCCCCAGTGGAGAGGGCCGGCGATCATCGGGGGGATCGACGCGGCCCTCGACGAGCTCGGGGCTCACGGCGACTTCGACGGTGCGCTCGAGGACCTTCGCGCCATCATCACGCACGAAGCCGAGCTCTACGCGGCCCACCTCGCCGCCGACGGGCGCAAGGGCATCGGGATCCCCGAAGTCTACTTCCGCCGGCTCTTCCACGGCGACGGCTTCGGCGCGGCGCGGGCTCGGTACGAAGAGGCGCGGGCGAAGGCGAAGCCAGCCCAGCGCCGAACCCACGAGCCGCCCGCCGAGATCGACGGGCAGCCGCTCACAGATGACGAGCGCGACGCGTGGCGCGAGGCCGGGGGCGGGCACGGCGGGCGGTGGGCCGTCCAAGAACACCGCGAGAAGAGCAAGCCGACGAAGAAGGCGAAGGGAGGGATCTGGGAATGAGCGAAGGCGATGCACCCACGGAGATCGACGGGCAGCCGCTCACCGGCCGCGAGAGCCGGCTATGGCGGCAGGCCGGAGGCGGGCGGCCGGGCTGGGCCGCGGTCCAACGCGAGCGGCACGCGAAGCAGCAGCGCGCGACGCGAGCGGGCGCGGCGGTCCTCGACGCCTTCGGCTACATGGGCCTCGGCGGGCACATGGTGATCTTCCGGCTCATGCTGCGGCTCGGCGCGATCACGAGGCCGGCCGCGGCAGGGCTCGCCGACGTCGTCGTCAAGGTGAGCAGCGAGACGTGCGAGCTCTTCCGCGGGCTCGCGCTCGAGGTCCTCGGCCGAGAAGTCCCGATGCACTTGGCCACGAAGGACGAGCAGCTCGCGATCGCGATCAATCTCCTCGAGCGGATCGAGCGAGAGAATGCGGACGACGACGAGCCCGACTTCCCGGAGGGCTGGCGCGACGCGGTCGCGGCCGCCCGACACGCGCGCGACGTCGCGGCGGCGATGGAGGCTCGCGAGTCGTGAGGACCCGCGAGGTATGGCGCCGAGCTGGGCGCGTCGAGGTGAGCTCGCGCGGGCGCGTGCGCCCGGCCGGCTCGTCGCGGCAGCTCACCGCCGACGCCGTGCTCTTCGCCTATCGAAGCAATCAACCCGAGGAGCTCGTCGCCGCGATCCTCGGCGTGTCAGCAGACACCGTGCGGCGAATCCGGATCGGCGAGACATGGGCCGACGTCACCCGGATCGCGGAACCTCGGCCCCATGGAACGACACGATGACCGATCAGACCCAAGCAACCCCCCTCGACGCGGCGATCCTCGCCGTCTTCGTCTCGTGGCTCGTCGCCGTCGGCGAGCTCCGCGACACCCTCTCGACGCCCCACCTCGACCTGGTGAAGTCCGGAGGGGGCCCCGCCGACGGGCCCGCCTTCGCCGACTGGCTCGACGGCCTCCAGGGCGAGCTCGAAGAGGTATCGAACACGAGCGCCGAGCTTGCTCGCATGGTCCTCGGCGAGGTCGACGGGCCGCCGCTCTCGGCGCTCGACGCCGCGACGCGCGGCTATGCGATGGCGCTCGCCATGGTCAAGCGCCACGGCTACGACATCGCGAGCAAGCTCGCGCCCGAGGTCGCCGGCGACCTTGCCCTCCGACGTCGCGAGGAGCCGCTCGAGGCCTCGTCGCGCGCGCTCGAGGAATGGGCCGACGAGGCGCGCGCGCGTGACGAGGGGATGATCGTCGACGCGGCGACCGTGGTCTTCGACTTCGTCGTCCGCGAGGTCGAGGCGATCGCGAACGCCAGCCTCCGGACCCACGGAGGCCGGACCGCGATCGAGGCGACGACCTTCGGCTCCATGATCGCGCGGTGGAAGGCGAGCCAGCGCGCGCAGATCGGGGCGGGGTGGGTGGGCGCGATCCGGCCGGCTGCCGCCGCGGGCGAGGGGGCCGCGTCGTGACGTGCAAACCGATCCGCCTCGGCGGCATCACGGCGATCGTGTGCTCGCGCGGCCGGGCGCCTCGGCCGGCGCCGTGCTCGGTCCCCAACTGCGGCAAGCCCCACACGCGCCTATGTGACTTCCCGCTCGTCGGGCGCAAGGCGGGACGCACGTGCTCGCGGAAGCTGTGCGAGAGCTGCTCGCACCCGCAGCCCGGCGGGCTCGATTTCTGCCCCGCCCACGATGTGCTGGCGCGGGAGAAGGCGAGCCTCGTCAAAGCGGGGACCATCATGGGCGAGCTCGGGCTCGAAGAGCCCGAGCCCGAGCAGGTCAGCCTCGACCTCGGAGGGGGGAGCGATGCCGGATGAGCACGGAACCGCGACATGGGACGAGATCAAAGCGAAGCTCGCCGAGCGCGTCGGCGCCTCGACGTTCTTCCGCGACGGCTTCGTCGACGCGGCCGCTGCAGCCGTCCACGCCGGCGAGGAGCACGGCCCCGCGGTCGGCCGCGTCCTCGTCGACGAGGCCGTCCGCCGCTTCGGCGAGCGCTACGTCCGACAGGGCCTCGCCGACCGTGGTCTCTCGCTGGATGACGTCCGCCGGGATCGAGCTCCTCACGGCCGAGGTCGCCGCGGCGCTGCCCCGGCTGCCCGGTGAGCTCGTCGACCTCGTGCACGTCGACGGGCCCTGGACCTACGACAACGGGAGCGGCCGCGACGTCGGCGAGCTCTCGATCAACGGGGCGCAGTCGCGGCGCTACGGCGGCCTCTCGGTCGAGGCGATCGCCGCCGACCTCGTCGCCGCCTACCGGGTCGCGAAGCCCGACGCCTACGCCCTCGCGTGGGTCACCTGGCCGTTCCTCATGCCCTTCGCCTTCGAGCTCGGGCGCCTCTACCACGCGGGGAAGCTCCCGTGGGAGCCGCTCTCGGGCGGGGCGTGGGGCAAGCTCGGCGGTCCGGGGATCGGCTTCCACTGGCGAGGGAAGAGCGAGCCGGTGCTCCTCTTCCGCAAGGGCCGGCCGAAGCCGCACCGCGACGACACCGAGAACCTATGGCTGACCCGCCGCGACGAGCACAGCGAGAAGCCGCTCGAGGCGCTCGTCGCCATGACGACGACCTTCTCCCCGCCCGGGGGGATGGTCCTCGACCTCTACTCGGGCCTCGCACCGCTCGCGCGGGTGTGTGCGAGCCACCGCCGGCGCTACCTCGGGATCGAGGCCAGCGCGTCACGCAACGCCGACGCCCTCCGGGCGCTTCGGCTTCACCTGGAGTGCATCCGATGATGAGAAACAAGCGAGCGATCCGCGACGGCATGAGCCCCGCGAAGCGCGACGAGGCCCTCGACCGCAACCTCGCCACCGAAGCCGACGTCGTCGCCGAGGTCCGGCGGGAGGGCTCGACGCGCTCGTCGGTGGTCCCGCTCTACGCCCAGCTCATGGCCGCCGGGATGGCCGGGCGACACGTGGCGTGGGCCGTGGTGAACGAAGCGATCCGCGAGCGCTGGGGGATCGCGGGCGAGTCGGAGATCAAGAACCGCGCGGCGAAGCGGCAGCGCGGGCAGGGGCGCAACGCGTTGAAGGCGACGCGGCAGCAGCTCGAGCACATCGCGGCCCAGCTCGCGCGCGGCGAGGCGCCGACGCTGCCGCCCGCGCGCCCGCGCTTCACCGATCGGCTGCTCGGGCGGCAGCGCGACCGGAGGCGCGGGCGATCGTGACGCGCCGTCGCTTCGGCGGGCTGCGCCCCTTCTTCCCGTTCTATGGGTCGAAGTGGCGCTATGCGCTCTCGTACCCCGTGCCTCGCTTCGAGCTCCTCGTCGAGCCCTTCGCGGGCGCGGCGGGCTACGCCACGCAACACCATTGGGCGAAGGTCGTTCTCGTCGAGCGCGACCCGGTGATCGCCAGCGTGTGGCGGTTCTTGCTCACCGCGACGCCGCGGCAGGTCCTAGCGCTGCCCGACGTCGCGCACGATCAGGACCTGCGCGATCTCGATCTCCCGCCCGCCGAGCGAGCGCTCATCGGCTACTGGTTGAACCCGGCGAACGCATACCCCGCCAACCGGCCGAGCACGTGGCACAAGACGCACCCGCATCGGGTGTGGGGTCGAAGGGTGCGAGAGCGCCTCGCCGACCAGATCGGAGCGATCCGGCACTGGTCGCTCGTCGAGGGCGAATGGTACGAGGGGCCCGAGGGGCCGGCGACGCGCTTCGTCGACCCGCCCTACGTTCGCGCGGGGTACCACTACCGGCACGGTCCCGAGGGCATCGACTACGCCCAGCTCGCCGAGGCCTGCCGCTCGTGGCCCGGGCAGGTGATCGCCTGCGAGCAGCTCGGCGCCGCGTGGCTGCCCTTCCGCGAGCACGCTCGGCGTCGAGCGATGCGCGGCTACACCGACGAGGTAGTGTGGCCGTGAGCATCCAGCTTCACCTCGGCGAGAGCTCGCCCGTGTGGGTGCGCGTCGAGAAGAGCCACCCCGCCGCGCTGGCGCTCGCCGACCGCCACTACTCGCGGCAGACGCCCGGGGCTCGCTGGTTTACGCCGCCGGGTCGAACGCTCGTGCTCGTGAGCCCCGATGCCCGGGCACTGTGGTCGGTCGTCGAGAACCTCGACGGCGCCGGCGCGGTGCAGTGGCGAGTGACCATGTTCCGCAACGAAGGCGAGGCCCGCAGCTCGGCGCTCATCGTCGAGGCGACCGAGCTCACGAGACGCTGGTGGTCGGAGCGGTTCTCGACGCCGAAGGTGCCTCTCACCACCGAGGTCGATCCTTCGCGCGTGAGACGGAAGCGCGACCCCGGGCGATGCTTCCTTCGCGCCGGGTGGACGCGGATCGGCACGACGCGCGACCAGGGCCTCGTGCTCCTGCGCGCGCCCGAGGGGTGAGCCGATGCGGCGGTGCGAGTTCTTCCTCGGGGTGCCCGAAGCCCATTGGGTGTGGAACGGTCTCGCGCGCGGCTCGTGCTTCGTGAGCTTCTCTCGCTGGCGCGAGCGCAAGCGCTACCACCGGGCGAAGCTGCCGGAAGGTGCACGCGTCGCCGTCGACTCCGAGAGCTACACCATGCTCTCGACGCACGGCCGCTGGTTGACCTCGACGAGCGACTACGTCGACACGGTCCGCCGGGTGAACGACGAGGTCGGCGAGCTCGCCTTCGCCTCGATCCGTGACTGGATGTGCGAGCCGTGGATCTGCGGGGGGGGGGGCAAGGAACCGGGATCGCGACGCACGTGCCCCGGGACGGGCTACTCGCTTCGCGATCACCAGGCCTTCACGATCGAGTCGCTCTTCGAGCTTCGCCAGCTCGCGCCCGAGATTCCATGGCTGCCGGTGGTCCAGGGCTACACCGTCGAGGACTACCTTCGGCACGTCGAGGACTACAAGCGCGCGGGCGTTGACCTCCGAGCCGAGCCGCGAGTCGGCGCGGGCTCGGTGTGCCGCCGCAACCGCTCGAAGGAGATCGGCCGGCTGCTCGGCGCGCTCGTCGACGAGGGCCTCTCGCTCCATGGGTTCGGGATCAAGGCGAAGGGCCTCGAGCGCCATGCGGGGCTCGTCGACTCGGTTGACTCCATGGCGTGGGCGCGGCGCGGGATGTTTGAATCGTGGGAGACGGGCGAGGTCGACTCGAAGGGGACCTCGTTCGGTAACTCGCAGGAGTACGCCGAGGCCTGGCGCGAGCGCATGGAGGCGAAGATCGCGGCTGGGCTCCATGTTCCGCACCAGCGCGATCTCGTGCCCGCGTACTAGCGGGCGGCACGGCGTGGCGTAGACCGTGAAGCGGACGAGGGTACCAGCCGGATCGGTCCTTCCGCCGCCTTGCTCCCCGTGGGGCGGCGGGAGGGCCGGGCCACTTGCGCCAGCGCACGCGCACCCCCTACGCTCGGATCGGTGTCGAGGATCCCGAACGAGCGCTTCGCCGGCC
>ERZ650304.123-NODE-123-length-49205-cov-19.120509_pt1 | contig 49205 bp, 62 predicted proteins | sample MGYA00376240_ERZ650304 | MGnify/ENA primary metagenome ERZ650304 (study PRJEB26733, sample SAMN07839271) | wastewater metagenome | biome: small river; feature: stream; material: water | place: USA: North Carolina | collected 2016-03-01 ...
TTCAACTTTCACTGCCGATGCTGGAACTGATGTTTGTACTCACCTTAATATTAATTTATTTCCTTACACTCGCGTTCGATTAACAACGTCTGGAACTTTACCAGCAGGTCTTGCGACAGCGACTGATTACTACGTTATTAAAACTGGTGATTTAACTTGTAAGCTTGCAACGTCGTATGCAAATGCGGTAGCTGGAACAGCAATTAACATTACTGATGCTGGAACTGGTACACACACGATTAATACTTTGTTACCTCGTTACACTTCCGGTGCAGGATTAAAAGCTATTTTTTGGAATACGAATGCAACTCCACTTGGTGCGGGTACTCCGAATTTATCTTTAGGTTACACTAACGAATTGCAAGCTGGATCGCGTGCAACACCAACGGTTTTACCTATCGGGAAAACAGCAGCGGCCAATACTTTAATTTTGTACTCGGGTTCCGGCTCAGGTAAGTACAATCCTTACATGCCGTTACAAGGTGCTGACGGTGGTATTGCACAAATTGATACGATTCAAAATTCGACATCTTATGTTTCCGGTGAATATTCTGTTGGTCTTGTTAAACCACTTTTAACGATGCCAATTACAACACTTGGTATAGCTTCAGAGCGTGAATTTTTCTCTCAAGTTCCTGGTGGATTACCCCGAATATATGATGGTGCTGCACTTTACTGGATTATTTATTCAGGTGCTGCAACACCGGTGAACTCATCTTTCGTTGGTCACTTAGATTTTGTGTGGGGATAAAGTTTGGCACTAATTGGAAATCATTCAGTCTTAAATAAATCGTTTCAAAGAACCTACGGCGGTTCATCGTTAGCTATTGCTTTTCACAATAACAACAAATCGTCGTTAATGGCTTCGAGCGTATTAAGATCGCGTGCTCAACTCCAATTTAAAAAAGCGGCTATCCCTACCGGATACGGTGGTGGCTCTGCATTTATGATTCCTTGGTCTACTGGAGAGCTTGGAGCCGTTCGAATAGACGGTATCGCAACAATTACCGCTGCTGCACTATCAGCAATGATTGTGAATCTAGACGACATTGCAGGTTCTGCGACTGTAACAGGTAGCGCAAACGCCATAGGATTGATTGAGTTAGCAGTTGAAATAGATGCTGCTGCTTCAGTGACGGCCAGCTCAACAGCCACGTCATCACTATCTGCGATCGTTACAGGGGTTGCAGTAGTCGAAGCCAATCTTGGTGCCATTATCCCAATCAGTGCAAGTTCGACCGGTGTAGCGTCATCCTCGGTGAATTTAAAAGGTACTGGACGATTGGGTGGAATCATTACAATTGGTGCTTCAGGGTATCTTTCAAATGATGATGTAGAGCGATTAGCAGAAGCTGTGCAAGCAATCCAAATAGAATCAGGATATAGCCTACAACAAGCGTTAAGAGTAATCCTGTCAGCACTTGCGGGTAAAGTGTCAGGAGCAGGAACAACAACCATTTCATTTAGAAGTGCCGACGATGCTAAAGATCGTATCGTCGCAACGGTTGATTCTAACGGAAACAGAACAAATGTAACTTTGGACGGTGACTAATGTTTCCACATGGGTTCTTTCCAATTAATTATTTCACTGGAACTTATTGGGCACCGAGTGAATCTGGTGACATCGAAGACGGTTCGTCTTACGCATTAATGTCTTTTGTTCGACCGATCTGTAGACCTCGTCGTCGATAACCAAACAGTTTTTCCAGTTCTACCTAAACCTTCACCTTCGAGTTTCCATTTTAAATCGTAAAACTCACACTTCTTATTGATTCGACGGACAAGTCCGGCAATCACAATGTGAGCATTCATCGGAAGCTTTTTATCGTTTTTATAAACCTGTTTGGTAATTTTTTCGATTGTCATTTTTCGAGTACTTAAAACTTTCAAAACTTTTAATTCTGTGCTGCTGAATAATTCCGTTTGTTCTTTTGTCATTTAAACTCCAATAATTAATTTTTCTACTTCTTTGGCGTAGTATCTATAATCAACGTCACTCCAGTCAAACTTAGAATGATCGTTCACTTCTTTTACCAGCCATCCGTTTTCAATGTTAGTACTAACTTCTTCATATTTTGATTTATTTTTAGTGTGAATTCGGGCATCCCAAACGTTGGGACCAATTTCCGCCATAATCTTATTAAAGAAACTGTCCTCTAATTTGTTTGCTCTTTTATATTGGCCAATTTCACCTTTTGGTTTGGCCACTTTTCGCATCGGTTGACCTTTTGTCGAAACGTAATAGCGAACAGTTTTGCTGCAAGGTGTTTCTCCGACGTAAATTTGTGCACCAGATGGAGTTTTAAAACGAAGCATGAAATCAAACTTGTTGGTGATACAGCGTAAAGCATCATTAATTTTAACACCTTGAAGTAAAAATAATTCGATGGCTTTAGGGACACACATCATCGAGAAATCTTTATTCCAAACACCATCATAATCTTTTGCTTCAATCGGATACCAATAGGCACCTTTACGTTTGATTTTTCCGTCTGTTGATACGCAAATATAATTGTTAACATCCCGAATAAACATGGACGAATAACTAACTTGTTCCAAGGTAAGACCGGTGTCACGCTCCCAATCTTTCTTTTCAATATCGAACAGGTAAGTGTTCCGACGAGGTAATCGAACTGTAATGCCGTCCGTGTTGGCTTGAATAATATCCAAACCTGGAATGAACGAAAGGGCTTCCACAAGCTGCAATATTTGTAACTGTCCATTAACTGTCACCTGCTTTGGGTATCTTGGGTCGTAAAAACAACTAAAAGGATTATCTGAATTTCCGTAAACTCCGTTACCTGCGAGTTTTAAAACGGCGTTCATCACAGTTCCTTTTTTATATTGGGCACGATCCAATTGTAATTGTTTATATGCTAGAACGAAATCTTGGCCGAGATGCTCAGGATAAAAACCGTTAGCCACAGCCACAGCAGGGTACATACCAGCAACATCAATATCAATAATAGTGAACTGATCATCAGATTTAAAAATTTTATTTTCAACTGACGCATGAACGCCTCCGACTCCAAAGAAAAAGTCGATACCTGCAAGCCTAGCCTGTAAACTCGGCTGAGGAATGTCACCTTTGACGACTGATTTTTGTTCTTTGAACCATTGTAAAACCGCATCATATTCTTCCGATCTGAATTGAATTTTTGGTAAAATAATATCTTTAAAATAAATTATATCGCGAATCGTTTGTCGTGGTGTGTTTCCAGAAACGTAACACTTTGCACGACCAAGTCGTTTAACAAAATATTCAGTTCCAATTTTAACATCAGAATAATTTAAAACATCACCTGTTAAAGTACCTGTGTGAATTAGCTCTTTTCGGAAGTCGATTAAATGTATACATTTTTCTAAAAACTTTTCAGTTTCTAAAATATCGTGAATACCGTATTTGATCAGGTTGTCCATTTGCTCTGAAGTTAAATCAATATCTGGATCGTAAGGTAAATCTTCAACGGACTCAGAGCGCATCGCAACTTGTAACGCTTTTAATGACGTTCGCTTGTTGTTGTTGTCGAAGTGATTAATTTTAATTAAGTCAATTTGCGGAATGATTCTTTCGCGATAAGGAATGTTGAATTGATTCACGCCGTATTGTTGGCTTCCAATAATCTGTTTACAGAGCTGGTAAGCTGTATCGTAAGTGAAAGTGTAAGGCTCATTCAAAAGTTTATGAATGATGGGATAGTCGAAGCCGACGTTGTTGTAACCAACCATTTCGGCTCCACTATTTTGAAGATACGAAAGCCAGCTCAGCAATTCGCTTCGCTGGTTTTTTCGTGGACTCATTTCGAAAGTCTGTACACGAGGATCACCTTTAAATTTTCCATTGAAAACAAAACAATTTTTCATCGTTTCAAGGTCGAACACATAATACAAACTCATCTATTTTTCCTTTTGTGATAGCGCTCCAATGATTTTGCATTTCTGCACTTTCTACAAAGTCTCAATCCGCTTTTTCGCATTATGGTGTTTTCATTATCGAACTCGTGTCCTCTTTTACAATGAGTCAAATTCATATTTGGTGTAATTGTTCTACCTTTTTTAGCACGATCTTTATTGTTAGTGTCACGAGTACCAAGAAATAAATGATCCGGATTTACACAAGGTGGATTATCACACTTGTGTAAAACACATACTGATTTCGGAATGGGGAGATTATACAAAATATAAGAAACACGATGAACTAACGTTTCACCTAACATCATAAATCTACCGTAACCTTGAGGGGTACGATGACCTGTCCACTCCCAACAACCGCTGGGAGTGAAATTGATTTTAGATTTGAATCGCTCAATCGCCGTGCTTTCCTTCATTATTGTTGTCCTGGCATTGGAATTCCGTTACCAGGGTTTCCCTGAGCAGGGGGAACAAACGTCGGAGCCGATCCAGGCGAAAAAGGAATCGCAGCAGGGGCACCTGGCGATACGTTTCCCTGAGCATTTACCATTTGCGGCTGAAACTGTTGTGCATAATTATGCACGGGTTGTTGCGGCTGCTGCTGTTGGAACTGTTGCGGTAATACTCCGTGGTGCGGAGTGATCGGTGCTTGCGGCTGCATCGGCGATTGCATTGGTGGCTGACCATAACCTGGAGCTGGTTGTTGTTGCTGATACTGTTGTGGTTGCTGAGGCTGAGCTTGTTGTCCATAGTCACCTTGTGGTGTTTGAAATCCAGTAGGAGCCAATGGTACCGCACTTCCACCTGGAGGAATTGGTGGCGCTTGATTTCCAAATACTGTCATTGGATCTGGAGTATTAATAATTTCTTTACCATAAGCCAAGAATTGAATCATTCCAGGGTTAACGTAAATCCCTGCTTTTTGTTGTCCAACTGCAGGGTGAGCTTTAATATTTAATTGAACGTTAACATAATCACCGCACTTGATACCTTCAGTGATTTGAATATTTGTTCCACCTTCCCAACGATAAAATTTAGGTTGAATATTTGTAGTACAAGCCAAAACGATACATCCAGCGTAACCTTCGCGATTTGCAAATGAAATACCTTTGTCGTCGATTCCGTCACCGTCTTTAAATTTCATAGCGAAAGATGGTGGAATTTGGCGTGATGGAAAAAGTGTAAAAGCTTCTTCGTGCATTGCTGCCCAAACTTCACCGGGTTGACCAGCTCCAGTTTGTTGAAGTGCTGATTTTGGGATTGCAAGACCAAATCCCCATTCTATTTTTTGTTGTCCTGTTTTCGGATCAATTACCGCTTGCTTGGTGTTGAAGTCTCTCTTAGGTTGCCCTTTAAAAAGATTTCCTTTTACCCAAACGATGCGGCCTTGACACATAACGGTGCGACCTTTGTTTGCATTTAAACTCATAGAGTTACTCCTTCTTTTGGTTTCCCAAATATTTTATTTGCTTCTTCTGTTGAATCTTTTCTAACTAATTTATTTCCTAAAAATGGTCTGTTCACATACTCTTTAACAAGTTCTTTTGGAATCCCTAATTTTTCAACTTTCGCAGGACTTAACATCACTTCTTCAGTTACTTTTTTTCCAGTTAAAGTCTCAAGAACTTTTGGTGATACGAAAGGTTTCCAAATTCTATTTCCGTAACTTTCTTCAGTCGTCCAACCTGGAATTAACTTCGCATTTTGTAAACGATCAAGGGCTAACTGCTTTAAAGAATCTTGTTTAATTTTTAAAATCTCTGACACTCTATCAAATAAAGCCAATTGTTCTGCTATCGTTTTTTCATCAATTTCATCTTGCTTAAACTCATTTAAAATAAATTCCACGCCTTGATATACAGCTTTACCAATTGCCGGACAAACTGCAGCGGCAGGGCAGTATTTACATTGTGGACCTGTGACAAGTGCGTTGTAACCACTAGCAATTGCCTTCATTCGCTGTTCGATTTCATCTTTGTAAACCATCAATTCCATTGGGGAAATTTCCCACGTTCTAGTTGTACCGTCTTCGTGGTGTGGACGAGGTTGATGAATACGCATTACGATCGAAACAAAATTTGTATTTAACTGCAAATATCTACCAATCGCATAAGCTAACAATTGCCAATTCTTTTTAACTTCAACGTGACCAAAACCGTATTTCAAATCATCAATGTAAAGTTTTCCGTCTCGAATAAAACTTATATCATAAGATCCACGAATCCAAATGCCCGACTGTGTTTGCCAGTCTATACGATTTTCACAAGTGATTTCGCTTTGTTGTTGTGAACCAGTGTTGTCGATAATTTTTTTAACTTCGTCAGTGTAAAAGTGCATGTCATTGTCGAATGGTCTTCCATTGCGAGAAAGGAAGGGAATATTCTGACCTGTCAATTTACGCTCTAAAAGTTCACCTGCAGCCGTACCTTCCTCGGCAGCATCATTGGTAGGCTGAGGTGGCAGGTTTTCAAAGAAAAGATAACCAGCGCAATTCATTGGGCGATAAAGTTGGGAACATCGAATTTCAGTTATTTTTTTCATTAATCAACCGCCGTAATAAATCCGCATTTAGCAAAAGTTTCATAAAGTTCTTGAGTTTGTTTTCCACTCTTACGAACGTTCCAAATTTCTTTAATTCCAAAATAAGTTTTCAACTGCTCAATATAATCTTGCGTGATTTTACCTTGATTGATTAGGTCAGCAATGATCGACATTAAATGTTCTGAAAATGAAGCGCAAGTGTGAGCCGGTTTACCGACTGTTGGAATTGGAATTGCGTCGTATTTTTTTTCTTCTAGAAGTGATGCGGGAGAGGCAGTCTGTTGAGGAGTAGCAACAGGTTGTTGAACAGTTTGCACTTCTTTTGGAATTTCAACTGCTACAGTAGGAGGTGGAGGTGGTGGAATTACGACGGGATCATTCGGAGTGGTAATTTCTTTAGTTACTTTTTCAAAAACTTCTGGTTCTAAATTTTTCTTTAAACGCCATAGACCATTTTTCAATTTTGTTTTGGCATCGGAATGAATACGTGGATCGTGGGGCATACCAGCAGAATCTAACTCCACACCAGGATTCACCGGAGCTATCGGCGTGTTATTGTGCGGAGCAGTTTCTACAAAAGGTATGGTCATCATTTCTTTTTTTGCTTCAGTCGCAATAATTTTATCTACAGGTTCCAATTTTTCAAATGCTTGATTTAATATTTCATCAACTTTTTTATCATCTATTCTAACAACTGTTTCATTTTTCAAAGTATCTAAAGCAAATTCTTTTTTCATCAAATTAAATTCAGTTAGTGTTTCAGCTTCAATTGTAAATTTGTACATATTGTTTTTCCTTTTGGGTTATAATTTATAAGTTATATCTTTTAAGTTTCAACAATTAATTAAATAAATAAAGCAAGCGCGTCAATTTGAAAACGTTGACAAAGATATTTTAATTAATCAATCATCGTCAAATGTCAAAAAAACAGCTGCGAGATTACCAAATAAAAATGAAGGCCCAGGTTTATGAAAAATGGAACGAGGGTTTTAAAAACGTTCTATTAGTTTTGCCGACCGGAATGGGGAAAACTCGCACATTTGTAGATATTGCAATCGACAAAGCGTTAAATCAAAAACTCAATACAGCGATCATGGTTCACCGCAAAGAGTTAGTCCAACAAATCAGTTTAACTTTATCAGAACATGGAATTAATCACAATATTATAGCACCAAACAAAGTCATTCAGGGAATTGTTGCAGCTCAAAGATTAGAATATCAAAAAGCTTTTTATCAGTACAACGCTCCGATTTCTGTGATTTCTGTCGACACCTTAAATGCTCGAATTTTAAGACATGAGCAATGGGCAAAGTCGATTCGATTGTGGATAACTGATGAGGCTGCACATTTATTAAAAGAAAATAAATGGGGACGAGCTGTAAAATATTTTCAAAACTGTATTGGTTTAGGTGTGACTGCCACTCCAGAAAGACTTGATAAGCGTGGTTTGGGCTCACACGTTGACGGTGTTTTCGATGTCATGGTTCAAGGTCCTCCGACAAAGTGGGGAATTCAAAACGGTTATCTTTGTAAATACAAACTTGCAATGCCAGAGAGTGATTACGAAAGTCACTTAAAAGCTGCAGCTTCTGATTCAGATTTCTCAAAAGAAGCGATGATCGAAGCTGCGCAGCAGTCGACAATTATTGGTGACGTTCTAACTAATTATCAAAAACTTGCAAACGAAAAACAGGCCATCATTTTCGCATCAGATATTGGTTCTGGTCACAAAATGCAGGAAAAATTTATCGCCGCCGGTATCACAGCCAAATTACTCACAGGTGAAACTCAAGATGGTGAGCGATTACAAGCGCTTATTGATTATCGAAATAAAAAAATCAGAGTGTTAATCAATGTCGATTTGTTCGACGAAGGATTAGACGTACCAGGTATCGAATGCGTGATTATGGCTCGTCCTACAATGAGCTTAGGGAAATATTTACAAATGATCGGTCGTGGTTTGCGACCAGCACCTGGAAAAGATTTTCTAATTTTAATTGATCACGTAGGTAATTGGCGTCGTCACGGATTACCAGATAATATTAGAACGTGGTCTTTAGATCGAGTTAAAAAACGTAAAGTAAAATTAAATTTAATTCGCATTTGTAAAAACACCGCTTGTAACCTACCTTTTGATCGCATTTTAACAGAGTGTCCGTACTGCGGTGAGAAAGATGCGCCACGAAAACCAGGTGACGGCGGTGGAAGACCATCACCTCGCGAAGTCGACGGGGATTTAATGTTATTAGATCCGGAAACAATTCGTCAAATGGAAGCGAACACTCACCTTGAAGAACCAAATAGTGTTGCAGCTCGTGTTGGTGCTGTTGCCGGTCGTGGCGCTGCAGAACAGGCTGCGCTTCGACAAATCGAACGCATAAATATGCAACGTCAGCTCAGCGAAGTTATAGCTTTGTGGGCTGGAGCACTTCGACGCAACGGGTGGACAGATCGAACGATTCACAAACAATTTTATTTAGATCACGATATGACAATAACCGATGCACTTGCGCAACCACGCGCAGAAATGGAAAGAACAATGGAAGAAGTCCAATATAAAACGAGGTATTTATGATCGCTAAATCAATTCCAACTAAAGGGGTTTATTTCTACATTGCGGTCGTAATAGTACTAATTACTATTGGGGTGTTGATATGATTTTATTATTAAGTGGAAAACAAGGAAGTGGAAAAACTTCAATCCAAAAACAGTTAGCTGCTGAATGTCGTAAGCGTTTCAAGTGTGTTTATCAATGGAATTTTGCAGATCCACTTTACGTTTTTCACGACTACATTTTAATAATTTTGGCTCAAATAGATAAAGGTTCATGGTTAGAAAAACGAAAAGTAATTTTACCAACAAAAGGAGAATAAGATGGCACTACAAACACTAAAAGGTGTGGAAGAAATCGGCGGCTTTAAAGTCGTTGATATGAACGCAATAAAAGAAACGAACCCAGAAATGTTTCGCCCTGACGGGTCGATGATTTATCATTTGTTCGACGAAAAAATTCGTCCGTTCAATTACATTTACGTTCGTCACGATGTAAATTCAATCTCTTTCAACCTACAAAACGGACCAATAAAAGAAGCTGGAGTTAACGGTTGTCAAGTTGATACGATGATTGAGGCTGCAAAAGTAATTCTAGAAAAATTAAATCAGCAGTTTCCTTGTCGTGAAAATGCATGTGCAATTACGAAATTAGACGAAGCTTTAATGTGGTTAGAAAAACGAAAAAAAGATCGCGAAAAACGCGGAGTAGAAGGGTTGAGTAAAGCATGAAATTTTCACACAGTGATTTAGGTGTCGTAGATTCGTTTGAATTTCAACCAGGTTACAATTTACCAGAGTGGGTTCAAGAGCAATCAGAAGGTGAACAGTTATCAGAAGACGGTGTAACTTGTTTAAAAATGAAAAACATGGGTCACATCGACTCAATGATTCGTCCAGGTGATCGCATCGTTAAAGATGTTAACGGAAAATTTTATCGAATTTTAGATATTCATTTTAATCGTTTCTTTAAACCACTAGAGGTAGAAAATGGGCTTTAAATATATTTCAAAACCAAAAGAGATCGAAGCATTTAAATTCACTCATCGCATTCACGATCAGAATGCACCTAAATGGTTTAATGATGCAATTGAATCTGGTCAAGTTACACTTCAAGACGGACCAAATGAATCGGTGCTATCAATCAAAACTATTAGCGGCGTGGCTATTTGTAACAATGGTGATTACGTTATAAAAGGTCCGAAGCACGGTGATATTTATCCGTGCAAGCCGGACGTTTTTGAAATGTCGTATGAACCAGTGGTGGAATAATGAGCCACGATAACGGAGTTAATTTTAACAAGATCGTATTCGATGAAAATGTCGAATACGATAAAACAACTGATCTTTACACCATCTTAAAAGATGGTGTTTACAGTTACTTTGGAAAAGAATTTAATTTTAAACGTGGTGATCAAGTCGGTAAAAAAGGCGAAGTACATCCAGTATTCGTTAAAGATTTACCGAGACCAACAAGACCACTACCTTACGATAAATATTATCAACTACCTGCAGACAAGCGTGATGATTATTTTCCAATTAACCGCGCTGATCGCAGACGACTGGGGTTACGATGAAAGATTTTCCACCAGAAGTAGCCAACGAATTACAAAGATTGCACGACATTGTCCAAGGTCCATCAGCACATTTCGATCGTGATCAAAAAGAATGGGCTAAGAAAAAAATAGACACAATTCACGGAGTATTTTTTAGTATTCCTCCTGTGATTGTTGGCGATTTTGAATTTAAAACTGGTAAAGTTTTTCCAAACTTAGGAGAGGTTATTAGACCATGAAATATTATTTAATAATATTGGTGTTGTTAAGCGGTTGCCAAATTAAAACAATCAGTGCAGTTCAAAATGATCGCGCACAAGCACGAATTAAAGAGCTTGAAAATTACATTGCTGAATTAGAAGTTGAAAACAGAACGTGGCAAGATGCGTGTATGGGTAAAGTTCCTCCGGTTGTAAAATGAACCCAAAAGATAAAGACGATTTAACAAAATATGCGGTATTTTTTCTAATCCTGTCAGCCGTACTGTTACTTTCAGTCGTTGCTTTGGTTTTATACATTAAATTTAAAGCGAGTTATTGTGGATGAACTAAAGAAAGAAAACAACATGTTGGTTGCCGAAGTCAAGCGGCTTAATGCGGTGATTAAAACGTACCAACGCAATGTTTTACTTGTAGAAAATAGGAAATTAAAGAAAGCTTTACGGAAAATCAAACTGATCGCATCAGCGACGGGGGATTAATGCAAAAATTACGAGGGGTGATTATGGAAGTATTATATTTTTTAGCTCAAGTTCTAGCAGCAAGCGCCATTGTGTTGGCAGTTTTAAAATTCTACGACGATAAAATTTTTTCTAATAAGCTTGATTTAATTAGTCGAATTGACAGTGCCAACAACAGAGCCGCTGCAGCCGTTGATATGGCAAACAAAGCAAACAGTCTTGTAAATGTAAATTCAAACACTGTAGGTAAAGCTTATGCTTTAGTTGAAAAAACGCGTGCTGATTTATTTTGTGAAAACGGTTTACTCGATACTCGTGATGCCAAACTTCGCACAGAATTTAAAGAATTAGAAACTGTCATGGATAACGTGCAGGAGTACTGTATAAAACTTCGCGAAAACCAAATGGACTTTAAAGAAATTCTTGCTGGTCGTCGTCCAATTATGAAATTTAAAATTCAAAAAAAAGTTGAAGAAGTAAAAATTCCACCGACTCCGTTTGAGGCACAATGAAATCCGAAGACGAAGTTGATCAACTTATTCAATTAAAAGCTGCAGAGTTTGGAATACTTTTACTTCGCAATAACTCCGGTGCATTGAAAGATGCCACCGGTCGCATCGTTCGTTATGGTTTAGGTAATGTTTCAAAACAACATAACGAAAAGTTTAAATCATCTGATCGTATTGCGTGCGTACCAGTAAAAATCACTCAAGAAATGGTCGGTCAAACACTTGGTGTATTTCTTGCCGTAGAAGTTAAACGCGAAGATTGGAAATTTAAAGGTGACGCTCACGAAAAAGCTCAACAAAATTTCATGAATTACATAACATCAAAAGGTGGAATCGCATTTTTCGCTAATTCCGTCGAATCATTTTTAGATAATATTAAGCATTGGATTAAATGATTAAATTTGAAAGAACTTTTTTATTACATTTGTTTGATTACGACAAAGATCGTGGACAATTGATTTGGAAAAATCCTCCAAAATTTCAACCTCAATTAGTTGGGAAGGTGGCAGGTACAGTACAACATCACGGTCACACCAGTTATAATTTTGTAAAAATTAATGGGAAACCTAGATTAGTTCATCGTTTGATTTGGATAATAGAGAAAAACGAACAACCTGATTGCATAGATCACATCGACGGAAACGGATTGAATAATCATATAAGTAATTTAAGAAACGTCAACAAATCAGAAAACAACAAAAATAAAAAAGTACACAGATCAGGTCAGCTTTTTGGATGCACTCAAAATAAAAGAAATGGTAAATGGATCGCGCAAATAAGAATTAACGGTAAGCAGAAAACTTTAGGTACATTTAAAACACAAATTGAAGCTCATCAAAAATACTTAGAGGCTTTAAATGCAGTTTAAAGTCTTTCCGGCAACGGTCAACAACGAAGGTAATAAGGTTCCGCTAATACGCGGATGGCGTGAACTTGCGTCCAATGATCCTAACCAAATAGCTATCTGGCAAAATCATTTCGGTGAACAACTGAAAATGTTTGGTATTCCGTGCGGAAAAAATAACGGAATTTTGGTTTTAGATATTGATGTTAAACCAAACGACAACGGTTGGGAAACAATAAGAAATCGTAATTTACCTATCCCCGATACATTTTTTCAAAACACACCAAGCGGCGGCACTCATTTAATTTTTCAATTTGATCCAAACAGACCTTTAAGAAATAAAGTTAGATTTTTACCAGGTTTAGATATTAGATCAGAGGACGGCTGGATTGCGTGGTGGGGAAAAAATGCAGACTATTCAAAGCCGATTCTTCCCGCGCCAGATTGGATTTTTGAACATGCAAAAGATACCGTTGAATCGCAAGTATCACATGCAAACGTAAAGCTTGCACCAGAAATTGCACAAGCTGTTCTAGAGTCCAGTTTAACGGCCATTCGCGAAGCACCAGCAGGGGAGTCAAACAATGTCCTCAACAAAGAAGCATTCCGCATTGGGCAATTGGTTGCATCTGGAGCCTTTTCCAAAGAATTTGCTGCCGCTGAGCTGTTCAAAGCCGCAAAAGAACGAGGAAAGCCCGATTATGAAGCAAAAGCGACTATCGAATCGGGTTTATCCGGAGGGTTCAAAAATCCGCTCACAGTTCCCTTTAACGAGCCGATCGCAAATTTCGATATTCCACCAGTCCCAGGAGCAAATGAACGCTGGACGCCGGGTTATTTCACGAAAGAGGACCTATTAAACACCTCAAAGCTTCGTAAACCACAATTATTTGAAAATTGGTCGACCGAAGACATCGCAATTACAACGGCTGATGGCGGTACAGGTAAAACCACTTTAAAACTTTACGAAGCTATTTGTTTGGCATTAGGTGATCGCTTTTTGGGGTTTGATTGCAAACAGCGCGGTAAAACTTTATTCATCACTGGCGAAGATACCGACAAAAAATTAGGTGCAATGATTGGTCAAATTTTAAAACAGATGGGTTTACTTGATAACTCTCCAGGTAACGAAGAAAAAGTTAACACCGTTCTGCAATCAATCGTCGTTAAAAAAGACGCCGATCTTTGTTTGATCGCCAAAGACAAGCAAGGTTTTTTGGTACCAAATCCCGATGCTATGAGAAAAATTCAGGAAGCTGTTCAGGACATCAAACCAAAAATGATCGTGTTCGACCCGATCGCTTCATTTTGGGGTTCAGAGTCTGCACTAAACGACATGAATAAAGCGGTTACAAAATTTATGAGTTGGTTAGTGGAGATTTCCGGGGCCTGTGTCGAAATGATAAACCACATGGGAAAATCATCGTCAGCGAATAAGGATATGTCTCAATTTGCTGGCAGAGGAGGTTCTGGTCTGCCGTCAAATTCGCGTGTTTCCAGAGTGATGCGTGGTCTGCTTGCTGATGAGTACCTTGAGATGACTGGAAAAGATCTTGGACTCGATCAAACTGCAATTCTGTGTAATGTGAACAAATTTTCTGACGGTTCTCCACTTTTTAACGCTCCTTTCATCATTATTCGCGACGGTTATTTATTTTATCGTGTAACTTTATCAAAAATCAAAGTCAAAGAATTAGAAGATTCAATGTCGGACATTGAACGCATCTTCACTTTCATCAGACATGAACGCGAAGCTGGACGTTATCCGACTGAAAAAGTTATTGAAGGGACATTCCAAGTTAATGCAAATCCAATTTCAATCGCTAGAGTCAAGCGTGCGGTGCAATTACTTCAATACTCTGGACACATGGCTGAGAAGGTTATGCAAATTCAAAACCCTGACTTGACGGTTAAAGAAAAAGCTTTGATCATTGTCGATCAAGAAGGCAATGAAATCTACAACAACAAACAACAATAAGAAAGGACACTATGTTATAGGATGATTATTATTTAAAAACGATTCACGATCGGTACATGAAAAAAAGCTCTTAAGTTTTCGCAGCGTGTGCCGATCTATTTTATCAAAAGGAATTGATATGTACTCTAAATCATTTAACACCGCGTTTGAATTACTGATGATCGACGAAGGTGGCTACGTTAACGATAAATATGATCCAGGTGGTGCCACAAATTACGGTATCACAAAAGAAACGCTTGGAAAATTTATCGGCAGAATTGTGACAACTGAAGAAGTGAAGGCTCTCACTAAAAACACAGCCAAAGAAATTTATTTTAAGAATTACTGGAGACCGCTGTCTTGTGAAAACATCACTAACGAAGCTATTGCTATTTGTATTTTTAATACTGGCGTTTTACATGGCGTCGTTACAGCAGGAAAAACAGCTCAGCAATCGCTTGTCGACTCAGGATTCGCTGACGTCAATGTTGACGGACTTATTGGGAATAACACCCTAAAATATCTCAATTTGATCGACACTAAAGTCTTTTTAAAAGCCTTTCACGCGCTCATTTTGAAACGAATTGCTTTACTTATTTTTAAAAACCCCGAATTAAAACGATTTGAGAAAGGCTGGACTAGACGGACCGATCGTTTGCTTGCACTTGCCGACAAAAATAATAGAATAGTTTAAACACTATTGGAGGTCGGTATGAATTTTATTTTTTTAATTTTGAGTTTAATTTTTGCGCCGTTGTTGTTGGTGGCGCAGGAAGTTGCACCAGACGTTTCATTTTTGGAAAAGCTTAACAGTCTCATACCGACCTCTGCTAACCCAATGGTTATCATGGCTGTCGTTTTTGTTTTAGAATTGGTTATGCGTGCGTGGCCAACAGCAAAACCAAAATCATTTTTAATTTTAATTTCATCAAGTTTGAAATTGATAGCATCAATTGCTATCAAATTGTCGGATTTGGCCGATAAATTTATTCAAAACATTAAACCAGATCCAAACGAGCCACCACGATAATGGTAAAGCTTTTTATTCAGTTATTGATTTCATTGCCGGATATTCTTAGACTCTTAGAATTGATTGATAAAAATATCAAATCAAGTCAAGTCGAAGGAAAAATAAAAGATGACATCAAAAAAATTAACGAAGCTTTTAAAAATCAAGACGCTGATGCTCTTAACGCTATTTTTCGTGGCGTGCCAGTCGAGGCCACCGAAACCACAAAACCAGGATTGTAGATTTGATGGCGTTTGGGAATACATCGACCGCAAAGCTTGTCTTAGCGAAGCCGATGTAATTAAATTGCGTGAGTTACTTTACAAGTGTAGAGCGGCTCTTTAAAATAAAACCCATTTTAAGGTACCTCCGTATAAGTGCCTGAAAAATCTTTAAATTCGTCCATCAGCTCAGGATGCCGACAGAACAATAATAAAAGTCGACCTGTTGTTTCCGGTACCGATCGCTCACCGGACGCCCATAAATCAATTGTCGTGCTTTGTACGCCGATAATCCGACCTAATCCAGTAGGTGATAATTGATATTCTTTTAAAAATTCAATTATAAATTGCGGTTTAATTAATACGTTTTTATTACTTTTTGTTTTTGAATGCATCGAGCGCCCCTTTTCCCACAATATCGGCGATAACTAAATTTCGACGTGGGTCTACTTCTTTTTTGATACGTTTACCTGGCATTTGCACCGCAAGATCATTCACAATAGTTGCAACTTTATAATCCGGAGCATATCTAAACCGAAGATATTTTGGAAATTCTTCTTTGATTAATTCAAGCTCTAAAAGCATGTTATAGGTCCAAACAACTTCGTCTTTGTTATAAATTCCAATTGAGTCACGAGCCGCGACTAACATATCAAGACCAATGCCTGCTGGAAATTTCGCAATGTAATGCAACATTTTCTGCATGTGACCAGACTCATCATAATCTCGATTTTTTGGTTTAGTTGAGCAATCGAAATTAAAAGGAATTTCGCAATCAAGCTCATTACGAGCCGCATATATAAAAAGCCGTGATAGCGGTATCATGCGTTCACGACTGATAGTTCTCATTCGATCGAAAATATCTTTTGGTCCGAACACGTCGCATTGATCGTAAGGGTCTTCAGGACCACGTTTTTCTTTTTTTCTAAAACTTTTCATATCTGTTCGTCCGGTTTAACAAAATTGTCTTTTTCTTCATTGTCTTCTACCTCTCCTGTACCATCACAAGTTGTACAATTAAATTCGTCCCAATCATCACCATCAGAGTGAGATATTGTGCCATCACCTCCGCAGTCCTGACATTCGATCATTTTTGGCTTTGGTTGATTCCAAGGGCAGTCACTACTTCGCGGGTCAACATTATCCGGATAATTGATCACGATAGGCCTCCATATATTTTTGGTGCGCTTCAAGCTGTGTTTCGAAAGTACCCAATGTTGTTTTTTTACCTTTAATTCTTATTTGTGCCGACCATTTATTTCCGCGCCTAGTTGTACCGAGTAAATGATTTTTGTGAAATTTTTTATTTTGGCAATTTTCGACATTTGTTACTTCTCTTAAATTGCAAATTCTATTATCTGTTTTTATATTATTGATATGGTCTATTTGGTTTTTTGGCCAATGACCAAAATGTAAAAACCAAATTAATCTATGAGATTTGTATACTTTACCCAAAACTTTCACCTGCAAATAACCTTTACTGTTAGGAGATCCAGCTTCGTCACCTATTTTAACGGCATTTCTTCCTGTAAGTTTTCGCCAATATATTTTTCCGGTACTGATATTAAAATCAAAATATTCATTTAAACTCACGATAAAACCCCATTAATTAAATTTTTCGCGCTGTTCATATCAGTTATTAATATGATAACTTTTCTATTTTGAAGATGATTAGGTAGCACGTTGTGATAAGGCTCAACTTTTAATTCAATGGCTGGCTTAGCTAAACCGAACTTTTTCTTATATTTATAAAACGTAGCCATTCCAAATTTTAAATCTTTCGACGCTTGCTCGATAGTGACGTCTTTTTCAATCAGATATTTTTGTATCTGCTTTACTTTTTCAATATTCCATTGCCTTTGCATTAGCTATTCCCTTCGGAGTCTAAAGACTCGTCTATTTGTTGAATTTTTAATTCTTCATTTTTAATTTTATATTCGACGCGCTGACGTTGTTCAAACGACAATGGAGTTTTCAACGTACCTTTAAGGCTATTCAATTTTTGAATAGCCTCTTTTTTTACTTTAATTAATAAATTTTTAGTCGTCGTGTTCGGCATCGTAATCCACTCCATCAGGAAAACAAAATTCACAAATAGGCTTTTCAACCTGTCGCTCAATTTTGCTTTTAAATTTTTGTTTTAGCGTCGAAAAATCACCCGTTGTTAAATGTGAATTTAACAAAATTTTATCAAGATGATTTTTTGGTAATTCGTCTAACTGGTTTAACACTGTTAGCACTTTGTATTCCAAGCTCTGCATCTAATCCCCTCTCGTAGTCTGATATTAAAACTTGCTTTATTTGTTTACTATCAATTGAGAGAAAATCACAATACTTTTTCATGATATTGAGCGGCAATTTTGAATGTCCGTTTTCAATTAAAGAAATAAATTGCGGGTTTTCGTAGCCAAGATATTTTGATACTTCTAATTGTGATTTTTTGTTTTTCACGCGCATGGTTTTTAGATATTGTCCAATGTTAGTTTTCATAATGATATAAAGTCCTTTATTGCTTTGTAAGTGTGTTTTATTTTTAATTCTTTACAGGTTAATTTAAACGCTCTGCTATCTTTGTTAAAAGATCCTCGCACAATGGCATTTTCCATTCGATACATTACCCTTTCAATCTCTGAAATAGGCCAAACGTATTCGTCAGGATATTGAGTCACGCATTTGATTAAGTTTTCACGATACACTTCTAAAAAAGTATTTAAATTACCGGGATGTATTGGTTTAATTTGTGTTTTCACGTTCAAACCTTTCAATCTCATTAAATACATGCTCGCAAGCATAACCTAGATACAGAGAGTCGTTTTCTTGACCTAATTTTTTATTTATTTCTTTAATGTTTGGCTCGATAACTTGCGCGGCTATTTTGGCCGCGCTTTTTAATTTTCTAGCTTGTTTGATTTGTTCAGTCGTTAGAAAGTCAGTTAGTGAAACTGTTTTCATTAGTCTACATCCCCTGTAATAGTAAAATTTGATACTGTGGTGTTACCGATAACTTGATACAAAGCAACCTGAATATCGTGGTTATCATCCCCACCGCTGTAATGTCCTTCTAACTGTGGACAGCCTGTGGACTCATCCGTTAAATTAACGTGACCTAAAATTAGTGGGTGATGTTCACGACCTTGATGCGTCACTATTCCACAAAACATATTATCAATTGGTTTTCCATCGACACAAGGTCGATAGACGTTGTTAGGTCTGCCTTTACCGTGAGATATTGCGAATTGCTGTAACGAATTACCTTTGTGTTTTGGGTCTAACCATCGGTATATATCTTTATTTTTAACAGTGAAAAATTGCCCTGTTGGTAAGAAAAACCATTCACCTTGACGTTTGTACTCAACACCAAGCTTTTCAGCATTTTTAATTACTTCGGGTTTCATTGATTCATAAGCTTCAGCGCGAGTCTTTACAGAACTATCGACTTCTACAAAAAAGACGTTGAATAAACCATGTTCTATCTCAATCCGATCAACGTCCATTAAAAACTTTCGACCTTTGTTTTCAAGTAATAGATAACCTGTAAAGTGACGTGTCTGGTTATTTTTTAACGCGAATGTTTCTTGTGGACCTTGCTCGATGATATTAGTTTCTTCTAACTTTAATTCGGCAGCTTGCAAGACGTTGAATGGGATACTTAATTTAGCTATTTCTTTAACTGCATTTTGAATAATACTTTCAGATCCCAAAAATTCACGCTCGAAAGTCGTTAGACTTAACACTTCGCTATTCATTACAACACCAAGTGATTTATTTCTAAATGCGACGACTTTACTACCTTGAGTGATTTTATTAGCAGAAATTAAATAGCTCTCGACTTTGATAGCTTTACCACGACCTGATTTAAAGACTTCAATGGCCGCTTGCATTTGATCGAGCGTTCTGAATACGTCGTGGCCTTTACCTTTACCGCTATTTGTTCTCCAATTTGATTCTAACTTTATTTCAGGTAAAGACTCGATGTCTGGTAACAGGTTTGAATATTGGTCTTTTAACTTTTTATTCGCTTTGTTTTGTGCTGCAATTGCACGATTAAATTTAATTACGTCTTTATCAGATAACCATTCACTTTGATTCAATTCCAAAGATTGACCATTGATGGCAGCAATTAGACTAACAGTGTTAGCTTGCAAGTGATAATTGAAGTCGTCACCACTAGGACCATTTCCCCATCCGCCAGTTGAATAATACGGACGTTTTAAAGTAACCCACGCATTGAGTGAGCTAACGAATTGTCCGGTAATTTTAGCCGGATTATCGTATTGATAACATAGTCCGGAGTCGTAACACAATACGACTCGGCGTTCACCACGCCCGCAAGTGAATACTCGATCTTTTTGTAATATTTGTTTCTTCATTGTGACCTTTCAAAACGTGAGTCTATGCAACACGTTAGTTAAAATTAAAACGGCACCGAATAGTGCCGTTGTTTGCTTTATTTATTTAATTAGACGATAGAAGTCAAGCATCGGTTAATAATCCTCTGCATAATAAGGCTCATCGTCGTAACTATGGCTATCTTGATAATTGTTACGAAAACAAGCTTTAGAACAAAAATCACCATTTAAGTCAGTATAAGGTGACTCGTTAAAACCAACATCACAACACTCGCAGCGGTGTTTAAATAACTGATAATCAATTGAAACACTTTGAGGATAGGTTACATATTGGCCTGCAAGACCTGCGAATTTAAAACCATTTTTGGTCGATTCGTAAAACTTTAAAGCGTCGTTTTCGCTATCGAATAATTGCTCTGAGATGGTCCTATTTAACAAGCCACGCGCAATAGTATCGCAGGCTGTTAAGTCCTGTTTTATTTGCACTAAATACTTCATAGTTTTAACTACTTCTTAACAGGTTTTTTGATCTTTAAAGTGCCCTTGGTAGTATCTAACACCATTTCGTCGATTTTAAGCACTTTGGCGCTCTTATCAGAGGCCAAGATCATGATGGCTTGACCTCGTGTGATGGTCTTGCCGTCGTGTTGATATTCAGAGCTATAAGCTTTTGATACCAATGTTAAAATTAGAACAGTTGCAATGTATATGAGGGTTTTTTGTTTCATTGTGAATTATCCTTTCAGAACGCGAGTCTAAGCAGCGCGTTAGTTAGTTTGATGTCTTAATAATGTATCGCATTAGTGTTGGAATGTAAAGCTAAAATTCTACATTGTAGGTTTTTCAGTGTATCGTGCTGATATAACAGGCATTTTAGATATTATCATATAAAACAGGTGAGAGACGTGGACGAGTGTAACGAAGTTCCACGTCGACGTCACCTATTACGTATATGATTATAAATTATAAAGTTTATAAAGTCAATATTGGATTTAAAAACTAATAAAACCGCATTAGCGGTGCGTCAGTAACATAATATATAAAGTAAATCACTAGAATGCTACATTGTAGACCGATTTGCTACATTGTAGACCTATTTTTGCACAAATAATAAGCATTTTATATTAAGTATTATACTTAACACAACTAAAGCATAATACTTAACACCACAATTGTGGATAACTAAGGAAATAGTTAAGCACAATACTTTACTTTTCATATTAAGTAATTCACTTGTGTTAAGTGAAAAGCTTTATAGAAAATATTTGATGAATTAATAAGCGAGGGGGTGGGTCAAAAATTGAAAAAAGTTAAAAAAGTGTAGAAGGTCGTCTCAATATTTTTTGCCATTTTTCACCATATAAAATCGTGATCTACATTGTAGCCCCCACCCACAATCCGCCTACACTGTAGAATTTTATCAATTTTTATCAAAATTTATCAATTGATCTACAGTGTAGACTCACTAGTTGTATCTAGTGACCCCTCTCCAGCTCGAGCTTTTTAGGTGTTGCGGCGCGGCTTAAATAAACAAACACCTTGCTTCGCGTCTCATTATTGGTCATGCTCAATTCTGTCAGTGTTAGAGTTCTATCAGCCTTCGGGCCGGTGTGATCATAAAAAACTGATATTAAAACCCGACCCTAAAAAGTTGGGTTTTTTATTTTTACGGTGGGTAAGTTCTGTTGGAGGAACACTAAAGTAACCGGGAGGAAGCTTTGGAGGCGGTTGGTTCGAAGCCAACACCCACCACCACTTTTTCACTTGCCACCACAGACAATTTGGCTATCATCACCGAAACTCTTTTGCATTAGAGTTCCCGACCCTTTGAGAAACAATTACGATTGTACCCACTCAAAGGGTTTTTTATTTTGACTTCAACCACTAAAGCTTCAGACTTGAATTATCGACATGGATGTTGTGACTCTGTTCATTTGTGGGGAATGAGTGGACAGGGTCTGATTTATTTAATTACTATAAATTATGAGAAACATTCCAATGCCACCTGGGTTCAAACCCAAAGAAGAAACAGAACAAGAATTTACTCAAAAATTAACTGAGGACGAAACGGCGTACATCATCAGAACGACGTTGTATCCGCATCATCGTACGGATCCGAACGTGCTTGGGTTTATCAGTAATTATATGATCTGCAGGGATGCCAAGCAAGCTGCGAAAGAGTTAGGGTTGCATTGGACCGCGGGGATCAAATTACTTCGCAAGGTGGACATCCACGACTGCATTTCAAAGCTCACGCAAAAGATGGTGATGAAGCACGGGTTCGACGGCAGTGAGATCGTCGAGCGTGTAAAAGAAGTCGCAGGCATTGACGTCGCTGACATCTTTAATGAGGACGGTACGTTTAAGAAAATTCACGAGATCGCACCCGAGGTGCGCAGAGCTTTTAAAAAATTTAAAGTTAAAAATTCCTGGTCCACAGACCCAAATGGTCAGAAAATCATTGACGGCGAGATCTTAGAGGTTGAATTCTGGGATAAGTTGAAAGCAGTGGAATTACTTGGCCGCGAAAAAGATTTGTTCAAAGAGAAAAAAGTTATGGAGCACGACATCGGAAAAAATATGTCATCCATTTTATTAGAATCATCAAAACGTGCCGTGGAGAGAATCGGTGCGATGAGAGATGTGACCCAACCTGCGCAAATAACTTCAAACACTGAGGAAGACGACGAGTGATTCAAGCCGAAGAAATTGAACTTTTTAAACAGCTCATTCACGAGAATCGTTATGATTTTTGTAAGCTCGTCTATATTATTTTTCCGTTCGGTGAAAAAGGTCATCCACTCGAGCACATGGCACCCTACGACTGGCAAATGCAAGAGTGGGCGAAAATTTCAAAACATTTATCAGACCCGCGCACTCGTCACGAAGCGTACCGCTTAATTATTTCTTCAGGTAACGGTGCTGCGAAAACTTCGTTCGGTGCGATGACATTTTTTATGTTGATGTACACCCAGCGCGTGCGTGCACGGATCACGGCCAACACTCAACCTCAGATGACATCTATTGTTTGGCCAGAGTATGACGTTTGGTTTCGTCACGCTCGTTACAGTGAGTACTTCTTTGAAAAGCTCGGACAATCAATCAAGGCACGCGATCAGGAGCTTGGAGAGACATGGCGTTTGGATGCGGTAACGTGGAATGAAGCCACTCCTGCGTCTATCTCAGGGCTCCACAATAAAGGTGGCGCGATCGTGTACATCTTTGAAGAAGCGGCCGGTATTCCGTCGATCATCTGGAAATATGCTTCCGGTGCAATGACAGATACCGATACAATTAAAATCTGGATGGCGTTTGCCAACAGTGATGACCCGGAATCACAATTCGAACAAAACATGGTGTCACCATTCTGGAACTCGCGGCGAATTGATACACGCGAAATGCCGCATGTCGATCCGAAGCAAATTGCAATTTGGCTTGCTGAGTGTAATGGAAATGAAGACCACGATGACTTCCGCGTTCGCGTGCGTGGATTACCGCGAAAGACTGCAAAAGATTCTATCATTAATCAAGAGTTGGTCGCGGCGGCGATAAAAAGGGCGGAAACATTCGATACCGCGACCTTGAGTTCATTGCCGGTCATCATTATGTGTGACCCGGCGTGGACGGGCGGGGATGAGACTGTAATTTGGTATCGACAAGGGCCGTATGCTCGATTACTTGATCGGTACAAGCTCGATAAATCTTTAGGGCAAGATCACATGTTTACATATTTAAAATTAGTTCGCTGGGAATCTGAACTAAGGGCTGATGCAGTTTTTATTGACCAAGGGGAAGGTACCGCAATTAAAACACTGGCGAACAACGCCGGCAAAATGTGGGAGCTCGTCAATTTTGCTTCGTCACCAAACGATGTACCTGAAGCTAAAGATTCGCAGTACGGAAATATGCGTGCACAAATGTACTACGAGTGTAACAAATGGTTGCAAGAAGGTGCGGTCATTGATGCGCGTGAACCCGAATGGCTCGATGACATTCAAAAACAACTTTGTTGGACAAAAGGAACGCGGCACAAAATCACTGGAAAGAAAATGGCAGAACCAAAAGCTGACATCGTTGCGCGTGTCGGCCGATCACCGGATATTTCCGATGGTTTAGTTCTTGGATTTTCGCGAGTTGTTCCAGAAAAATTATCAGATAACTTATCATATAATGCTGGTGAAATTCAAAAAATCGGCGGATCACCTTTTATGATGCCGGAATATGACCCTTATCACGATGAGGATTATAGTGACCTATACAATTAAAAGACTCGAGCGCGACGTTGTTCCTTCGATGCAAATAAAGAAATTTATTTACGATGTCGCAGTAAAGGTAAATGAGATCTTTGGCAATAAATATAATTGGAAAAATTTTCCAGTCCAGGATTACATAAATCGAAACTATATCGCAATTTGCTTTCGCGGAGATGAACCAGTTGGACTGATGGCTGGTAGTTTATCGCCGACAATTTTCGACAAGAACGTTATCATTTTGAAACAAAACCTTCTCTACGCTTTACCTAATACCAGAGCTTCGTACCATCTGTTAAAGGATTTTATTGACTTTGGGAAAGTCCATGCAAATCATATAATTACGACAATACATTTAAAAACCAATATTAAACCAAGTTCGTTGCAGAAGCTCGGGTTTGAGAAATTGGAAGAAAATTATCGTTTGGAGATTTCATGAGTGAAGCAGATCAACAATCATTTCAAGAAAATGTTTTAGATCCCGTTAACGATGCAACAGGTGTCGGTGAAGGAAATTTTTTTGAACAAGTCGGTGATGCTTTAGTCAGTACAGCCACTCAAATTGCAACTGGTGGTTTAGTAAAATACCAAGGTCGTAAAGACGGAAAATCTGCAGGGTTTAGACCAGGTTACACCGCACGCGCAATTGATGAAGGCCTTGGTGAAGTCACCGGCCGTAACGTTGCACGCGAAGCGCAAAACGATGCGCGTGAAGCCGCCAAAGAAGAAAAGAAACAAAAAGAACTCGATATTGCAAACGAACGAACAAAACGTCAGCAAGAAGATCTTGCGGCGTCGCGTAGAGCTTATTCTGTTCGAGCAACTGCTTCTGCACAACGTCGAAACTTGCTGGGTAATGACTCCGGCAGAGATTTCTTAGGACTATAATGTACAAACATAAAAAATCTGACTGCGAATATTTACGTTATCAAGCCAAACAAAAGTTTGATCGAGTTAAAAGTTCTTGGTTAGAAGCAGGACAATGGGCGTTACCGCACAGAATCCTCACCCTTGATTCGCAAGAGCCAGGGGCTCGCAACAACAAGCACATCGTAGATGCGACTCATATCGTGGCTTTACGTTCGTATGTGGCGGGATTTTTAGAAGGTAACACTTCTGCAAGTCGTCCGTGGTTTCGCATTCAACACGCGGATCCAGAATTATCTAAAGTTTTTATTAATAAATCTTGGTTACAACTTCTTACAGATCGAGTACTTAGCGCTTTAAGCTCAAGCAATTTCTATCACGCGGCTGGTGGATTTTATTATGACTTTGGTGTTTTTAATACCGGAGCTCATTACATCGACGAAATGGTTGATGGAAGTTTATTTTTTCACAATCTAGATCCTGGCGCATATTACGTTATCAATAACGGGTACAGCGAAGCAGTGGTTTTAATTCGCGAATTTCAATTAACTGTAAAAGCAGTTGTTGATACTTACGGCCGCAAAAAACCAAATGGTTCTTGGGATTGGAGCAATTTTTCTTCGGCCGTTAAAAAAATGTACAACGATGGAAATTACACTGAAAAAATCACTGTTATTCACATCGTAAAAGAAAACGAAGATTACGATCCTTACCAAGAAGCTGCAGGAATGAATAAGCGTTGGATTTCATTAACTTATGAAATTTCAAACGGTAAAGGTCAATATTATCAAGAAGGTCAACAGACAGAATTTTCGAATGTCGACACGAACCAAGAACAAACTTATTTAAAAGTTTCAGCTTCACAGCGAAAACCTTTCATTGTTGGTAAATCAGATTCTTCTGGAAATTTTGAATACGGATTAAAAGGACCAACAACTGATTCTTTGGGCTCGATTAAATCATTGAATAAAAAAGCCATCGGTAAAGATATGGCTTTAGATCAGATGTTGAAGCCAACACTTCAAGGTCCTGCAACACTAAAAAAATCTTACATCACCAATGCACCAAACGCGTTTATTCCTTTAGATGCAATGAGCATGTCACAAGGTGGTTTAAAACCAGTTCATCAAATTAATCCTGCGATCGCAGCGTTAAATCAAGATGTTGGTGATCTAAGAGATCAAGTAAATAAACTTTATTACGCTGATTATCTGCTTTATTTAAGCAGAAATCCTAAAACTCGTACTGCTCGCGAAGTCGATGCGGTTGTTCAAGAACAGCAATTAATTATCGGTCCAAACCTTCAATCGTTAAATAAAACATACAATGAAAAAGTTTTGGATTTTGTGATTGATTACGTTCTCGAAGAAGATCCGTATTTACCTCCACCACCACCAGATTTGCAAGGCCAGTTCTTGCGAACAGAATATATTTCTGTTTTCGCGCAAGCACAAAAAGCCGCAGATATTCCTTCAATTGATCGTTACACTCAAATGGTTTTAGATGTTGGCCAAATCAATCCAACAATCTTCGATAAAATCAATTTGGACAAGTTAGCAGATCTTTATGAGGACAGATTATTCTTGCCAGCTGGATTAAATGTGCCAGAATCTGAGGTTAAAGCAAAACGTGAAAAACAAGAGCGTGAAGCTCAACGACAAAAAATGTTAAATGAAACGCTTCCGGCAATGGCTGGAGCGGCAAAAGATTTAGGTTTAGCAAAACCACAAACTAAGTAAAAGGAGTCTCAGATGAAAAGTGTTATTATGTTTTTATTCATGTCAGTGATGGCAATGTTGTTTACGGTTTCGACCGCACACTCATTCCAAGCTTACAACGGTACGACTAACCTAGGTTTGATGAACATCATCAAATGTAGTACAGGTGTGACGTGCAGTAAAGTTGGTGACAAACTTCAATTTGTTGCTGCCGGCGGAGCGCCTGCCACGATGGTTTTGGCATCAGCAACCACTATCACTGCAGCACAATGCGGATACACTTTTTACAATTCTGGTGCAGTCGAAATCGAACTTCCAGAAGCTTCAACAGTTATCGGTTGCAAATATACTTTTGTGACATTGAACGCTGCCAACTTCGACGTCGATCCAGACGCCGCAGATCAAATTCTCGTTCAAACAAACGCCGCTGGCGATATGATTCGAAACGCAACTTTAGGAAATAATATTACGTTGATGGCAGTATCTGCTTCTCAATGGGTGCCAGTTGGAATTTTAGGAACTTGGACTGACGCCAACTAATGTCATCTTATTCAGAACATAGAGCGGCCGTTGAACACACGGCCGTCATAAATGCTTTGCAAAATATCCTGGCTACAAAAGACGGGAAAGTATTTGCAAAATATATTATGAAAGTATTTGATATTAATGAACCTCCTGCAATCGGTATGGCTGGTGAGATGCTCCAAAATCATTTGGGATTTTTGAGAGCGGGTAATTCAGTTTACAAATTGTTTTGCCAAGCGAACATAGCTATAGCGGGTGAAATCATCGCCCAAATTGAAAAGGAAAAATATGAAGAAGCAATTTTTGAAGCTCGAACAGAATGATGATTTAAACACTCAGGGGGCACCGGGTGCATCACAGCAGGGAACACCGCCGCCGGCAGCGAATGCTGAAGCGGCAGGGGATAGCGAGTACGACGAATACGGTTACAAAATCGTCAAGCCACCAACACCGGAGAAACAGCCGGAAGTTAAAGCCGATGACAAGAAAACAGAAGCGGAAGCTGCTGCAGGTTTTACGGGATACGGAAAAGACGAACCTGTAGATCCTCCTGCAACTCCACCTGCGGCCGCTGCGCCAGCAGAGGTAAAACTCGAATTTGAATTGGATGCGAAAAATCTTCCAGCAGAAGAAGTCACCGAGTTAAAACAATTTATTTTAGAAACCAAACTTCCAAAAGAACAAGCGCAAGCGTTAATCGACTTTAGAAAAAAAGAGTTCGATCGCTATACTGCAGAGCTTGCACAGATTGAAAAAGAAAATAAAGAAAAGCGCGCACAACAAAGGGCTAGTTGGGATAAAGAACTTCGCGAAGATCCGGTATTTGGCGGTGCAAATTTCGCGTTAAGTGTGTCTCAATCTGAGAAAGTAGTATCGACTTTAATGCCCGAAACAAAAAAAGTGTTGACAGAAGGTAAGGTTAAGTTGCCTCCTTATGTTATGCGCGACTTAAAAAATATTTACAAATATCTTTATCCAGCCGACAAGTTGGTGCAAGGTGATCCGGTGAAGGTTGATCCTCCTCCGGTTGAACGAAGTCCGTTAGATTTCTATAATCAAAAAAAACAATAACAGGGAGTTATTAAATGGCAGGTTTAGGAACAAAATTAGTTACGTTAGCAGATGTTGCGAAAAGCAAAGACAAACAAATCGGCGACGTAGCAGAGGTGTTACTTCAAGAAAACGCAATGTTGAATGATATTCCGTATTACCCAATGAACGGCGGAACAATCCACACAGAAGATATTCGTTCATCGTTACCAGCGGTTTATTACCGTAAAGCCAATCAAGCGATTCCGGCTTCTAAATCGACAACTGAAGAACGTTCGTTCAAAGCGGCGCACGTTGAATCTAAATCACAAATCGACCACAAAGTCGCTTCTCGTGGTGGTTTAGATCGCATCTCTTACAACCGTTGGAACCAAGCAAAAGGTCACATCCAAGCTCACGCGAATGAACAAGCTTCATTAGCAATCTACGGTTCTCCAATTGATTCAACTTTAAAAACTCCAGGTTTCTTTGACATTTACTCAACGCTAAGTGTTTCAGAAGAAACTTCAAAACAAATCGTCGACGGTGGCGGAACAGCATCGAACAACACTTCGATCTTGTTAGTAAACTGGGGCGAATCTTCAGTGTTTGGTATCTATCCAGAAGGAACTACAATGGGTCTGACTCGTACAGATCGTTCTGAAGGTAACAAACAAGTTCAAATCGCAGCTTTAGATTCAACTGGCGCAGCTGGTTCTTTCTGGGGTTACGAAGAACAATTCGAATTTGACCACGGATTGGTTGTGAAAGATTACCGTCAAGCAGGACGTATCTGTAACATCGACGTGACAAAACTTAAATCTGGTGTTGATGCCGCTGACCTTATCGACATGATGATCAGCTTGGATTATTTAATCCACAATCCGGAAAACGGAATGGGCGTTTGGTACGTAAACCGTACATTGCAAGCTTTCTTGCATAAACAGTCTTTAACGAAAGTTGGAGCTGGTTCAGGTTTAACTTACGACAACTATCAAGGTAAGCCTACTTTGATGTTCTTAGGTAAACAAGTTCGTCGTATGGATGCTCTGTTAAACTCAGAAGCACGCGTAACATAATAGAAATTTAAAATAAATTAGTGAGCTGGGCGTGGGGGAAACCCTGCCCTGGCTCCAAAACTTTTTACCAGGAGAAAATCCAATGATGTTCGACGTAGAAAATCAATTATCAAACGCACAGGCCTTCACAGGTGGTGCGACCGTTTCAACAAACTCATACGTAAAGCAAACTGCAGCTCAAGATATTTCAATTGGTCGCAGAATGGCTTTATTGGGTCACGTTACAACAGCGGCTGGTGCGGGTTCAACTCACACTATGGAGTGTATCCAAGCTGATGACGCGGCATTAACTTCAAACGTTCAGGTTTTGAACACAGTAACTATTGCAGCGGCAACGTTGGTCAAAGGTTACGAGTTCGAAATTCCAATTCCACAAGGGGTTATGACTAAGCAGTACTTAGGTTTCCGTAACTCATCAACTGGTGGAACAACGACTGTATCTTTGGATGTTTATCTTGTGCCACAAGATGAAATCGCAAAATACAAATCGTTCCCTAAAGTTGTAAGCGCAGCGGTGTAAGATGGGTAATCGCTCAATGCCAATGCCTCCAGGTGCTGCTCCAGCACCTGTTGAGCAACAACAACAAACTAAAGCTGCAGAAGAAGCTGCTGAAGTTGTTGAGAAATCAACAGCCGATGTAGTTAAATCTCCTGTTTCAGATTTAGTTCCAAAAAGCGACAACCTACCTTCAGCAGCTGCGAAAGATATTCAAGCTTCTGAAGCTCCAAAATCAAAAGGTCCGATTCGCGTCGTAGCAACTCGTAGAGGTTTTTATGGCGGACAACGTATCGAACCAGGTGACACTTTCACAATTAAAAGCGAAGGTGATTGGGGCGACTGGATGAAAAAAGTTTAATGAACGAGGGGCAGAATGGTTTACACAAAAGTTCAAATTTACAATTTGGCTCTTTCTGCCCTGCTCATCAATCGCAAAGTCGCAGACATTGATAGCGACAATTCCACGGACGTAAAAACTCTCAATACGCATTGGGATATTGCGTGGAACACAACCCTTCAAGATTTGGATCTTGATTCAACCAGCTCAAGTGTAGCTTTAGAGTTGATCGAAGAAGAACCAAACCCTCATTGGAATTACGCCTACAAATATCCTGTTGATTGTTCTTTTTTACGACGAATTCGATCGTCAGTCGTTAAAGACAATCGTTCAACACAAATACCTCGACGTGTTGCAATTCACGAAGGTCAAAAAGCAATTCTTACAAACGAATACGAAGCTGTTGCCGAATACATTCCTGAAGATCTGGACATTGGAACTCTCAGTGCTCCGGCTGGTTTAGCGGTTGCGTATCGTTTGGCAATGTTAAGTAATTCTTTAGTTACTGGAAAAGCATCTAAAGAATTAAAAGCTGAAATTGAAAAAAAATATATTATCGCAAAAACCGAAGCACAAGAACTTGATCGTTTAGAAAACGCCAACTTTGATGAGGACGAGATCACTTCGGAATTTGTCGAAGTTAGGACCACATAATGGCTTTGGCAAGGAAAGCAAGTTTTTCTGCTGGCGAATTAGATCCGGCACTTCACGAAAGAACAAATTTAGACAAATACCAATCTGGACTTTCAACTTTACGAAATGCTTACATTGGAAAAACTGGTCGCGTAATTAGTAGACCTGGAACCAGATTTATCTTAGCGACAAAATACCCAAATAAAAAATCTGTTTTAACAGCTCCACCTTTTGAACCTTATTTGGTTGAGTGGGGTCACGAGTATGTTCGCATTCACACGATTACTTACGATTCAGGTGGTGTTGCGCTTGTTGGTCTTTACACTGAAGAAGCACACGACTGGTTGGAATCAGATTTACCGAACATTCAATTTTTCTACAGCGGTCGATTTATGTACGCGCTGTGCGAAGGCAAACGATTTAAAAAAATGGTTATTGGAAATTTAGATATTTCTGATCCTCGTTTAACAAATCGTTTTGTTTCAGATTCATTACTTACAAATCTTCCTGTTGCAAAAACACTTTCAAGTCCAGTCAACACTGGTGCAGGTTATCCTGTTGATTACGTTGCAACTTATGTTTTAAAAGGTGAAGAATCTTTAATTTCAAATAAAATTTCAGATCAATTACCGATCACCGCAGGTACAGCGAACACTTTACGTTTAGCTTGGGGTACATCAGCACCTAGTAACGTATCAGAGGTTAAGTTTTATCGAAGACCAACTGGCGGAAACGCTTACGGATATATTGGGAGCTCGTCAGAAGTTACATTCTCAAGCCCTAATTATTATTTTGATTTTGAAGATGTTGGTGGCGATGCAGATTACACGAACTCGCCGCCGACTGTTGATTTTGATGCGTTAAACGCTAATCCAAAAACTGGAACGGTTTATCAGCAGCGTTTGATTTTATCTGAAGAAACCAACAAAGAAGGAATTCACGCAAGTCGTCCAGGTTTACAGAATAATTTTACACGCGATTATCCGCTCGACAGTGACTCAGCTTTGACGTTCAAATCAGGTACTAGCGGTAACGCCAATGTTTTGCGAATGTTAGATGCTGGTCCATTCCTGGCTTTTACAACGGCTGGAATATTTGGTAACAGTGGAGCACTAACTCCTGAAAATCTAGCGATGGATAAAAAAGGTAACTGGGTTATCGACGAATCTGTTCCACCTTTGGAAATTCCTGGCGGTTTATTATTCGTGGACAAACTTACGAATACAGTTCGAAGTTTAATTTTTTCAAATGAAGCCGGTGGTTATCCTGGCGATGAAATTAGTATTTTTTCAAATCACATGTTCTTAAATAAAAAAATTGTGTCTTGGGCATTCCAAGATGGCGATACTCCGCTAGTTTGGGTGGTTTTTGATGACGGATCAATGTCAGCACTTACTTATCAACGCGAACACGAAATGCAAGCTTGGTCACGTCACGATTCTTCGACGGGTAAATACGAATCTACTGCGGTTGTCAAAGATACTTCAGCAAAAGGTACTGCATTTTTTATTGTCGAACGTGACGGAATTAGAATCATCGAAGCAACGACAGACCGTTCTATTGAGCATGTCAGAGAATTTTGCGGTGTCGATGCTGCACTCACCTGGAGCAGAAACCTCAACGCTTTGGCTGCTGGAGCAACGTTCAATGTTTATCCCGAAGATGCGGAAGACTGGGGCGGGATTTTACTTTTAACAAGTGATTTTGCAGCTTTCGATAGTGGTGACGTTGGAGATATTTATCGTCATTTTGATACTCAAGGTGCTTATGTTGATTTGGAAGTTGTAACTTATTTGAGTTCAGTACAGGTGCGCGTGCAAGTTTTAGACGACGGAGAATTTCCTAAAGATCAGTCTAAAAAAATTCAATTGTGGTTAACATCAACAACGTTTGGTGAAGCCGGATACGGTTATAATCAACTTAACCACTTACTAAATAAAAAAGTTTCAATCCTCTGCGACGGTGAAGTTTTAGCGTCACCAAACAATGACATTGATAATTATGAAGACGTCATTATTACAGGACCAACTTACACTTTACCAGACGGAAAACGTGCAGCGTTCATTCACATCGGTATTCCTTTTACTTCCGACATGGAAACTCTCGATATTGATACCGTTGAACAGAAACCAATATTGATCGAAGATAAAATTGTTAATAAAGTTTACGTTAAAGTTTATAAAACTCGTGGTATTTACGTTGGTTACAAATTTCCTGATAATGATTCACTTCTAGATGAAGCCGGAAATGCAATGGAAGATCCAGAGGAAAGAGACGAAGAAGTCGATGTTGGGAACGCGCCACAAGCTTTAGTTACTAAACGATACGATATTACAGTACCAAACAGTTGGGGTTCAAACGGACGAGTTTGTATTCGTCAAGTTGATCCACTACCGTTTGAAATTTTATCGGTGTTCCCTGAAATCACAACTTCATAAGGAGAATTTATGGCAATACAGTATTTGTATGCTGGTCTTGCGGCTTTTCAGTTGTTGTCAGGACTTCAGCAAGCTGAAACGATTCGTGCGAACGGTCGTTTAACAAAAGAAATTTACGATATGAACGCAGAGTTTGCGGAGATTGATTCTTTTGAAGCGATTCAAGATGGTCAAACCAACGTGGCGTTCTACGAAGGTCAAGCCGATCAAGTTGAATCAGATGCTCGTGCAGTTTATGCCGCACAAGATGTTGATTTCAATTACGGTAGTGCGGCCGAAGTCATCGCAGACTCAAAACTCGCAACTTTTTTAAATACTTTAGATATTAAAAATCAAGCCAGAGCAAAAGCTTTAGGTTATAAAAATCAAGCTCGCCAATATGTGACCGGCGGAATGTTAGCGTTATCTCAATCAGAAATCAATGCGTCAGCTACACAAAATGCAGCCATCATTAACGCTGCAGATACAGGTTTAACAGGTTATGCGAAATATTCTGGTGCAAAATCAAAGCTGACTGGAAATAGCGGTAGCACCGCATCGAGTTCTGAACCAGTATTGCCGCATACTTATGGACACAATCATTGGGGAATGTCATCAATAGAGTAATGGAGTAAGTCATGGCAGTACAAGTACCTGTTGTTAAAAGAAACGCACCAATGGAAACACCATCTGTTGGACGTGTTGACATTAAACCACCAAACGTGACTGAGGCCCAATCTATTCAAAGTAAAGCAATCAACGAATTTGCTAAAGACGCAGTTGATTTGGTGGCGAAAGAAGAAATTGCAACAGCAGACGTAAAAAGTACTGAGGCAGCAACCAAGTATCGCACATGGTATGAAACAAACCTTCGCGGTAAAAACGGTTTATCTTATCTTAAAGGTGATCCTGCAGAAGCTTACGCAAAATTTGATGAAGACGCTCGTAAAGAGTACGATCGTATTATTAATGAGAGCGCAGGGTATTCGCAGTTAACTAAAGACGCTATTGTTTCAAAATTAAATGAAGCTCACAACAGAATGTACGAATCACGCGTTACTTTGGAAGGTAAGCAGAATGCTGATTACCGCACTCGTGTAACAAATGATGCCGTTGTTTTGTCTCAGAACGATGTTGTCGATGCGGCAGCAACTTTGGATGTTAAAGACCCTAACACTTTAATTCCAATCGAAAGATCTTTAAACGAAATCAGAAATTTGCGCTATAAAGAAGGTCGTGAAAACGGACTTGTGCGTGAAACAGTTGATCCAAATGTTATTGATCCAAACACTAAATCTCCAAAAGTACTTAAGATTGAATCTGATCCATCTTTCAAAGCGCAAGTTGCAAAAGATGTCAGTGATGCTTTGGTGATGTCTATTGAAAATTTAACAGCGGCTGGTGATGTTGCCGGAGCTGAGTTTTTAATGAACAAGTACGCTGATCAGATTATCGGAACTAAAAAACCAAAAGTTGAGAAATTTATCAACACGGCGGCAAAAGATAATCAAGCAAAAGCAATTGTAAAATCGTTAATTAATCTACCCGAAGACCAAGCAATTAAAAAGCTTGATGATATTCAAGATGATGATGTTCGTGAAAAAGCCTCAAAAAGATACGATTCAGAAAAGACTCGTCGTAATCGTCTAATTAAAAGCGCATCTACTGCAAACTATAATGCGGCAGCAAATATTATTTTGAATCGTGATAAAAAAGGTTTACCTTTCCAAGACGAAGTTCAAATGATGGACGATCCAGAAATTAAACGCTTATGGATTAACATCACAGATGCGAAACAAAAAATGGCTTTGCAACACATGGTTAATCAACCAAAAGACTCTAACCCTGAAGCGTATCGCGATGCTTTGGATGCGATAGGAAACGATAAGTTGAAAGGCATGCCACCGGAAGAATTAATGTTGATGCAGGCCGGTTTAAATAAATCAGATCGTAGCATGGTTCAAGCAGCATGGATTAAAGACAATGACCCTTCAGCAGCGGCAGAACGTCAAGATACGCGCTGGATGATGTCGCAAATGGAAAAACAATTAACAACTATTGATTACGTTAAGAAAAACGCTTTTGGTAAATACTCAAAAGCTGATCTTAAAAAACTTAACGATGCACAATCAGAACTGATCGACGCTTTAGATAAATTTCCAAAAAATGCGTCGATGAAAGAAAAAAACGATTGGTTGAAAAAGTTCACCGCTGATCGAATTAAAAATAAAGGTGAAGTTCCACCACCTCCTGGGAAAACCAGTGTTAGAAAATCAATGAAATGGTCTGATCAAACCAAAGACCAACGTACGGAATCTTTTAATGATTTTAAAAGACAATTTGGTAGAGCACCAAAAGATACCGATGAACTTAAAAATTTTGTTGAAGAAGGTCAGTAATGGAAATCGAAAACGATTTAAAACTGGCGACTTCAACACCACAAGACGCAGCTAAAAACATCGACGGAGCAAAGTTCTTTGATGTTAAACCTGAAGTCTTCAAAGAATATAAAGACGAATTACAACCTGAAATTGATGTGGTTTTTAAACCCACTAAAGCTCCACCAGTTGTTTCGCGTTACATTGCGCAATCTGAAGAACACGCAGCCCTTGCTGCACCAGACATTGAAAAACTCAGTTACGTTGAAAAACAATTTAAATATTTAAAACAACAAGTAGGAAAAATCCCGAGCAATGAAGAAAAAATTGCAGAACTTGGTTTAAAACACGTTTTTAATTTCGATAAGGTTACTGAAGAAGATCAGTTCGAAATGATGAAAGCCAATGACGAAAGAAATGAATATTCTACTTTTGGTCTTGGTGAACGTGCTGCAAAAAACCCAAATGCTGATCTGATTGATAAAGCGCTTGATGCAATTGAATTGTTCCCAGGCCAATTAGCAAATGTTATTAAAGGTACTGGTGATGCGTTAGTTCGTGAAAAAGAACTCGTTGTCGGTGGGACATTAACCGGTGCCGTCGCAGGTGCCGCAACACCGATTCCTGGTGGAACCCTTGCCGGAACACTGGCGGGCTTTGGTACGTCCGCAGTGGCCGCATTTGCGATCGATTCTACAGCCCAGCAGATCGGGTTAACTTATAACGATTTGTCGAACGTGAAGAAGTCTGATGGCTCTCCGATGAACATCGACGAAGAAAGTAAACGAAATATTTCAATCGGTGTTGGTGTAGCGACAGGTGTTATCACGGCCGTCGTTGGACGTGCAGTCGCTAAAACTTTGCCGTTTATTAATAAACTTGTGACGCCAAAAGTTCTTATTGTTGACCCATCAGCAGCGGCAGTTAAAGCCACGATGATGAATGTTGGTAAAGCATTCGGTGCAGGTTTCGCCGGTGGCGTTTCACAAGAAGGTATTAAAATCATGGCCGAAGAAATGGGTAGAACCTACGACGGCACTGAAGCAAGTTACCTTCAAGCTTTAAACGACGGTGCTGGTCGAATGATGTTAGCCGGCTCTCTCGGTGGTACATCGGCCGGATTAATGTCAGGTGCATTTGGAGTTTTAGGTTTCAATAAATTGAAACAAAGCTTCAATATGATGGATGAGGTTAATATTGGTCGTGCGCGTGACGTATCACCGCAAGCACCACTTCAGCTCCCAGAATCACCTGCGATCGTTCCTGACGATTCAGTTGTACACCCGACACCGTCTAAACCCGGTGGCCCTGGCATCATGGTTAAAGAAGCCGCTGACGTTTTAAATTTCATGCATGTCCTGGATGAAGCCAATAAAACTTTAAACTCAACTGAGATGAAAAAATTAAGTCCTGGCGAAACGAGAAATTTTCGTGCAGCACAGTTGAGCGATGCCAATATTAAACACGTTTACGTGGATAAAGACGATGCGAAGAAATTCGCAGATACTAGCGAAAAAGCAAAACGATTTTTAGAAAAAGTTGATCCGTCTGGAAAAACCGCAGCCTCAATGAACGCACCACTTCAAATTAAAGCTTTGGATTTCGCGGAATTGATGGATGAATATCCTGAAATTTCAAAAATCGCTAAACTTAGCCCTGAGCAAATGAACGCTCAACAGGCCGAGAAATTTTTAAAAGACATTGTTGCGGCCAACGAAAAACAACAAGAAATTTTAAAAAAATTAGGTGCAACGGACATCACTGACGAAGAACGTGCAACGTTGATGGAAGCTCTGCAAACAGAACAACCGAGTGCGATGTATCCGGGCGATGCAGAATCTTACGGCGAAAAAGCCTACATGGATCAACCAACGTTGATTGAAGCGGTTGAACAGGTTGCACCGTCTACTGATTCAAAAAAGATCCTTGAGTCTCAGAAAGCGGCTCGTGAAGCACGCGTTCAAGAAATCGACGATGCCTCACAGTACGAAATGGACCAAGTACGTGACGTTTTGGTTGAAGCTGCAAAAGAAGCTGAAATTCAAGCTCAATTTGATCGTGCACGAAATAATCCAAATTTGGAAATTGTCGATCAGTTTACTAAAAATTTTAATTTACCAAGCAATGCGCGTTACAGAAACAAATCTGAAATGCGTAAACCGCATCACAAAGAAGGGTATTCGGCATTGGCGATAGACCCGCGAATGTTAACCGAAGAACAAAAAGCAAAATACTTAAAAGACCCACAACTTAAAAAACATAAAGTTTTTGTTAAAGGTGGAATTTCACCAAACGAATCTGCGCGTTTCCTGGGATTTAGAGATGGCGATGTGCTTTTAAAATTGTTATCAGAAACACCTTCACGCGAAGACCTCGTTGCAATGCGCGCAAGGGCTCGTGAAGAAGACATCAGAATCAACGCTATGGAAGCAGTCGAACCTAACGAAGCTGCGATCATGCGCGAATATAACAATCGTACGCAGAATCATTTAACCGAAATGCAGTACTTACTTGATCACGATTGGTCAGGTGCAAAAACTGGAATTAAACGAATCGCACTTCCAATGCCGCGCAAAGAGACGTTAACTGTCACCGCTGAAAAAAGCGTAGCTGTAACCAAAGTTGGAGACTTAAACCGCCAACAGTGGATTGTAGGCGAACGTAAATCAAATAAGATTGCAGTTGAAGCTATTTTAAAAAATGAAGTTGAAAAAGCGTTTGTTAACAAAAAAGCGGCGGCAATGAATTCAGAACTTGCGATCGCCACCATGAAAGCGATTCGTGGTGTAAATAAGGTTGTAAGATTATCTAGAAAATTTAATAAACCTTCAGTTAAACAAGAATTAAAAGATGCTGGTGCATGGGAAGCTGCTCAACAAATTTTAACTAACTTCCAATTAAACCCAAATAAAGATTTATCTGAACGTGATAGCTATGCGGCGTTTGTTAAAAAAGCACTCGCTGAAGGTGAAGTGATTAACGAGATTCCAGAACGTTTAATGGAAACTTCAAAATCAATCAATGATCTTACAGTGCAAGAAGCATTGTTAATTGGTGATGCATTACGAAACCTTTTACACACAGCTAGATTTAAAAATAAATTATTTATTAAACACGAAAAAATTCAAGGAATGAAAACCCTTGAAGCCATTTCGAAAAAAATTAACGATCAGTCAATTACAAATGCAGATTTTAAACCAGATCGAAACGTTGTTACACAACCAACGATGGAAACCACTGCACAAACCGGTAAAAATTTATCTAAAGGTGTGGCTAGTGGTTTAGATCAAGCGCAAGCATTAATTGTAAAACTCGATAACGAACAAATTACTGGGTTATTTAACGATCTTATTTGGCAACCGGCTAAAAATTCAGATAATGAAGCCAAAAAACTCACTACTGAAGTTAAAAAACAAATAGAAAAAATAGTCGAAAATTACAGTAAAAAAGAATTTTCAAAACTCGGTGTGCCTACAATTAACCTTCCAAGTGAATTCAAAGACATTAAAAGTTTCGGATCTAAGATTTCTAAAATGGATTTGATCATGATGAATCTGAATCGAGGAAATGAAGGGAATTTAGAAGCCCTGGAAAGATTTGGTGTTGATCGAGCCGTTATTAAAACTGTACTTGAACGTGAACTCACTCACGAAGATATGGCTTTAACTCAACAGATCTGGGATGTGTATAAAACGTTTGAACCATTAATTAAAGACCTTCAACAAAGAACTGAAGGTACGGATGTTATTTTCGTAAAAGCTGAACCTTTACAATTTACAGATAAAAAAGGCGTTACTCGTGAATATCCGGGTGGATATTTCCCAATCATGACACTAGATGACGGTGCGCAAACAACCGCAGAACGATTGGTGTCACGCGGAACGCTAGCGAATAATGAAAAATTCAAACAAAACTTTTACGCTAAAGCGCAAACAGCACAAGGGCACTTAGAAGCCCGTACAGGTAGCGATAGAATTTTAAATTTAGATCCGTCAGGTATTGGTAAATCGTTAGCTCAAGTAATTAACGATATTGCTAAACGTGAATTTATTCGCGATACGGCAAAAATATTATCTGAAAAACAAAACAGATTTAATATTGTGGCCGTAGTTGGAAAAGAAGGATATGCGACAATTGCTGATTTAGTTTTTGATGCCAGCAATGAACCGGATTTTGTACCTAATAGTGATTCAGGCCGTAAGTTATTAAAAATTGCAAACCACCTTTACACTGGTTATCAGATCAATGCCATTGTTGGTAAGTTTTCTTCGATCGTTATGCAAACGGGTTCGATCCCAATGATGATTCATAAGATGGGACCTGGTGGCGCAAAGTATGTAGGTAAGGCGATCTCTTTAATGACCAGTTGGGATGCTTCACACGAATTTGTGCAAGCGATTCATCCGGATCTTAAAGCGGCATCAGAAGGTTTAGAAAGAACCGCTGAAGCTACTATTAATAAACTGCTCCCTAGAGCCGGGAACAAATACGTTAACGCTGCCAAAACAGGTCGTGACTATGTTGTTGAAAGCGGGTTCAACGCCCTTGGTTGGGTGGATGATCAGACGAAACTTATCGTTGTCCTTGCGACATACATGCAAGCGATGGATGGTGCAGTACCTTACATCGCTGCTGGTGATCACGAAGCTGCGGTAAAATATTCAGGAAATTTTGCAGAGCTTACAACTACTCATGCCAACGATAGAAACAAATCACCAATTGAAAAAGAAAAATGGGCAAGAGGCTTGTTATTGTTCTATAGAGATTTAAACAATCTTCACAATAACATTAAAGCCGAAAATAGAAAACTGCAGATTAGAGCCAAGGATTCTAAAAACGAATACGACAAAAATCAATATGCTAAATCTGCTAAGCTTGCAGCTTTAACTATCAGTGATCTTGCAAAATTAATGATGACGTTGTCGGGAATGGTTACTCTCAACGCACTCATAAAAGGTAAAGAATTACCTAACTGGGAAGACCCTGAAGAAGTTGCAGTGTTTATTGCAACTTCACCTTTAGATTTAATATTTGGAAGTATTCCAGGGTTGAGAGACATTGATTACGTTGCTGAATTTCAACAACTCACGGGTCGAAGAAAAGACGTATCCATTCCACCGACAACTATTTTGAGTGACGTTAAAGACTCCTTTACGGGAGTTGGTACTTTGTTGACTGGTGGCGATTTAAACTATTACGAAAAAAAGGGAATGGTTAACGTCACTGGTTATGCCACTCATTTTCCTTTAGCTACAACACTCAAATATTTAGATACGATAGTTTCCGGTACACCTCCAGAATTTGTTGGTGGTGGATGGACAATGATAAACGATAAAATTGAAAAATTAAAAAAACTAGCAGCAAGTAAAGCTGAAGCCGGTGAAGAATCAGAAATCCCTGCAGAGTTTTTACAAGACCTGCAAGAAATTCAAAATGAAATCGCACCGCCAACTAGTGACTCAACAATTCCTGGCGACACGCTCGAAGTCATCAGACAAATTGAATCTGGTGGTGACTGGTCTGCGCAAAACCCAAATTCAACGGCGGCTGGATTATACCAATTTACTGAAAGTACTTGGAACGATTTAATGGACCGTTATCCAGAATTGGGACTGACGGAAAATGGTCGCGTTTCGCAGGACACCGAACAACAAGAACGCGCGATGGAGCAGTTTACCAGAGATAACATGGCCACGCTAGAGCGTAACGGACTAGAGGTTAGTACAGAAAATATTTATGCGGCTCATTTCTTAGGTGCCGAAGGTGCAGTAAATGTTTTATCAGCAGAGAACCCGTCTCGTTTACGAAACGTTGTCAGTGCAGAAGTCATGAGCGCAAACAACTTCCCACGAAATATGACCATTCGACAATTTAAACGATGGGTTGAAAGTAAAGTACAAGACGCTAGGGATGCTTTAGTTGACAACACTAGCAATTAGATAAAGGATTAATCATGTCGATTTCACAATATCAACCTAGAGCAGATTACATCGGTACAGGAATTGTCGATACGTACTCTTTTGGGTTTAGAGTGACTGACACCAATCAAGTTTTAGTTACAGTCACTGATGAAGATTTTGTTGAAATCTATTCTGTTCGCGGAAACGATCCAACATATTTTACAATGACTTTGGCTGACGGCTACGCTGGCGGAGAGATTGTTTTAACTTCTCCGCTTAACGCTGGATACTTACTTACAATTTTATTGGATGATCAAGAACCTGTTCAAACTACTGAATTTAAAAATAAATCTCAATTCACGTTATCAAAACTTGAAGCAATGGTTGATCGCCAAGCATCGTATATACAACGTTTAACTTACGTTGTGGCTCGTTGTTTTAGATTACCAGACACAATGAACATTTCTGATGCGGCCGATTTTAATACAAAATTTCCAATTAACTCGATTGACGAAAATATTCAAGATAACGCTAACAAATTAATGATGATTGGTCCTGATAACAAATCGTTAGCTCTAGGTCCAACAATTAGTGATTTGTTGAATTCTTTAGTTGCGGCATCTTCAGGATTACCTTTAGGTGGCGATCAATACGCACTTTTAGAAAAACTAAGTGCAATGCCAGGTGATGCTGTTTGGACTGACGCTTTAGTTTATGACGGTGTATCAGCACGATTTGGTTCAACACAATTTACAGCTTCAGGAATTAAAGCAATTCTTGATGCAATCATTCAGATTACTTACACTGCTGCAACAATCACACTTTCTGGTTCGTCGAACACGCTTCGCGAAAAAGGTGATTCTGTTGCAAGTATTACTTTGACTGCAACAACTGTTAAAAAATCTAATGATATTGGTGAGGTTAGATTTTACAGACAACCTTCAACTTTACTTGATACTCAAACGTCAGGTGGAGGTATTCCGTCGGGTGGAGTTAACACATATAATTATTCAACTCCTTTTTCTGATGTAACTTCTTTCAGAGCAGAAGTTGACGATATTCTTGCTGACGGTAACGGACCAACGACAACTGTTTCAAACACTGTGACTTACAATTTCGTTTATCCTTACTATTACGGTGGTGGTTCTGCTGGGTTAGGTGCAGGCGTTGCAGCTCTAACAAAACATATCACAACAAACACAAACAATTATTCTCAAACGATCACTGCGACCAGCGGACAAAAGCTTTATGTGGCTTATCCTGCGTCTTATGGAGCGTTAACAAGTATTTTGGACGTTAATAACTTTGAAGTTATTTCGGCGTTCAGTTCAACAACGGCCAACATTACAGGCTTGGATGGTAATGCGGTTTCGTACCGAATTTATGAAGCAATCAATCCGGTAGTTGCTGGATCATACTTCTTCCAATTTAAGAAATAGGTGAAGCATGGGTATTCCATTAGGTCCCGCAAATTTTACCAGAGGCGCTCAGATCCCACTCGATGATACATTTCAAGTGGCTGATCAAACTGCGCGTGATGCAATTGTAACCGGAGTTCGTTACGAAGGTATGATCGTTTACGTTGTTGCTGACGGTTTACATTACGCTTTAATTGGCGGTATCACTAATTCTGATTGGGGACCAATTGCTGGTGGCGGTGGAGGATCTGATTTAATTTCTGATCTATTCAGCGGAGATGGTGTCGATACAACTTTTACTTTATCGGCAGATCCTGTTACAGAACTCAACACTTGGGTTTTTGTCTCAGGGGTTTTCCAACAAAAGAACACTTATTCAATTTCTGGAACAACTTTAACTTTTTCAACAGCTCCACCGACTGGAACAAATAATATCGAAGTCATGCAAACTGCACCACTTTCAATTGGTACACCTTCAAACGATACAGTTTCAACTGCTAAACTTCAAAACGGAGCTGTTACAGGTCCAAAAATTGGAGCGGGGGCTGTCAGCGTGGATAAACTTGCAGCGAACAGTAGAGTTGAAACTGCAAACATTAACGTGTCTGTAACTTCGACAACCTTTGCAGATTTCACGAATAACAGCTTATCTTTCACGACAAGTGGCGGAGAGTTAGAGTTTGGATTCTGCCAAGGTACGACTAAAACCAACATCATGCGTGCAGATGTTTCTGCAACTGGTTCAGTCGATACAATGTTTGCTGACTTCCAAGTTTCTGAAACTACTGGTGGAACAATCATGGGAACTTTCCGTTTAGGTTTCAGAGGTCATACAACTAATTCAAACTGGGTGTATTACGGATGTCCTTCTGCGATTAAAGGATTTTTCACTTTGGCTGCAGGAACTTACACAATTAAAGTTCAAGCAAAAGTTTCCACTTCAAACAATTTGGCTCTGACGGATTGTAAGTTTTACGTTAAGGAGCGAATCTAATGGCATTAACTCAAGTCCAAAATGAAATGTTATTGGGTCCAATCAGTGGCGGCGGTGGCGCAGAAAATCTTGTCACTAACGGCAATGCAGAATCTGCATCAGTTTCAATTTTTACAGCTTATGCGGATGCTGCAGGTACTCGCCCAGTTGATGGAACTGGCGGATCACCAAACGTAACAACTTCACTTAGCACAACAAATCCAATTAACGGATTAAAAGATTTTAGATTAATTAAAGACGCTGCAAATCGACAAGGTCAAGGTTGGGCAGTAACACCGATTTCAATTCCTTTAGCTTATCGTGCAAAAAGTTTAAAAGTTTCAATTAAAACATTAGTTACATCTGGAACATTTGTGCCAGGAAGTAACGGTGTCGACGGTGATGTGATTTGGTATTTTTACGATATTACAAATTCCAAACTTGTTGAGCCTTCTAACATTAAAATTTTATCTAACTCAACAACAATTAGCGACGTCTACGAAGCGACAGTTCAGTTTGACTACAACACTGCAAGCGTTCGATTGATCGCTCACGTTTCTACAACATCAACTTCGGCTTACACAATTCAAGTTGATGACGTTACTATTTCACCGCAGAATTACGTTTACGGAACTCCAATTATAGACGAAAAGTCGTACACACCAGCGTTTACTGCATTAGGTACGGTAACAAATATCGACATGGTTTACAGTCGTCGTGGTGATAAATTATTGGCTCGTGGACGATTTACAATTGGAACGCCAGCAGCATCTCAAGCACGAATTGGTTTACCATCAGGATTAGTTGTTAAATCAGGTACACAAAACTCTTTGGTTGGAACGTTTGCTCGCGGTGGCGGTTCACAAAACAACAAGGGTGGTTGGTTATTAGGCGAAGATTCAAAAGCATACGTTACTTTCACAACTGCTGACGTTATTGGTTCAACTTCTGCGGACCCTACATCAAACGCAGACGGAACTGCAGTTGGTAATAGTGGAGAAGTATTTTTTGTCAACTTTGAAGTTCCAATTGAAGGTTGGACGTCCTCAGTTAGGACTTCCGATTCTTTCGATAGTCGTAACATTTCATTCTTAGCTTACAAATCTGGCGGCAATAACAACGGTTCTTCAGGTGTAATATCTTACTCAAGTAAAATAGATGAAACTGGAATGTTCAACCTATCAACTGGAGAAGCAATAGTTAATTCTGCGGGTGATTGGGATGTCGGATATAATTTAGAATGGTCCGGAGCGCAAACTGTTGGTTTTGCTTTCCGTGTTAACGGTGTTGTTACTGGAACTTACAGTACTAGCGCATCATCAGTTTATTCAATGCACGGTTTTATATTGAAGAATTTAAAAGTTGGGGATGTGATCATTGTATCTTCTTCAACAGGTTCGACAGTTAACTTTGTTGATTTTTACTTCTGGATGAACAAGCGCCAAGCTCCACAAACAATTGCAGCTAGCGAAAAAATTAATTTTTCATATACTCAAAATTCTGGTCAAACTTTAACAAACTCTACAGACATTACTTTAACCTATAATAACAAAATTTCAGACACTCACGGATTATATAACACTTCAACAGGTGAGTGGGTTTTACCAAGAAAAGTTAGAGGTGAAGTGAAGGCTGCAATCCTTACAGCTTCAGTTAACCCTTCGGCTGCAACCTATTACGAATTTTCGTTATTTAAAAACGGAGTAAAATATAAAGCTTATAACTTTCTACAAGAAGATTTTGGTGCAACTTTATATCCTTTCTTAGCTAATTTCAGATTTCAAGGTGTCGCTGGTGATATTTTCGAAGTAGTTATTAATCACGGTTTAGGTACTGTTGCAGCGTATTCTGGTGGCGGATATGAAGTTTATAACTATTTAGATGTGGATATGGAATAAAATGGAAGAAATTCTTAAAAACCCTGAAATATTGTCATTGAAAAACTCTGTTGCAGGGGTAATGCTAATGATGGTTATTCACATTTTGTGGAACGTGGCCAAAGCTGTATGGGATCATAAACACAAAGAAGGAAAAATATCAGCTAAAATTTTAGAAGAAAACACTGCTGCCGTAAAAACTTTAACAGCTACAGTGGATAACTTAAACGGCCAATTCCCTAAAATGCAGAAAGATTTAAAACGTGCTTTTTTGGCATTGAAGAAACTTGCAGGGGATGATTGGCACGAGATCCGAAAAGAATTTGAACAAGACGAATTAATGTAAAAGGAGATTTTATGGGAACAATAGCATCATCAAGTAAATCAATTGAAGCTGGTAAAGCGTCAATCACAACTTGGTCACCAATGGCTACAGGTGACGACGGAGCACCTGTAGGAAACGCATCACGATCAGACAGATCAATTCAGTGTACTGGTACATTTGGCGGATCAACTGTGACAATGCAGGGTTGTAATGAAGACACGCCTGTCAACTGGATTACTTTAACTGACACTGCAGGAAATGCGTTAACCTTCACTGCTGCAGGTTTGAAACAATGTCTTCAAGTCACTCGTTGGATTAGACCAGTCATTACGGCAGGTACAGGTTCAGCATTCATCGTAACTTTATTAACAGTGGGGAAATAATATGTCAGAATTAAAAGACGCAGCAGAAAATATTAAACGTTTAGGTGTGCAGTTCAAAGGTTTGTTAGCTTTAGCAGATCACATTGAAAAAATCGAATCAATCGAAGGTGATCTACCTCAGATTGAAGCTAAGCGTGACGCTCTTGTAGCTGAATGCAAAGACTTGGCTGACAAAAGTGTTCAACTCCAAGATTCAATTTTTCTTAGTCAGCAACAAGCCAAAAGTGTTATGGATGCAGCTCACAAAGAAGCCGCTGACATTAACATTAAAGCTTTAGAAGAAGCTGAACAGTTGATCGAAAAAGCTAAAAGTGAAGCGGCTGATAAAGTTTTAGCAATCGCTCAAGAATACAACCAAACTGCGGATAAAGTTAAAGAAGCAACCGATAAATTAATTTCGCTTCAAACTCAATGCGCCGAAGAACAATTGAAATTGGAACAAATCCAACAACAATTGGCTGCGATTAAAGGAGCCATCTAATGTCAAAAGCAAATGGATTTGAAAATGACGTTTTAAAAATAGCGTTTAACCAAACACTTGCGGCTCACTTAGGTGCCCTTAGTACAACAGGAAACGCAAACTTGTACTTATCACTTCACACCGCTGACCCAGGTGAAGCCGGAAATCAGCAAACGAGTGAGTGTGCATACGGCTCTTACGCTCGTGTTGCAGTAACTCGTAATGCAGATCAAAGTGGTTGGACAGTTTCAGGAAATCAAGCGACCAATACAGCGGTTGCCAACTTTCCAGAGTGCAGTTCAGGAAGTGAAACAGTAACTCACTTCGCAATTGGTACTGTATCGTCTGGTGCTGGACAGATTCTTTACAAAGGTGCATTAACTGCATCTCGTAACGTTTCTACAGGTATCACGTTACAATTCCCTGCAACATCAATCGTCGTTACAGAGGACTAAATGACTAATCAAGAAATGGTGGCCGCTTTAAAGGGTGGCCAAGGTCAAAAGCAAATGTTATACGAATATTTCATGACTAAAATTCAAAACGGTGAATCGCTAGATGATAACGAGTTACCGATTTTTGAAGCTGTCAGAAAAGAAATGACAAAACCAACTAACGTTGTTCAAATGTCCGGCCACGCTGTTGGAGTCGGTAGGACTTTAGGATGATTAGAGGTGTTTGGGATTTTGTAAACGCAGTTCAAGAAGGTCGCACACACATTTCGACATGGCGTAAAACACCGTCACAAGTCAATACAGCTTCAAATTGGTTTGATCTCTCAATGAGTCCCGGTTATCCGCTTCCACAGTATTACGCTGCGGCTCCGCTTGTTGCTCAACAGCTTAAGCGCTCGACCGATGGCGGATTAAATCATGGACCATCAGTGTCGTCTAGTGGACATCAAAAATATTTAAAACGTTTTCTGATGATAGGTGACAGTGCTTTTGGCGTTCCAATGCCTTACATGATTTGCGACTATGTTTTGTATTATCCGTTTATCGACATGGGAACGAATGACGAGCAAGTCATGGATAATACTTTAACGCTTCCAAGATATACGGACGGCGTTGGTTTACAAATGATGGCGGTGTCTGTTGCTTCTGCTACAGGTTTGTCGTCTCAATTCACAGTTAACTACACAAATTCCGACGGCGTTTCAGGACGCACAAGCAAACTTGTAACTGTAAGCGCAGCAACAGCCAACGGTACAATATTGGCTTGCCATCACAACCTAAACACGGTGATTGGCAACAGTCCTTTTATTGGACTACAAAACGGTGACAAAGGTGTAAGATCAATTCAGTCTGTGACTTTTCCATCTACTTTAGACGTTGGATTATTTGCGATCGTTTTAGTTAAACCATTAATCACTGGAACATTTTACGAACAGACAGCACCGAGTGAAGTTGAGTGCATTGTTCATCAATCACAACTTCCAAAAATTTACGATGATGCGTATTTAAATTTAATAGTTTGCCCGAACGCCGCAATAAACACGCGACAATTTCAAGGCGAAATAGAAACAGTTTGGAATAAATAGGAGAATTTATGGCAGGTTTTAGTTCATTTGACGATATGATTCAAAAAGCTTCGATTTACGGAAAACAAACTCGCGTCGATTGGAATAAAAACTTTAATCCAACAACCGCAGCAGTTGCGGGTGAGTGTCATTTTATGACGAGAGGCGCAGGTAATCCAGGTGCTGATGCTCTTTTTAACACTGGTACAAACTTAGCGTTTCAACCGGTGTCAGACACGACTGCAAATGCTGCTTCAATACAAAATGGTGGACCCGTAAGCCCTGATTATAAATACATAGCCAATGCTTCTGTGTTTTCAGCAGCTACGACAACTGCACCTGCAGTTTTAATGCTTGTCGATTTAGTTGGTTTTTACAGAAAAACTTCAGTCACAACAACGACTGCAGAGGCAACAACAAATACTCTCTCAGCGTTTTCAACTTTCACTGCCGATGCTGGAACTGATGTTTGTACTCACCTTAATATTAAT